>OLVT01000515.1_pt1 | contig 41916 bp, 44 predicted proteins | sample 1673241 | NCBI WGS metagenome assembly OLVT01 (sample SAMEA3178936, study PRJEB25190) | human gut metagenome | biome: human gut; feature: human-associated habitat; material: faeces | place: Austria | collected 2013 | reverse complement strand
TACGCAAAATTTACTCGCAAATCACTCTTGTTCAATTATGCGGTATTGCCTTAACCGGCAATTTTGATGAATTCCTGCAGCGGATTTCCGACAGCGTGCTGAACGGCAGCATGTCTGCATCGTATGAGGACGGCTCGGACTGGACGAGCGGCGAAGTGCGCTGTGCGGTCCGCGTGTTCTAGCGCTACAGCGCGATGGGCGGCAACCGCGTCAGCATGAACGTGACGCTGGTCGGCAAAGGCGAGGAGCTGTTTCTGACCGCGATCACATCCGGCGGCAGCCAGGCTGTGTTCTGGAAAATAAACACGATGGGTGAGGAAGCGTTTTTGCAGACGCTTATAGACGCGATGGAGCGTAAGGGGTCCTGCGTTAATTAAGCAGGAGCATGCACGGACGATGAGCCGTTTGCGGAGAGGTAAACCGTTACGTTCACTTCACTCTGATAAAAAGTGCTTGACAGCCTGCGGGAAACTATGGTATTATTTTAACGCGATAAAGTGATAAAGGAGCAGCGGAGCCATGAACCGTTTTCGTATTTCCACCCCGGAGGGTACCCGAGATCTGTTATTTTCCTCGTGCCGTGCGCTGCGGCAGACGGAAAATGCTGTGCGCGACGCGCTGGAGGAGCGCGGCTACAGCGAGATCATCACCCCGGCGGTTGAGTATTTTGATGTATTTGCACAGGCAAACCCCGAGCTGGATCAGGATCAGATGCTGAAGATCATCGACAAGTCCGGCCGCATTTGCGTGGCGCGTCCGGATAACACCACGCCGATCGCGCGTATTGCAGCCACCCGACTGGATGACGCGGCGTTGCCGGTCCGCCTGTATTACAGCCAGAAGGTGTTCCGTTCGGTGTCCGGCGATCACGGCCACAAGGGCGAGTTCCTGCAGGTCGGCGCGGAATTCATCGGCGCGGACGGTCTGGAGGCCGACAAGGACATCCTCACGGCTGCGTTTGCCGCACTCAGCAAGACCGGCGCGGACAACTTCCGCGTAGAGCTTGGTCACGCTGAGATCTACAAGGCGCTGATGGATGAGCTTGGCGCGGATGCACAGTCCGCCGAGGGCATCCGCCGCCTGATCGAAAACAAGTCGTTTGCCGCGCTCGGTGATGCGCTCGAGCCGTTTAAGGGCAAGCCCGCTGCAAAGGCGCTCAGCGCTATGCCGAATCTGTTCGGCGGCATCGAGGTGCTTGACGAGGTCGAGTCGCTCACCGGCAACGTGCGCGTGCTCGGCGCGACCGCTTATCTGCGCCGACTGTATCAGGCACTGGATGAGGCTGGCTACGGCGACCGCATCATGATCGACCTCGGCCTTGTCCACGAGATGGATTACTACACCGGCATCATGTTCCGCGGCTACATCGGCGGCGCAGGCGCGGCCATTCTCGCAGGCGGCCGTTACAACGCGCTGTGCGCCAAGTTCGGCAAGGATATGCCCGCGGGCGGCTTCGGCATTGACGTGGAGAGCGTCGCGGAGAGCCTTGCAGGCGCGAGCCGTCCCGAGGTCGCAACCCGCCGGGATACCGTGCGTATCGCACTGACCAAGGGTCGTCTGGAGAAGAAAACGCTCGCGCTGCTCAAGGCCGCAGGTTACGATATCTCCGAGCTGGAGGCCGGAACGCGCAAGCTCATCTTCACCCTGCCGGACAGCGGCGTGGAGATCGTGCTGAGCAAGGCCGCGGACGTAATCACCTACGTTGAGCACGGCGTGTGCGACATGGGCGTGGTCGGCAAGGATACCATCATGGAAAAGGGCGGCAGCTTCTACGAAATGGTAGATCTCGGCTTCGGCAAATGCCGCTTCGCCCTTGCTACCAAAAAGGGCAAGGACGTGTACGGCGGCTATAAGACCCCGGTTATTGCTACCAAGTATCCGGCGGTCACCAAGGCCTTTTTCAATAAGAAGAATATGGACGTTGAGACCATCAAGATCGAAGGCTCGGTCGAGCTGGCGCCGCTGCTCGAGCTGGCGGACGGCATTGTGGATATCGTGGAGACCGGCACGACGCTCAAGGAGAACGGCCTCGAGGTCGTTGAGAATGTAGCGCCCATCTCGGCAAGAGTTATCGTCAATCTCGCCAGCGCCAAGATGAAGAAGGCGGCGATTCAGAAGGTTATTGCAGAACTGGAAAGTGGCTTGGAGAAGTAAGCCAATCCATATATAACATAAATCATATCCATAGGGCGGGGTGCCCTGCGGAATATTTATACCAATGCCGGTGGACGAAAACGGTTGACACAAAAGGGGAATACCACAATGTTTATGAAAACAGTCCTCGCGGACGGACAGGCAGAGCAGCAGGTCATCCGCGAAATGAAGGCCCGTGCGGCTGGTGCGCGCGGCGATATTGAGCAGATTGTCCGCGGTGTGATGGCGGACGTACAGCAGCGCGGCTGGGATGCGGTCGTGGAGTATGCCGAGCGGTTTGACGGCAAGGCGCCGTACATTGTCGAGCCGAAGGTGCTTGACGATGCGTACAACGCCTGCGACCCGAAGCTGATCGCGGCGCTGGAAAAGGCGGCGGCGAATATCCGCGACTACCACGAGCAGATGCTCGTCAAAACGTGGGAGTGGAACCGCTCCAAAGGCGAAACGCTCGGCCAGACCGTGCGCGGACTTTCGCGCGTCGGCATTTATGTGCCGGGCGGCACGGCGGCGTACCCGTCGAGCGTGCTGATGAACGCCATTCCGGCCAAGGTTGCCGGTGTCGGTGAGCTGATTATGGTCACGCCGCCGACCGAAAACATGTCCAACGAAGTGCTTGCGGCGGCGAAGATCGCCGGTGTAGATACCGTTATTGCCATCGGCGGCACGCAGGCGATTGCTGCGCTGACCTACGGCGCGGGCTTCATCCCGCAGGTGGACAAGATCGTCGGCCCGGGCAACGCCTTTGTTGCGGCAGCCAAGAAGCTGGCGTTCGGCACGGTAGATATCGACATGATCGCCGGTCCGTCCGAGGTGCTGGTCATTGCCGATCACACCGCCAACCCGACCTACGTTGCCGCCGACCTGCTCAGTCAGGCCGAGCACGACAAGCTGGCTTCCGCCGTCCTGCTGACCGATTCCATGGCGCAGGCGCAGGCGATTTCGTGCGAGATGGAGCGGCAGGCAAAGCTCCTCCCGCGGTGGGACATCATCAAGGAGAGCGTGGCGAACTACGGCTGCGCCATCGTGTTTGACGACCTGAAGGACGCCTGCAGGATGGCTGATGTGGTCGCACCCGAGCATCTGGAGGTCGTAACCGCCGCTCCGCGTGAGCTGCTGCCGTACCTGCACAACGCAGGCGCGATCTTCCTCGGGCAGTATGCGCCCGAGCCGCTCGGTGACTACATGGCAGGCCCGTGCCACGTTCTGCCGACCTCGGGCACGGCAAGATTCTTCTCGCCGCTGTCCACCGACACGTTTTTGAAGAAAACCAGCGTTATCGAGTACACGCGGGACGCGCTCGAAAGCTACGCACAGGATATTATCGCGCTCGCGCAGAGCGAGCACTTGGACGCGCACGCAAACTCCATCGCGGTGCGCTTTGCGGAGGAAAACAACGATGAGAACCGCTGAAATCAAACGAAAGACCAAGGAAACCGACATTTCGCTCAAGCTGACGCTTGAGGGCGGCGAACGCAGGATCGACACCGGCATCGGCTTTTTCGACCATATGCTGAACAGCTTTGCCGTGCATTCCGGCTTCGGCCTCACGCTCACCTGCAAGGGCGACCTCGAGGTGGACGGTCACCATTCGGTCGAGGACTGCGGCATTGCGCTCGGTCAGGCACTGGCGCAGTGCGTCGGTGACAAGGCGGGTATCGCGCGTTTCGGACAGGCGTTCGTGCCGATGGACGAGGCGCTCGGTTTCTGCGCGCTGGATATCTCCGGCCGCCCGTACCTCGTGTTCGACGCACCCATGCCGCAGCCGATGTGCGGTCAGTACGACACCTGCCTGACGGTCGAGTTCATGCGTGCGCTGGCGGTACACGCCGGACTGACGCTGCACCTCAAGTGCGAGTACGGCGAGAACGCGCACCATATTACAGAGGCACTGTTCAAGGCGCTTGCACGCGCGCTCAAGCAGGCCGTTGCGGTTACCGGCGGCGGCGTTTTGAGCGCGAAGGGTGTTCTCTAAATTTCATAAACATGGTGCCAACCGTTACGGCAGGATGAGGTCATCCCGCCCTGCGGAACAGATTCCGAGAGGTACAACATGAGTTATATTGCAATCGTAGATTATGGCGCAGGCAATCTGATGAGCGTACACAACACGCTCGATTACCTGGGTTATGAAAATAAAATCGCGGCTTCGGCGGACGTGATCGAGAACGCGGCGGGCGTTATCCTGCCCGGTGTCGGCGCGTTTCCGGATGCGATGGCGGCTTTGACCGACTCCGGTTTGACGGAGGCGGTGCTGAAGGCTGCAAAGGAAAAGCCGTTCCTCGGTATCTGCCTCGGCATGCAGATGCTGTTCGAGGAATCGGACGAGGTGCGTCCGTGCAGGGGGCTGGGTCTGCTGCCGGGCCGCATCGAGCGCATTGAGACGAGTCTCAAGCTGCCGCAGATCGGCTGGAATGCGCTGGACATTCTGCGTCCGAATGCCATGACCGAGGGTCTGGAAAACGGCAGCTATGTGTATTTCGTGCACAGCTTCATGGCGCATCCGGCGGACGAGAACGACCTTGCCGCCGTGACGGATTACGGCACGCGTGTGCCTGCCATGGTGGCGCGAGAGAACCTGTTCGGCTGCCAGTTTCACCCGGAAAAGAGCGGTGAAGTGGGACTTGCGATGCTTCGCAACTTTGCAAAACTGACGGAGGTGGGAAAATGAGAGTTATCCCCGCGATTGATTTGAAAGACGGACAGTGCGTGCGCCTGCAAAAGGGCGACTACGGCACTGCACATAAAGTAGCAGAAAACCCGGTCGAGACCGCACAGCGGTTCCTCGATGCCGGTGCAGACCTTGTACACATGGTGGACCTTGACGCCGCGAAGGACGGCTCGCACGCGAACTACGGCGTGGTGGAGCAGGTCATCCGCGAGACCGGCGCGACCGTGGAGCTTGGCGGCGGCATCCGCTCCATGCAGGATGTGGAGACCGTGCTTGCACTGGGTGTTTCGCGCGTTATCATCGGCTCGGCGGCGGTGCGCGACCCGGAATTCGTAGCCGAGGCGGTCCGCAAGTACGACGACAAGATCGTTGTCGGCATCGACGCCAAGAGCGAGACCGTCCGCACGGACGGCTGGCTGGGTGACAGCGGCGAGAACTACATCGCGTTCGCGGAGCGCATGGAGTCCATCGGCGTACGCCACATCATCTTCACCGACATTGACAAGGACGGCATGCTCGCAGGTCCGAACTTTGACCAGCTGGCGGCGCTGCGCGCCTCGGTCTCCTGTGAGATCATCGCGTCCGGCGGCGTGTCCACCCTCGAGGATATTGCCGGCCTGAAAAAGCTCGGCATTGACGGTGCTATCGCAGGCAAGGCGGTGTATACCGGCACCCTCGATTTGGCAAAGGCCATCGAACAGGCCAAGTAACCGGTATACCATATCCGTAGGGCGGGGCACCCCGCCCTACGGTTACGATTGAAGAACCTTCGATTTGAACGGAGTGAAAAACTTGTTAGCAAAACGCATCATCCCCTGTCTGGACGTAAAGGACGGGCGCGTGGTAAAGGGCGTGAACTTTGTCGGACTGCGCGACGCGGGCGACCCGGTCGAGCTGGCGAAGTTCTACTCGCAGGAGGGCGCGGACGAGATCGTGTTCCTCGATATCACCGCCACGAGCGACAACCGCGACACCATTGCCGACGTTGTGCGCCGCACCTGCCGTGAGGTATTCGTGCCGGTCACGGTCGGCGGCGGCATCCGCACCGTGGACGATTTCCGCGAGATTTTACGCGCCGGTGCAGATAAAATTTCCATCAATTCCTCGGCGGTCAAGAATCCCAATCTGGTGAACGCCGCTGCGGAGAAGTACGGCAGCCAGTGCGTTGTGGTCGCGATCGACGCGCGCGCGAACGCCGAAATGCCGTCCGGCTTTGAGGTTTACGTTGCAGGCGGTCGCACCCCGACCGGCAAGGACGCGGTCGCGTGGGCGAAAGAGGTTTACGAGCGCGGCGCGGGCGAGATCCTGCTGACCTCGATGGACAAGGACGGCACCAAGTCCGGCTTTGACCTAAAGCTGACCAAGGCGGTCGTGGAGGTGGTCGGCATTCCGGTCATCGCGTCCGGCGGCTGCGGCTCGCTCGAGCATTTCTCCGAGGTGTTCGAGAAAACCGGCTGCGATGCCGCACTGGCGGCCAGCCTGTTCCATTATCGGGAGCTGACCGTGGGCGAAGTGAAAGAACACCTTAGAGAGCGGGAGATTCCGGTCAGAACCTAAAGGAGAGTGGAGAGTTGAGAGTGGAGATGAGGTGACGCTTCGCGTCCTATTGAATTATCGCGCTTTGCGCGATATTGGCGCAAGGATAGCGCCATCTTCACTCTCCACTCTAAATGTAGATGGGAGCAAATATTTTGGAATTAAGCAAATTTTTTAAGAAAGCACCGCTCATTCCTGTGGTCTGTCAGGATGAGCGAAACGGCGAAGTCCTGATGCTCGGCTACGCGAACGAGGAGGCCCTGCAGCTGACGATGGACACCGGCACGGCGTGGTTTTTCTCGCGCTCGCGCCAGAAGCTGTGGAACAAGGGCGAGACCTCGGGCAATTTTATCTTTGTCAGCAGGATTCTGTCCGACTGCGACGATGACACGCTCATCTATGTCGGCACGCCCAAGGGTCCGGTCTGCCACACCGGACACCGCACCTGCTTTTTCACCACGCTGTGGGAGAAGCCGGAAGAAAAGTAAAAGGAGAGCAGTATTATGAATTCGTTTGAGCAAATGGAAGCCGTTATCGCGCAGCGCCGCGCCGAGCCGCAGGAAGGCTCATACACCTGCTATCTGTTCGAGAAGGGCATTGACAAGATTCTCAAGAAGGTCGGCGAGGAGTGCGCCGAGACCATCATTGCAGCCAAGAACGGCGACAAGGCCGAGCTGGTCGGTGAGATCAACGACGTATTCTACCACATGATGGTAATGATGAACGAGTGCGGCGTGACCATGGAGGATGTCTGCAAGGAAATGGACATCCGCGCCCAGAAAATCGGCAACCTGAAGAAATTCCACGTTTCCGACCACAATACCTGATAGCTGACAGCATAAGACAGCCCTGTGCATATTTTGTACAGGGTTTGTTGTATTGTTGGCGGGAATATGATATGATGATACAAATACTTGAACAGAGGTGAAACTCATGCGCAGAAAAGACAGAGAAATCACCGGCCGAGAGAACATCGAGCCGATCCTGCAGGCCTGCAAGGTCTGCCGCGTCGCCATGACCGGCACGGATGGCTGGCCGTACGTCATTCCGATGAACTTTGGCTACACCTGGGATGAGAAAGGGCTGACGCTCTACTTTCACGGCGGCGTGAAGGGCAAGAAGATTGATTCGCTGAAAGCCGACCCGCGCGTATGCTTCGAGATGGATTGCGAGGAGGGTCTGACCGGCGAGGGCGACTTGGCCTGCCGGTACAGCTATGCATTCTCGTCCATCGTGGGGTACGGCAGGGTCGAGTTCGCGGAGGACAATGACGAGAAACGCCGTGGCTTTGACGTTATCATGCAGCACCAGACCGGCAAGGGCGGCTGGACGTACACAGACGCGGCTCTGTCCGTCGCCGAGGTGATGCGCGTGCGCGCGGAGTCGTTTGAGGCCTCGCGCAAGGCGCCGAAGGGATGAGCATGAAGCACATCGGTACCAAAATTCTGGCAGGCGTGCTGGTGGTGCTGCTGGCGGGAACGGGCGTGCTGATCTGGCGCAATCTGCCGGAGGATGCACCGCGCCTGCAGGAGCCGGAGGAGACCGTTCGGCAGGAGCCGGAGGTGCAGCCGGACACCACAGCGACCCTGTGCGTGGCGGGCGATATTGTGGCGCACATGCCGCTTGTCGCGGATGCGTGGAACGGCGAAGCGTATGATTTTACGCACCTGTTCGCGGACGCAAGGCGGTATTACGAGGCTGCGGATTACACAACGGCCTGTCTGGAGACCACGTTCAACGGTCCGCCGTATTCGGGCTACCCGCAGTTCTGCGCACCGGATGCGCTGGCCTCCGGCCTGAAAACGGTCGGTTTTCACCTGCTCTCCACGGCGAGCAACCACAGCATGGATACCTGGTACAGCGGTCTGGTCCGCACACTGGATGTGCTGGACGCCGCCGGTCTGGAGCACGTCGGCACTTACCGCACACAGCAGGAGCGCGACACGGTGAAGATCATCGACGTGGGCGGCATCAAACTGGCCATGCTGGCGTACACCTTCAGCACAAACGGCCTGCCGGTGGACAGCGAGCACCCGTACTGCGTCAGCGTCTACACGAGCGACTACATGACCGACTGCAGTGCGGTGGATTACGACCTCATCCAGTCGGATCTGGACAAGGCGGGGCAGTCCGGTGCGGATGCGATCGCCGTGTATGTACACTGGGGAAACGAGTACCACACCGAGCCGTCCGAGCAGCAGGAGCAGCTGGCAGACTACCTGTTTGCGCACGGCGCGACACTGGTGCTCGGTGGGCACGCGCATGTGCCGCAGCCGATGGAGCTGCGGACGCTGCCGGACGGCCGCACAGGCTATCTGTGCTACTGTCTCGGCAACCTGATCTCCAACCAGTTTGACCCGTACACCAACCTGACGGCGGCTGTCACGCTGACACTCACCAGAAGCGGCGAGACCGGACAGGTGACGGTTTCCGGCGCGGAGTACGCGCCCATGTTCATGCTGCACGCAAGCGATTCCAACGAGGGACGCTACCGCCTGCTGGATATTCGGAAATCCATGCAGGATTTTGAGCAGGGGGATACGTCGGTTGTAAACCGGTCGGTGTATGACCGAATGAAGCAGGGACGTTCCGACCTGCACCGTATCTTCGGCACGGATGAGGTGCTTTCGCTTGCAGCCTAAGAAAACCAGCAGGTTTCCATGCTGTTTTTTTAACACTTTGGTTACATTTGATTTTCGACACGGTGTTGACTTGCGGACACGACGCTGATAAAATAAGAACCATCCACAGAAAACCGTCCTGTTGTGCACAAGGAGGAAAAGCACATGCCCGAAGCTCGAAGTAACCGCAGAGTGCGCTTTACGCGGTCTGCTCTGCGTGAAGCCCTGATCGACCTGATTCTGGAGAAGCCGCTGGTCTCTATTACGGTCAAGGATATCTGCGCGAGAGCAGACATCAACCGCTCGACCTTCTACCTGCATTTCAAGGACGTGACCGACATCCTTCGCACGACCGAGGACGAGATCATCGAGCACATGCGCGAGCACACGCCGACGCACGAACGGAAGTTCCGCGATCTGCAGGAGATCAAGGGATTCTTTATCGACTTTCTGGAGCAGATCCGGAACAATTCGCGCATAATGAAGGTGATTCAGGTGCTGTGCAGTGAGCAGGGAGACCCGTATTTTGTACGCAAGCTGCAGACCATGACGTATGAAGCCTTCCTCGACAGCTGGGATATGCACATGATGCCGGAAATGAGCGAGCAGCGGAAGCTGCTTGTGTTTTCATATACCATTTCGGGCATGGTATCCATGCTGTCCACCTGGGCGACCAGAGCGCAGGACACGCCGACCGACCAGGTCGTATCGCTTTTGATGGGGCTGATGTGGCACGGAATGGACTATTTTGCAGCATCCGACAAAAAAAGTGCTTTTCCGACCGAATAAACCGCTTGACATTTCTATGGGAAAATGGTATATTATAGTTGCTTCGTAAATATGCAATGTTTTCCGTCGATAGCATTGCGGATCGGCCCTTTTCGGTGTATTCCGGAAAGGGTCGATTACTTTTTATACAAAAACCTTTGAGGGGGAGAAGGAATTGCACAAACAGGGAGCTTTGCGCGAATTCGGCCACTATGCCGCGATGAACATCCTGGGGATGATCGGCATTTCGTGCTACATTCTCGCGGATACCTATTTCGTTGCGCAGGGACTGGGTTCGCTCGGACTGGCGGCGCTCAACATCGCCATACCGGCGTACAACCTGATGAACGGCATCGGCCTGATGCTCGGCGTGGGCGCGGCAACGCAGTACACGATCGCACGGGCGCAGAACGATCGGAGACAGGCGGACAGCGTATTCACGCACGCGGCAGCGCTCGGACTGCTGCTCGGACTGCTGTTCCTGCTCGGCGGACTGTGCTTTGCAAAACCGCTCGCGGGCCTGCTCGGCGCGGACGCGCAGACGCTCGGCATGACGACAACCTACCTGCGCATGCTGTGGTGCTTCGGGCCGTTCTTCGTGATGAACAACGTGCTGCTGGCATTCACGCGCAATGACGGTGCGCCGACCGTTGCCATGTGCGGCATGATCGCGGGCAGCCTGTTCAACATCGTGTTCGATTACATTTTCATTTTCCCGTGCGGACTGGGCATGTTCGGTGCGGCGCTTGCGACCGGCTTTTCGCCGTTTGTCAGCATTCTGGTGCTGCTGACGCACCTGCGGAAGCCGTCCCGCGGCTTCCATCTCGTCAAAACGCCGCTGCGCGTCAGCCGTGTGCCGAGCCTGTGCGCGCCCGGTCTGTCCTCGCTCATCGGTGAAATCGCCTCCGGCGTGGTGCTGCTGCTGTTCAATCTGGTGCTGCTGCGCCTCAGCGGCAATACCGGCGTGGCGGCTTACGGTGTGGTGGCCAATCTTGCTCTGGTGGGAATCGCTGTCTTTACCGGACTGTGCACCGGCATACAGCCGTTGGTCAGCCGCAGCTCGGGTCTCGGTGACAGGGAACAGCTGCGGCGGCTGTTCCGCTGGGGCATCTGCACCGCGCTCGGGATTGCAGCCGTGCTGTGCGTGTCGGTTTTCCTCGGCGCGGAGCCGCTGACGGCGGTGTTCAACAGTGAGCATGACCCGCAGCTTGCCGCCTACGCGGAGAGCGGCCTGCGGATCTACTTCACAGGTTTCCTGTTCGCGGGCGTGAACATGGTCACGGCAGCGTTTTTCAGCGCATCGGATAAGACCGTGCAGGGGTTTGTCCTTTCGCTGCTGCGCGGCGTGATCGCCGTGCCGCCGATCCTGTTTCCGCTCGCGTGGGCGCTCGGCGTCGATGGCGTCTGGCTGACGTTCCCGATGGTGGAGCTGGTCACGGCGGTCGCCGCACTCATCTGGGCGCGGAAGTACATCATTGAGAATTAGTAATTGTGCGAGGCAGGAGTTTTCCTCGAAGGTGCGATTACCGTAGGGGCGGACCAATGTGTCCGCCCTTTTTTAACAATAATCAATCTGTAAAACTGTATAATGTGCCATAAAACAGCGAAAAAGACGTGCATTGTACGTCTTTCGCTTAACAGGATTTCATCTGTATGGTATAATACTGGTGTTGCCCTACTTATTCCCGGCAACGGGAAGGAGGTGCGCCAAGTGAACTTCACCGTATCGTTAATCTGCTCCATTATGGCAAATGTAATTGCACACTACATTTGCAAGTGGCTGGATGAGCAGAAGTAAGGCAACATCAGCCCCGGCTTAAGCCACCGAAAAACGGAATAGAAAACCCCGGAGAGTACCAGTCTCCGGGGTTTTCGCCAAGTGAACTAATTCATATCGTTGCTTATAGTATAGCACCGATTGCGAAATAATGCAAGCGTTTATCTTATTAACCTTACAGCTCTTCCACAAGCGCCTTAAACAGCTTGCCGCGTTCCATGAAATTCTTAAAGCGGTCGAACGACGCGCTGGCCGGACTCATGATAACAACATCGCCGCTTTCTGCGCGGGCAGCGGCCTCCTGCACGGCTGTTTCGAGGTTTTCCACCTCGATAATCGGGGGATGCTCGCCCTCGATATTCTCCACGCACTCGCGAATCTTGGGTGCGGTAGCGCCGGTGAGCAGCAGCAGCTTTACATGGTCGCAGATGGGCTTGCCGAGCACGTCATACGGGATATGCTTGTCGTAGCCGCCTGCAATGAGAATGACCTTCTGCTGGAAGGAATTGAGACCTGCGATGGTTCTCGTCGGGCTGGAGGCGATGGAGTCGTTGTAATACTTCACGCCGTCCTTCTCGCGCACGAACTCGATGCGGTGCTCAACGCCGCCGAACGTGGTTGCCACGGCGCGGATATCGTCGTCGGAGGCATAACCCTGCACGACAGCCGCCGCCATCATCATGTTGTACACGTTGTGCGCGCCCGGAATGCGGATATCGGATGCGGGCATCAGCTCGCGGCGCACGCCGCCGTCCGCGATGTAGATAACGTCGTTCTTGAGGAATACGCCGTTGGCCAGCTCCTGCGTTTTGCTGGTGCAGAACAGGTTGCCGGACGCCTTGAGCGAGCGGGTGACCTCGTCGTCGAGATTGAGGATCAGCTTGTCGTTTTCGCCCTGATTGCGGTAAATGGCAGTCTTGGCCTGCACATACTCGTCAAAATCCTTGTGGTAGTCCAGATGATTGGGCGTCAGATTGGTGATCGCCGCAATGTGCGGAGAGTGCTTCATGCCCATCAGCTGGAACGAGGACAGCTCCACGACTGCAAGGTCGTTTTCGGTCATCGTGTCCACGCGGGGGAGCAGGGGCGTGCCGATATTGCCGCCAAGATGCACGGTATAGCCCGCGTGCTTCAAAATCTCGCTGACGAGCGTGGTGGTCGTGGTCTTGCCGTCCGAGCCGGTGATGCCGATGATCGGACACGGGCAGACCGCGAAGAAAAGCTCCATCTCGCTGGTGATCTCCGAGCCGTTTGCGCGCGCCTTCTCAAGAAAACGCGGGTGAACGCCCGGGGTACGGAAGATAACGTCCTCATCGAGCGCATCAAGGTAATGCGGGCCGAGAACGAAGTCTACGCCGAGGGTAGCGAGGGTAGCATAGCCGTCGCCAAGCTCGGTGGGTTCTTTTTTGTCATGCACGGTAACGCGCACGCCTGCAGCGCGCAGCATACGGATGAGCGGCATATTGCTCACGCCCGCGCCGATTACACCGACCCGTTTATCCGACAGGCCGCCGAGGTATTGTTCTAATGCTGTCATAAATGCGTAACACCGCCTTTTGTACTTTGACAGTATACATGATTTTTCACGATTTTGCAAGTCCGGTTTGACGAGAGCGTTTTTTTACGGTATAATGCTATTTGTGACTGGTGCAGACGGTCGCGTGCCTTCGGGCATGAGGAAAGTCCGGGCTGCACAGGGCAAGGATAACGGATAACGTCCGCCGAGGGTGACCTTAGGAATAGTGCAACAGAGATATACCGCTGTTTTATGTCCGCATAAGGCAGTAAGGGTGGAAAGGCGAGGTAAGAGCTCACCACGTCCCATGGCAACATGGGAGGTCTGTAAACTCTATCCGCAGCAACGCCGACTGGGACTATGATTTGCCCGATCGTCCCGACTGGCGGCTTGAGATGCACGGCAACGTGCATTCGAGATAGATGACCGTCCACGACAGAACCCGGCTTACGCATCAGTCATGCCATAGCACCGCAGAGTTTAACGCTCTGCGGTGCTTTTCTTTTCGCTAAGGCAGGAGTGAGAAGTTTAGGTTAGGGTTTCGCCTTCTTCATACGGTTCTATCTTATTATGAAATGTAAACCGCAGGGTGCGCCAAGGTGAATGGCCCGAAGGGCAGGAGAAGGTGCCCTGGGTACGACCTCGGCGCACCGTTTCTATCCGGTCTGCACAATCTAACCCGTAGGGGCGAACATTGTTCGCCCGCAGCGCGACCGGAGCCTGCGCAAGGAACGGCCGCAGCGCGACCGGAGCCTGCGCAAGGAACGGCCGCAGCACGACCGGAGCCTGTGCAAGGAACGGCCGCAGCACGACCGGAGCCTGTGCAAGGAACGGCCAGGCATCCGTTTAACCATAGTGCGGGCGCACAGTGTGCGCCCCTACGGTTACGCCTATGCAGATGGTTTATAGACGGTGTGCCCCCTACGGGATACATAGTACACTTCTATAAAAACTGCCGTTGCATCTTGTCGCTTTTTCCATATTCTGCGCCGAAAAAATTTGTTATACTTGAGGCAGGATAGGGAGGTGCATTTTATGAAAGGACTGGGAAAACGAATCCTCGTGATGACGGCTGTGACAGCGGTCTGTGTGTGGGCGGCGGGCAAATCGAGTTACGCGGTAAAACCGTACTGACTGGATGGGGACACGCTTGCACAGCAGGTGCAGATGCTCAAGGAGAACAATCTGACGAAGTTTTCCGGTGTAACAATATACGATGGTATCGTGATCGGTGACACGGCGTATTATGTAATGACGCAGGAGGGCATCGAGCAGGAACGCTTTTTGGGCGAAATGACTGCGAAACGCAGCTGGCTCGGTACATGGAAATTTTACAGTATGGGCTACGGCAATTCCGGCATTAACTACGATATCACCGGCTGCGGCGGACACAATTTTCTGCTGCTGAGCGGCAAGGACCCGGAACAGCAGGTTGCAAAAGTGACGCTCGACTGGTATGGACAGACCTATGAGATGACGAATGAGAGTGCAAAGCCGTATTTTCTGCTCTGCACCGAGCTGACCGGATACATGCCGGATGAGTTGCTCCCGTCGGAGGATATGTTCCGTTTTTACGATAAAAACGGCAAGGAGATTCCGCGCTGGTACGATTCGTACAGCGGCTCGATGGATGGTTCAAGTATTACGGTCACACAAGGCAGCATTTACAAGGCGGAATAGATGAGAAGCACCTGTGGTCGGCAGGTGCTTTCTTTTGATACCGAGATTGAACGGTTTGCGGGCGAACACTGTTCGCCCCTGCGGTAAAGCCGGCGATTACTCGACGCAGCGCAGACGGAACTCGTGCAAGGATAGCGACAATTCCTAACTGCTAATTCCTAATTACTGATGATCCGAACTTGCTTACAGCTATATGAATGTGTTATAATAAAATTTAATTGGACAAACACAAGGGGAGGAACCACTGTTATGATGATCGAATGTCCGCACTGTCATATGGAAACCGAACACAAGGTGATCAACCATATCAATATCGACCGAAATCCCGAGTTGCGGGCAAAGGTACAGGACCTGTCTGTCTTTCGTGTAAAATGTCCAAACTGCGGCGAAACCGTGCTCGCCGTACACCCGTGTCTGTACCATGACATGGCAAACCAGTTTATGGTATGGCTGTGGACCGAGGACGGTCAGGTTCCCAAGGCGGAATTTGATCCGCTGGCGGGCTACACCCTGCGCGTGACCGACAGCCTCAACACCTTCCGTGAGAAGATCAACATCCTCGAGCGCGGTCTGGATGACCGTACCATTGAGATCATGAAGCTGCTGCTGTTCGCACAGTTAAACCGCGACCTCGATGTTGTCGAGCTGCTCTTCCACGAGCTGGACGAGCGCACGGGCGATTTCCGCTTCGTGGCCGTGCTTTCCGACGGCGCGGAGCAGTATGCCGCCATGCCGGGCGCGGCGTATCAGCGCCTGCACGCGGATGTGGAAACCTATCTGTACACGCCGGGCGGCGAGTTCTCGCGCATTGATATGACGTGGGCGCATCAGGCACTCGAGCTGCTGCACGAGATGGGCTGACGGTTTACCTTCTCCGCAGGGCGGACTGACCTCAGTCCGCCGTTTGTATCCGGTTTGCACAATCTTTCTCGTAGGGGCGCACAGTGTGCGCCCACGCAATGCCATATCAAACGGTTTCCGGCCGTTCCTTGCGCAGACTCCGGTCGCGCTGCGGCCGTTCCTTGTGCAGGCTCCGGTCGCACTGCGGGCGAACAATGTTCGCCCCTACGATTACACGTTTGCAGATGGGTTATACGGCGGGGTGAACGAAAGACGCAAATCGGGGCATGAAAAAAGGATGTGCCGTTTTGACACATCCTTAGATTTTTTCATTCTCAGCCGATAAGCAGCTGCACCAGCGTACCGCCGATCACGGCGGTGGCAAACGTTGCGGCGATGACCGGCAGGGCGCGATGACGGCCTTCCTTCTCCTCGAGAAGAACGATGTAGCCGAAGCCTGCGCCGGTGGAAAGACCGGCAACCAGAGCGCCGAAGCTGATCGTGCCGCCGACAAACAGCTCGCTGAGCAGCACGCTCATCGCACAGCTCGGAATCAGACCGAGCACCGCGCACAGCAGAGGCTGGAAGATGCTGTTGGTCAGCATGAGGGAAGCCACGCGCTCCTCACCGATGCCGTGTACGACCATGTTGAGCGCGAACAGCACGACAAACAGGAAGATGGTGGTCTTGATGGTGTGGGACAGGATGTTCGCCACCGGCGAGGTCTCACAGCCGCAGTCGCCCATCTCGATCTCGAGCGGGCCGTCGGTTCCGGCCTTGTGCCTCCGGAACACGGTGCAGCGCAGAACATAGCCGCCGATGACCGCGATCGCAAACTTGACCACGAGCAGCAGCACCACCTGCTGTACGCTTGCGCCGCCTGCCAGCATGATGGGCACCGCCTCATCCGAGGTGGCAAGGAACACGGCAACCAGCGTTGCCGGTGCAAGAAAGCCTGCCGAGAACAGCGCGGACGCTGCCGCGGAAAATCCGCACTGGGGAATGGAGCCGGCGAGCGCGCCGACCACCGGACCGAACTGCGCCGCACGCGAGAGCAGCTCCGGCGTATTGGTCAGCCGGTTTTCGATGTAGTACAGCAGTGCGTACACGACCAGCAGCAGCGGTACGGTCTTGAGCACATCGAAAAATGCTTCCGGCAGAACGTGATGAATAATTTCTAACAAATAGGTCACCTCATAGTTGATCTGTGGGTTGATAACATTCGTGTTGTCTCAGAGACAATTATAATAAGTATAGCATAGAACCCAGTCCGCAGGCAAGCGGGATTTGCCGGACTGCATACCAAAGATAGCAAAAGGAATCGAATATTTACCATGAAATTTAACGAACTCAAGTTGGAGAAAAACATCCTCAAGGCACTGAAGGAGGCCGGCTATTCCGAGCCGACGCCCATTCAGCAGCAGGCGATACCGCCGGTGCTCGAGGGCCGCGACCTGATGGGCTGCGCCCAGACCGGCACGGGCAAGACCTGTGCGTTCGCAGTGCCGATCATCCAGCGCCTGGCAAAGAGCGAGGGCAGAAAGGGCACCATCCGTGCGCTCATCCTCACGCCGACGCGCGAGCTTGCGCTGCAGATTTACGAAAACGTGTGCCAGTACGCGCGCTACGTGCCGTGCAGTGCGGCGGTCATCTTCGGCGGCGTATCGCAGGTGCCGCAGGTCGAGGCGATCGAACGCGGTGTGGATATTCTCATTGCCACGCCGGGCCGTCTGTGGGATCTGATGGGCCAGAAGATCGTAAAGCTGGATAAGGCAGAGTTTTTCGTGCTCGACGAGGCCGACCGCATGCTCGATATGGGCTTTTTCCCGGATGTCAAGCGCATCGTCAAGTTCCTGCCGAAAAAGCGACAGACCCTGCTGTTCTCGGCGACCATTCCGGCAGAGATTGCCGATCTGGCAGAGAAAATGCTGCATGAGCCGGAGCATATCTCGGTAACGCCGAGCGCAAAACCGGCGGACAAGATCGAGCAGCAGCTTTATTTTGTAGAAAAGCAGGAAAAGAGGGAACTTCTGCCGGATATCATCCGTCAAAGCAATGTACACCAGGTTCTGGTGTTCACCCGCACCAAGCACGGCGCAGACCGGGTCGCGCGCGACCTCAACCGTGCGGGCATCAAGACCAAGTCCATCCACGGCGACAAGTCGCAGAATCAGCGCCAGCGTGCGCTTGCGGACTTTAAGGAGTGCAAGATCGCGGTTCTGGTTGCGACCGACATTGCCGCGCGCGGCATCGACATCAACGACCTGCCGCTCGTTATCAACTTTGACCTGCCGAACATTCCGGAAACCTATGTGCACCGTATCGGCCGCACCGGCCGTGCCGGTCAGGAGGGCACCGCGATTTCTTTCTGTGACCGCTCCGAGCGTCCGTACCTCAAGGATATCGAAAAGCTGATCGGCAAGCGCATTCCGGTTGCCGGTGAGATTCCGCACGAGGAAAAGGAGGAGGAGAAGCGCGAGTCCGGTCAGCGCAGGACGACCAATAAGCGCTCCCGCCGCAAGCCGGTCTCCGAGAATGCCACCGCCGAGGAGGTCGCCGCAGATGTGGCCCGCGAAAAGGAAGCCAAGAAGAAGGCGCGTCAGGCGAGAGCGAATGCCAAGCGTCCGTCCCGCCGCGAGAAGGCCGCCGAGCAGCAGACCGAGCAGCAGGCGAAGGCAGCCGCGCCGCGCTCCCGCAAGGGCAGAAACGACCGAAATGATTCGGGCCGCAGAGGCCGCCGCAACGACCCGTACGCCCGCTTCGAGAAGAACGAGCCGCGCGTAGACGCTCACACGCCGAGCCGCGCGTATGCGCTCAGCGATGAGGCTGCCGCACGCATCCGCAGAAAGGTCGAGGCCGCACTGGCCGCTCGCGCCGCAAAGGCGGACGGCAAGGCCGCTCCGCAGCAGGAGAAGAAGGGCAGGGGACACGGCAGCAGGTCTGCGCAGAAGCCCGCACCGCAGCAGAACAAGACGGCACAGAGCAAGACGACCAATCACCGTCATAGACGCCGCCGCACCCCGAACAACAACCGCAAAGGTTAAGAAATGGTGATAGAGACAAACCCGAACCGTATCCCGCGGTTCCCGGACTGAGAGAGAAGGAGCAACACGAATGAACGGCGCAAAACACCGCTTCGCACTGGGACTGACCTGCTTTTTTCTGATCGGCATCACGGTTGTGTATCCGTTTCTTCTGTACACACCGAACGCGTTCGTCACTCGCTGGCGTGAGTGGTACATCGAAACCGCAATGGGCACCATGACGCACCAGTGGCTGGCCACCTGGTTCATCCCGGAGGACATCATCAACGAGGTGATGACCAAGCGCTACCTGATGAACCAGAAGCAGGAGGGCATCGTCAGCAACTGGGACGGCGCATGGGAGGAGAAAGAGGAGGACACCGCCGAAACACCGAAGGACAAATTCTATGCCATGTTCAGTGAGCTGGACGAGAGCGAATTTGAGCGCTTTCTGGCGAATAATCCGGAGTATCTGGAGAACGGCTACGACGAGATCAACATCGACCTGATCGGCGAGCCGAGCCAGACACACTACGACACCGGCCTCAAGACTAAGCAGGGCGACACGGTTCTGGCGGTCAACGCCGCGCACGGCATCCTGATCGTCGAGCAGACCGGCGAGGACACGCTCGGCATGGAGTATGCGGGCAAGATCGCGCTCTGCAAAAAGCCCGAGAATATCTTTGTCGGCACGAGCGAGGGCCTTGGCGATTACGGCTCGTTCGTATCTGATATGGTGAGAGATTATGACGCCGTTCTGGGCATCAACGCCTCCGGCTTTGCCGATTTTGACGGCAACGGCACGGGCGGCACCGTGTACGGCTTCCTGAAAAGCCAGGGAGAGAAGTATCAGGACGCAGTAGGCGATGGCTGGAAGATCATCGGCTTTGACAACGAGGATCATCTGCAGGTCGGTGCGTTCAACGATACCTCCAGTCTGCGCGACGCGGTGGAGTTCCACCCGGCGCTCATCATCAACGGCGAGAATCTGGTCGCAGGCACCGGCCTGAACGAGCAGCAGCCGCGCACGGCCATCGGTCAGGCGAAGGACGGCACGGTTATCATGATGGTCGTTGACGGCCGTCAGATGCACTCGTTCGGCATTTCGATCGAGCGCTGCGGCGAGATCATGGAGCAGTACGGCGCATATCAGGCATCCATGCTGGACGGCGGTTCGTCCTCCGTTATGGTCTACCGCGGCCGCGAGATCACTAGTCCGACTACGCTTTCCCAGAATGAGGAAGGCCGTTATCTGCCGGATGCCTTCCTGGTGAAATAAAAATTATCACGATTTCGGAAAAAGCACTTGTATTTTCCGTCATTGCATGATAGAATAAATAAGCGCCTGTAAGACAGGCGCGATACGGAGAAGTATCGAAGTGGTCATAACGAGCTCGACTCGAAATCGAGTTGGCGGTAACACGCCACGTGGGTTCGAATCCCACCTTCTCCGCCAAAATAAAGACCATCCATCCGGATGGTCTTTATTTTTTACCGAAGGTGGGATTCGAAAGGCGGCTCTTAGAAACATGCCAGTGGCATGTTTCAACCGCCGTGGCTTTTCCGCAGAAAAGGAATCCCACCGCCCAGATCTCAGCGCCCGCTCTATACGGAGGGATGGGCGGCTCTTAGCAGAGTGCCGGTGGCACTCTGCAACCGCCGTGGGTGCCCGCAGGCCGACAACCTCTAAAATATTTAATGGTTGCTCGCCGCAGCGAAAGGAATCCCACCGCCCAGATCTCGGCGCCCGCTCCATACGGAGGGATGGGCGGCTCTTAGTAGAGTGCATGGGGTGCTTGCGTAACATCTCCGCAAAAAAATAAAAAAATTTCTGCCGACCGACGGAATTTCTCGAAGGGCGGCAGTTTTTCATGCCGCCAAAAGCCGAAGAAAAAGCGCGGAAAAGTGTCGATTTTCGCCTGCTTTGATAATAATTTTCAACGTTTGAAAATTTCTCAAATTTTTTCGCAAATTTTGTTGACAAAGGGGGATACACCTGCTATAATATATTTTGTCGCTGAGAGACAAGCGGTTCACCGCGAAAGATCAATGCGAGTGTGCTGGAACTGGTAGACAGGCACGTTTGAGGGGCGTGTGTCGATCGACGTACGGGTTCAAGTCCCGTCACTCGCACCACCTTCTTTCAACAACCAAATATGCGGATGTGGCGGAATGGCAGACGCGCTAGCTTCAGGTGCTAGTGTTCGCAAGGACGTGGGGGTTCAAGTCCCCCCATCCGCACCAGGTTAAAGAGCTTCAAACTTATGTTTGAAGCTCTTTTTCTGTACTTTTCGGAAAGCTCGTCGGAGGTAGGGAGGAGGCTGTCCAATACCCCTGTCTAACAGATTGTCTGCCATTTCACCCAATTCCGCAGAATGCACCAAAACCAAGCCGACAGACCACGGATTTTCTGTATTGACACCTGCTCAAACCGTGGTACAATTATAACAGAAAAAGCAGAGTAGAGCACAATGCGTTAAGTGCCGCTGAAACGGGGAGTTGTTCGGCGGACGAAAGGGAGCCTTTTCCTTGCGGTATTGTGGTCGCATCCCGCTGCTGCAACTGTTTAGGCACTTTCCTAAATCGCTGTGGCAACAGATGAATTTGATTAGGAGGTGTCTTTTTCTATGTCTAAAACTCCGAATATCTTTGTCCGCTCGCTGCGTGAGCTGAGGTCCACCCGCTGTCTGGCGGTCACGGCGCTGCTCATTGCGATCAACGTCACGCTGGATCTGCTCGGTCTGTCGATCAAGCTGTCGCCCAACCTGCGTATCGGCTTCGGCTTCCTGTGCAATGCGTCGATCGGCATGCTGTTCGGCCCGGTCGTCGGCATGATGGCCGGCGTGTGCACCGACGTGCTCGGCTACTTTGCGGGCAACCTGTCCATGGGCGCGTATTTCCCGGGCTATACGCTGACAGCCGTTGTCGGTGGCCTGATCTGGGGTCTGTGGCTGTATCCGCGCAAGATCACCGTATGGCGTGCCATCGGCGCAAAGACCTGCATCAACCTGTTCTGCAATATCTGCCTGAACACCCTGTGGCTGACCGTCACCGGCGGCAAGGCGATGAGCGTGCTGCTCGTTACGCGCGTGCCGAAAAACCTTATTCTGCTGCCGATCGAGATCGTGCTGGTCTACTTCGGCATGAAGCTGGTCAACCGTATCTATGGCGCGCTGCCGAATGGAAAGACCGCTGCGGAAAACTCTTGAGTAGGGGCAGAGAGAAACCTGTCTCTACCTGATAACAGTCCCCCGGCTCTGTCGCTTGACAAAACCGGGGGATATGCTATAATAAAGCCAAGGGACGCTGTCACAGCAGTCAGGCCCGCAAGTTAGCTAATTAAAAATCAGCTGACCACTTGGTTGCCGCCGAGTGGTCAGCACGCTTTTGTGGATAAAATGAGCAGCAGAATCACTGCACATACAAAAAGCTGAAACGCCTTTTTCCACATCAGCACCACCTCCCTCCATACGAAATCCGCAGGGGAAAGCGGGCCTGACCACTAATATGTAACAACGTCCGTACGGATTATAGCATATAACACCGAATAAAGTCAATCAGCCGCCTTTTCGGGCGGTTTTTGTTTTATTTGAAAACATTGGCAGCACGCTTTCAGCTTTTTGTGAATAATTCTGTTTTTCCCTATGCAAATGGCTGATTTTTTGTTATACTATATATGATTGGAGAAGAACGGTACAGTCCGTTCGCTGAAAGGGAGTGACCTCTTTATGAAACTTACAAAAGAGAGTATTAAACATAACGTGGCATGGAAGGGTTATCGTCTGCCGCAGTACGACATTGACGCCGTGCGCGAAAACACCCACAAGGCACCGACTTGGCTGCATTTCGGCGCCGGCAACCTGTTCCGCGCCTTCCCGGCTGTACTGGCGCAGCGCCTGCTGACCGCCGGTCTGTCCGACACCGGCATTATCTGCTGTGACGGCTACGATGAGGAGCTGATCGACCGCTGCTACCGCGCCTGCGATCATCTGTCGCTGGTCGTCACCCTGTATTCCAACGGCACGATCAACAAGGAAGTGGTTGCGTCCGTTACCGAAAGCCTCAAGCTGAGCGAGGACATGCTGCGCCTGAAGGACATTTTCCTGGCGCCGAGCCTGCAGATGATCAGCTTTACGCTGACCGAGAAGGGCTATATCATCCAGGACGACACCCGTGAGTTCCTGCCGGACTACAAGCACGACCGCGAGAACGGTCCGGAAGGCTGCCAGTCCTTCTTCGGCAAGCTGACCGCACTGTGCCTCGAGCGCTGCCGCGCAGGTCTGTCTCCGCTGGCACTCGTTTCGCTGGATAACTGCTCGGATAACGGCACCCGTCTGGAGCGTGCTGTCCGTCACATGGCCCGCGCATGGCAGCGTGGCGGCTTCATCACCGAGGATGAGTATTACTTCCTGCTCAAGAAGAATACCTTCCCGCTGTCCATGATTGATAAGATTACCCCGCATCCGGATAACCGCATCGCAGACAAGCTGGCGGCTGACGGTCTGGAGAACGCAAAGCCGTTCGTAACCGAAAAGGGCACGCACGCGGCTGTTTACGTCAACTCCGAAAGCCCGCACTACCTGCTCATCGAGAACGCATTCCCGAACGGTCATCCGGCTCTCGAGCAGTGCGGCGTTATCATCACCCGCCGCGACATCGTTGAGAAGTCTGCGATGATGAAGGTAAGCACCTGCATGAATCCGATGGATACCGCCCTCGGCGTATTCGGCTGCATGCTCGGCTACACCCGCATCAGCGACGAGATGAAGGACACCGAGCTGGTCAACCTCATCACGCGCCTGAGCGAGCAGGAGGCAATGCCGATGGTAGCCGACCCGGGCGTTATCGACCCGGAGGCATTCCTGCACGAGGTTCTCGGCGAACGTTATCCGAACCCGTTCCTGCAGGATTCCCCGCAGCGTACCGCAACCGATACCTCGCGTAAGATTGCGCCGCGCTTCGGCACCACGCTGTACGCTTACTATAACTCCATGCTGCCCGCACACCGTGCCACCAAGCTGATTTACATTCCGCTGGTACTGGCCGGCTGGCTGCGCTATCTGGAAGGCGTGGACGATAACGGCAGCGAGTTCACCCTCAGCCCCGACCCGAATATCGAGCATGTCCGCGCGCTGATGGGCAACCCGAAGCTGGGCGACGACGTAAGTGAGGCTCAGCTGTATCCGCTGCTGGCAAACCGCTACTACTTCGGTGTCAACCTGTTTGAGATCGGCGTAGGCGAGACCGTTGTCCGCATGTTTGGCGAGATGAACCGCGGCCCGCACGCTGTCCGCGAGACGCTGCAGAAGTATTGCGGCGAGGAGCAGGAGCAGGAGTGGATTTTCTCCTGATTACCGAAAAACCGTAAGATAAAAGGCGAACCGTAAGGTTCGCCTTTTTTGCTATAATTGAGGATTGAGAATGGAGAATGGAGAATGGAGAATGAGCGCAGCAGGGAAGCGATGGTAAAGAAAACGGCGGACCATAGGTCCGCCGTTTCTGTGTGTTGCAGCAAATTTTAATTGCACGATTGTGTTGCCATTATCGGTCTGTGTCTTTCTCATAGAAAGTAACAACCGCTCCTGAATAGGAGCGGCGTTTCCTCAAGTTATTCGATTAACGGGAACGACCGCTCTTTCGCAGAGAGCCATCGTTGTTGATACCATTGTAACGCAGTGCCCTGGTTTTGTCAAGCGACAGAGCCGGGGCACTGTTATTCAGTTATCCGCTGACAAAGTTTACAAAGCTATCCCAAAGATTGCTGAACAGGGTGTTCCACGACGCCTGCGGGTTATGAATGGCAAACCATACAAAGCCCGCCGTTAAAAGGACAGTCACCACGATTATTACCCAAAAACAATACCATCTCTGTTTAGGTGTCATATGATTTCCCTCCTCAGTTATAACGGTAATTTTCACCTCGGGGAGTTTTACATCTGATACCTATATAGTAACAGATATTTACGGCTTGTAAAGGGATTTTGCACAGAAGCCGGTGCATTATTTTTGTCCGGCGGCTACCCGTAATCCCGGCGCATACCTGAGCCATTTCCCGCTCTTGAGCCGCAGGAAGAAGCAGATCGACCGGCACAGCCAGTCACCGATCATGGCAATCCAGATGCCGATCGCGCCCATGCCGAAGTGCACCGCGAGAATATATCCCGCGACAAGCCGCAATCCCAGCATGGAGATAATCGAGCACACCATCGGATACCTTACGTCATTCGCCGCACGCAGGATATTCGGCATGGCAAACGAGGTCGGCCACAGGAAGATCGCGCAGCCGTTGTGAATCATAATCAGCGTCATGCCAAGCGCAAGCGCCTCTGCGGACACGCTGTAAATCTTGAGAATGAGCGGCGTGCACGCAATCGTGACAAGGCAGGTGCTCGCGGTAACGGCGTAGGTGATCATCATCAGCTTTTTCGCCATGCGGCGCGTCTGCGGCTCATCGCCCGAGCCGATGCACTGCCCGATAACGGTTATCATCGCCAGGCTCATCGCTTGACCCGGAATGACGGCTACGGCGTCCAGATTGTTCGCCAACGCATTCGCGGTAATCTGCGTCGTGCCGAACAGCGAGATCATGCTCACGACGAGCACGCGGCCAAGCTGAAACAGGCTGTTTTCCAGTCCGTTCGGCACACCAATCTGCAGAATACGGCGGATAAGCTCCTTATCCGGTCGAAACCGCTGTCCGCGCCGCAGAGAGACCGTGTGCTCGGGGTTCAGCAGCAGAATCGTGATAGCGACAGCCGCCGTGCCGCGCGACAGCACGGACGAAAGCGCTGCGCCTCCGACGCCCCACTTGAATACGAAAATGAACAGCGAGTTGCCGATGAGGTTGACGATGTTGATCAGTCCTGCAATCAGCATGGAGATACGCGAGTTGCCCTGTGCGCGGAATAGCGCCGCACCGGCGTTGTAAATCGCCAGAACAGGGTAGGAGAACACGCTGACCGTCAGGTAGGTGAGCGCGCTCTGCATCACATCGTCCTCGATCGTGCCGAACAGCAGGCGCAGTAGCGGTGCGCGGAACAGCATGACGAGCGTCGAGATGATCAACGCAATGACCGTGACGACTAAGTACAGCTGCTTGGAGGCATCGCACGCACGGTCGTTCTTTCTCGCACCGAGCAGCTGCGCGACCACGACAGCGCCGCCGGTCGCCAGTGCAGAAAAGATGTTGATGATGAGCACGTTGAGCATATCGACCAGCGATACGCCGGAAACCGCCGCTTCACCGACCGAGGAGACCATCATCGTGTCGGCCAGACCGACCGTGATGGCGAGCACCTGCTCGATAACGAGCGGCAAAATCAGCTTTTTGAGTGCAGCATTTGGAAATAACTCTTTACTCGTAAAAAATACACCTCGGATCAAAGAATAACGCGGTACGCTTCTATCAGCCTCTCGAGCGACCATGCGGCGTTCGCGGGACTGGTGGAGGGCAGCTGCGTGACGGGCACGCCGGTTTTCGGTTCGATGAGTTTGCGGTACAGCTGCGCCGACTTGCCGCCGGAGGCAAAAATGCGCGTAATTTTGCTCTCGCGGAGCAGTTTGCCGATGTCGTTCGGCTCGGCGTTGCGGATAGACGTGTCGGACGCGCCCGCAATATCGCATTTGGCAATGGTGTCCCACAGCGCCACATGATGCCGCAGGCACATCGCGCGCTTGTCCTCGATGGAGACCGGCACCTCCTCGCCAAGCACAGCCGCCAGCACACGCCAGAACCGGTTCTGCGGGTGGCCGTAAAAGAACCCGACCTCGCGGGACTTCGGGCTTGGAATCGAGCCGAGCAGCAGCACGCGCGACTCGCTGTCGTACAGCGGCGGAATGGTGTGAACGATGGTTTGCAGTTGCATGGATCAGTCCTCCAGTACGGAAACAAAGCTGCGGAACGCGCTCGGCAGCGCATAAGCGTCGCGCAGCTCGGCAGGTGTGACAAAGGTGAGAGCGGGTGCAGGTGCGTCCAGTTCGACATACACGCCGTTCATGTGCCACTCCACATGGGTGAAAATATGCTTGGCAGGCCGCAGAGAGAGCAGCTTTCGCACGCTCCAGTCCATTTCGGTGAGCGCCGCGCGCAGCTCGTCCGGCGAGAGATGGCCATCGAGCGACGGCAGCTCCCACAGACCGGCGAGCAGACCCTTTTGGGGTCTCTGCCGCAGACCGACAAGCTGACCGCAGCGCACAACAAGCACGGTGCGGTTTTCCACTCTCCGCGCCTTTTTTGCGGCTCGGAGCGGCAGCACAGCCGCGTTTCCGCGGTGAAAGCCCTCACAGAGATGCTGAATCGGGCAGTCGTCACAGCGCGGTGCGCCGTTCGGCAGACAGACGGTTGCACCAAGCTCCATCAGTGACTGGTTGAGGTCGCCGGGGCGGTCGGACGGCATGAGTGCGGCGAACCGTTCGCGCGTCTGCTTTTTGAATTTTGCGTCCGTGATCGGCGTGAAATCGTTATCCAGCCGCGCCGCCACACGCAGAACATTGCCGTCCACCGCCGGAACGGGCAGTCCGAACGCGATAGACGCCACCGCGCCTGCCGTGTACTCGCCGACGCCGGGCAGAGCAAGCAGCCTGTCGTAATCAGCAGGCAGTTCGCCGCCGTATTCTTCGCACAGCAGGACCGCTGCACGGTGCAGGTTACGCACGCGGCTGTAGTAGCCGAGCCCCTCCCAGAGCTTGGTGTAAACGGCCTCGTCTGCCGCCGCGAGAGCGAGAATATCGGGCAGCGCGTTCATCCAGCGGGAAAAATAGCCGCGCACGGCCTCCACGCGCGTCTGCTGCAGCATGATCTCGCTCACCCAGACGCGATAGGGAGCAGGCTCAGACCGCCACGGCAGGTCGCGGTGCCCGGCGTCATACCAGCTCAGCAGCGGCTGCACGATGGCCTTGCTTACCCCGCTCAATATTTCATGTCATCCAGCGTAGCGCCGGTGTAGAACATGGTGAAGGTCGCGTCGGCAATATGCTTGCCCTCGTCGTCGTGCACCTCGACCATGTAGACCGACACCTTGCGGCCGCGCTTGCGCTCGTACGCCACAGCGGTCAGCTTTTTGCCGCAGCGGCCCGGACGGTAGTAGTGGATGGTGCTGTCGAGCGTGACGGCCACCGTGCCCTGAGACGCCGCCGCAGAGCCTGCCGCAATGTCGCACAGCGAGAAGATCGTGCCGCCGTGCGCCATGCCGAGCGGATTGAGCAGCTCGGGGGTCAGGTCAAGCTCTACGGTTGCGCCGCCGTCCTTGTCGAGCGTCACAACGTGCATGTGCATCAGTTTGTTTAAGCCGCCGGCTTCCTGCCGCAGCTTGAGGATTTCTTCGATGGTCAAGGTTAGGACTCCTTTATATATTCTATAATCTTTTGATAAACGATGGTTTTTCGCCTTCGAGGCGAACGGTTCTTGCCTACGCGGCAGGCGCACAAGAGGGTAGACACCAAGGTTTCTACCCTCTTGAGAATCACCCATTTCCTTAGAGGGCACGGCGCAGATTGCCGACATGTGACCGCTGCAAAGCAGGGGAACGGCAGAGGATTTTTTCTACCGTAGGGGAGCACAGTGTGCTCCCATGCCGAAACCTATACGCAGTGCCGGATATCGTTCTGCTACACATGTGGGTTAGTTTACGCAGGCGCGGCATAGCAGTGCCGCGCAATTCGTGAGCACGTTATTATAGACAGCACCTGCGAAGATAAATCGACCAAACGCCTAAATCCGCAGGTGCCGTCCGGTATAATGCGTTAAAGAGTTGCGCGGCACTGTCATGCCGCGCCTGCGCAGATGAAACCGTCTGTGTAGCAGTACGCTGTCTGTGAACTGCGAATATTTCACAAAAGACACGCTGCGGTAACCCAACTGCCGTTCCCCCTATTTCGCAGCGGTCACATGTCGGCAATCTGCGCCAGACCCTCCCCAAAGGAAGTGGGAGTTAAGAGGGTAGAAACCTTGGTGTCTACCCTCTTGCCCCGCCGCGGGGCGCGGCGAATCCCCCGCTGAGGTTCAGCGAAAAACTCTCCGCCCGTTAGGGACGAACACGCTTACGCAGTTCGCGCACCCCGCTCAGCCGGTGCTGAGAAAAAGGCTGCCGCCCGGACAGGGCGAACCCGCTCACGCAGTCTGTGTCCCCCGCCTAATTACTGCCAGAAAACGCAAAAACCTCCGTACGAACCATACGGAGGTTTTTTCTATGTCTTATCTCGTCTGCTGGGTGATAATAAACACCGGAATGTACCAAATAAGCTGATACAGCAGGATATTCATCACCGGAAGCGCATCTGCGGCGTTCTGGTACAGCATGTAGAACACGATCAGCATACCGAGCAGGCCGGCGAATGTGCCGAGCGTCAGCGCCGAGCGGACGGCGCCTGCCAGCTTATCCGCGCCGCGGAGCACCTGCATGAACGGACCGGCACCCTCGCGGGTGAGGATCGCTGCCGGTGCATCGCCCTTGGCGTAATTCGGATTCAGCAGACGATCCACGCCTGCCGGGTCCGGCTGGTCGGCAAAGCCGCGTCGGAGGTCAAACTCCTCCTCGACCATCGCCGGGGAGATATTGAAATCGCGAACGGCGAGGACCGCATTCATGTGCATGCGGCGCATGAGGCGCATCGCCTTATAGGTATTCTTGGTGGTCTGGTAGCGCATGGTCAGCACGCCTGCGAGCGCGTTATCCACAACCAGATACATGTTGATCTGACCCTTATGACCGGATTCGATCGGAATGCCCATCTTGACCATGAGCGCCGCCGTGCCGAGCACGATACGGCTGGTGCCGACAGCGCCGGTTACACCACCCTCGACCAGACGCACGTCACGCGCGGTGAAAGTGATGCCGAAGCGCTCCTTCGTAGTATCGGTCAGCACGCGGCCCAGCTCCAGACCGGCGGATTCGGTCAGCGCGGCTGCACAGCCGAGAATCTGCTCGTCCGTGATGCGGCCCAGATTGTCGATGGCCTCAAGCTCGATCGAGCCGGTCGGGAACAGATCGTTCTCGAGCAGCATGACCTTCTCCGTGCCGCGCAGCAGGTTGGCCTGACGCGCACCCGCAATGGCTGCACCCGAGCGCAGCAGGCGGCTTGCGGTGTTCTTATAGCTTGCGCCGAACGCGCACAGCAGACCGATCGGAGCGGACACCGACAGGATTGCCGAGAACGCCCAGAAGAAGCGCACCGGCTCGCCGCAGTTGAACGAAGCGACCAGCGACAGGATGATTGCGAGCGCCAGTGCAATCGGCGTATAGATGAGCGAGAAGCGGTCAACCGTGTCCGGGCGCTCGATCTCGGTCAGGAACGAGCTTGCATCATACAGCGGGCACTTGACGGCATTGCACGCGTCAATCTCGCTGTCGTAGTGGCTGTAAACCGCCAGTGGCTGCTCTGCCTCGCAGACGGCACGATAGGAACGCGCCTGCGCCAGACTGCGGCCGCGTGCCTCACGCATTTCGGCGTAAAGCAGAAGGATGGAAACCGCCGTGTACGGTACGGCGACGCCGCCCTGATCCGGAAATACCAGCAGAGAGGCACAGTGCAGCAGCGATGCCAGCGCCGCGAACGACACGAGCGTGCCGCGTGCCGGACGGCCATGCAGCAGCGAGGAAAAGCCGTTGCCGAACACGTCAATACCGATCAGCAGCGCCAGGATCTGCAGGGCAGCCAGTGCGCCGATGCCGATGGTCGGGTTCTGCAGAATATCGAGCACGACCGGAAGCGGCAGTGCCTCAAAGCTCGGTGCAAAGCTGAGATACGCGGCAGCTGCGGCAAGGATCAGCACCAGCAGCGACCGGAACGACAGAATGCCCGAACGGCGGCGTGCCGCGTGCATAGCCGTCTCGGGATCGACCAGCTTGATATCTTCCTCTTCCTCGGCCTGATCGGCGGCAATGCGTGCCGCTCTTGCCTGCTTGCGCGAGATGCTTGCCTTGCGGCTTGCTTCCTCGGCAGCGGCTTCTTCCACGATCTCCTGCTGCTCGGCGGCCTTCTCGGCAGCTTCCTTTTCTGCCAGCTTGGCCTCGCGGCGTGCCTGCCGCTCTGCGATCTTCTGCGCGGTCCTGCGCTCACGCTCTGCTATTTTCTGCTCGCGCGCCGCGATGCGCGCTTCGCGCGCTTCTTCAACAGACTCGTGTTCGGCGGCGGCTGCTGCGGTCTCTGCGGCCTTCTTTGCCGTTTTATCCTTCTTTTTTCCGAGAGCCGTCTTCGGCTCCTCTGCCTCGGTCTCTGCCGCCGGTGCGGGCTGCGGCTCGACCGGCTTTTCCGGCTCTGCCGTTATCTTCGGCTCTGCCGCCTTTGCGGGCGCCTGACCGGACACCTCGGCGATGATGGAATCCAGATCAAATTCATCGGTATCCGGTACGTCGCTGAGCATATTTTTCAGCGATTCCAGATCCATATCGTCTTTTCTATCCATATTCACTTCCCCCTTAATTGCCCTGTGTGCGTCGGCGAAGCGCCTCAAACAGCAGCACAGCCGCCGCGTTGGATGCGTTCAGCGAGTTGACACGGCCTCTCATCGGGATGCTGACGATGTAGTCGCACTTGTCGCGGGTCAGGCGGCTGAGCCCCTGTCCTTCCGAGCCGATGATGATGGCGGTCGGACGGTCAAACGGTGCGTCATACAGGCCGACCGTACCGTCAGCCTCTGCACCGAACAGCCATACACCGCGTTCCTTGAGTTCATCGAGCGTGGACGCAAGGTTGTTTGCCTTGTGTACGCCGACATAGGCGAGTGCGCCCGCCGCCGAACGAGCGACAGCCGCGGTCAGACCGACAGCTCTGCGCTTCGGGATGATAACGCCGTGTGCGCCTGCGGTCTCTGCCGAACGGATGATGGCACCCAGATTATGCGGGTCCTCGATGCCGTCGCAGACAACGATGAGCGGCACCTCACTGCGCTCCTCGGCGACGCGGAAAATATCGTCGAGCGAGACGTACTCCTGTGCCGCCGCCTGTGCGATAACGCCCTGATGGTTGCCGGTCGGGCTCATGCCATCCAGCTTGCGCCGGTCGCAGGTGACGACCGGAACGCGATGCCTGCGCGCTTCTGCCGCCACATCACCGATGTGTGCGCCTTCGGCCACAAACACCTTATCCACTGCACGGCCTGCGCGCAGCGTTTCGAGGACGGCGTTGCGTCCCTCGATCAGCGTGCCGTCATCCTCAACCGGAGGACGGCGTCTGTTTTTTTCATATGCCATAAATTTTTACGCTCCAAAATGAGAAATAACTTTGCATATCCTCAGATACTTTCAGTTAGTTTCATTATACACACTTCCCGACTGTTTTTCAATGTTAGACACGAAAATTATACAAACATCGCCGCAAAAGTGCTGCCATAAGTTCGACAGATATCGACAAATCGCTCTGCCTCATTTACACAGCCAGATTTTAGGCGATACAATGAAACCGGACCGAAAGGAGCGAGGACATTCATGGATGGCAAAAAATTTGACAAAAACACGCTGAAAACGCTTGTAATCGCGGCTTCTCTGCTGCTGAACTGCGTTTTAGGCGGTGCATCGTACACCTATTATCATCATCTGGCAGAGCAGATGAACGAGACCGCTTCCCTGCAGTCGCAGGTAAGCCATCTGGAAGGCTCGGTCTCCGACCTGCAGGCGCAGGCGGACGAATCCCAGCCGGCCATTGACGGTTTGAAAGCGCAGGTGGCTTCGCTCACCGAGGAGAAGAACGGCCTGCAGACGCAGGTGGACACACTCACGAGCCAGAAGGCGGATTTACAGAAACAGGTGGATACGCTCAAAGCAGGTGCATCGAGCGGTTCGTCCTCCGGCGGTTCCTCGAGTGACAGTTCGTCCGTCCCGGCAGCTTACAGCAGCTCGGACGACCAGAGCGAGACCGTTTACGTCACAGACACCGGCTCCAAATATCACAGCGCCGGCTGCCGGTATTTGAAGAAAAGCCAGATTCCAATGTCGCTTTCCGAAGCCAAGCGGCAGGGTTACACCGCCTGCTCGGTCTGCGGCGGATAATATGAAAAAGAAGCTGAGATTTTGTCTCAGCTTCTTTTGTTTGCCTGTTAGAATAATCTGTCCATATTCTGCCGCAGCATGCGAACCATACGTTCGCAGTCGAGCATGGTATCATCCGCGCCGAACATAACGGCGGTCTGATCGACTACGCTCGCATTCGGGTTGCTGCTGCCGACCACGACCCGTCCGTTCTTCACGCGGTCCATCACGGTATCCGCATTATTGATGAGGAAATCCAGTTCGTTCATCAGGCTGCTGTTGTAGTAGCGGATCGGGTTGGCCTGCTCGGTCATGCCGCTGCGGATGGTCTGCGCCTTGCTCTTGATGGAATCCAGCGCCGCCATAGCAGCTGCCTTATCGGTAATTACATAGTCGGTATAACTGCCGTTTTTCACCGCAGATTCGCAATTCTCGAACTTTTGCGTATCCGTTCGCATATCGAGCAGCTGCTTCATGAGGTTCGTCGCGTAGGTTTCCATTTCGGCGCGTTTGCTGTCCGAAAGCGGCATGCGCAGAAAGATGGCGTTCACGTCATTCTCTGCCTTGGCGCTGTACCACGTTACGTCCATGCCGGTCAGTTCACCGATGTTGCGCAGCGGCAGATAGATGGAGTTTCGGTAAAGCAGCGGATAAATCGTCTCGCCCTTCTGGTTTTTGAAGGTCTGCTGTTTGCCGTCCACGAGCACCTTCACGCCCTTATCGAGCGTAGCCGTGCCGGTCGCACCGACATATTTCACGCCTTCCTTGTGGTACGCATCGTCATCCGCACACGGATACGACTTTTCCGTAGTACCCGACAGGAATACTGTGCGCGATGCACTGTCCCACGAGATATTTTTGCCCATCCAGCGGCCAACCGTGCGCAGCGGCATGTAGGTCGAGCCGTTGTAGCTCAGCGCCGTGTAAACCGTCTTGCCGTCCTCGCTCGGGAAGGCAGCCGGAATGCCCTCTGCATAGATGTCCGCGCTCTGCGGATTGATTTTTACGGCGGTGCGGGTCTACGCCGTTTTCTGTGCAGCTGCCTGCACCGTACCCGACGGTATATAGGTCTGCACATTTGCTGCGCCTGCGCTCATCATCAGCGCGGACGCCATCAAGCAGCCCGCGAGTGTGCCGCTTACGATTTTCTTGAACTTAGTCATAATTGCCCCTCCACATAATAAAATACAGTTTTTTCTATCCATACCTATGGTATACAACAAAAATAATATTCTGTCAATCTATTTTCCTGATACTATTATAACGACCGGGAGCGCCGTTTTGTGACAACAAACCGCTAAGAATTTTTTTCAAAAAATTTGCCACAGAAAATCCCGCTCAGGCGTTGTATAATTGAATGGTATCATTTCCAACCCGAGGGGGAACCAAATTGACACAGGAGCAAATCCTCTTTTTCGAGGAATCATATACAAAGTATTACAGGATGATGGTGCAGACCGTTCTGCCCATTGTCGGCAGCCGCGATATTGCCGAGGACATTGTGGCCGACACCTTTCTCATCCTGCTGGCAAAGATAAACAGCGTGATGAGCACGAGCAGCCTGTAAAATGGCTGTTCCGTGTGCTGAAAAACAACGCCATCAGCGAATACCGCGCACAGTGCAGACACGCGGCCGCGCCGCTTGAGGAAAGCATTCTGCGTGCAGCCGAACCCGAGCTGATACCGTTTTCCGGTATGCTGCCAAAGGGCTTATCCGCGTCCGAACAGCGCATTCTGACCCTGCGGCTCGCTGAGGACATGGACTATTCCACCATTTCGGAAAAACTCGGCATTTCCGAGACCGCCTGCCGCAGCCAGTACAGCCGCGCACGGCGGCACTGCGCCGAACTTATGGAAAGGAGTGACGACAATGCAGGATTCTAAGCAGATTGACGAGCTGTTCCGACTGATGGACGACGTTTGCGAAAACGGTGATGCGGCTCTGCCTGCGCTCGAGCAGTATTTGCAGACGCAGACGGACGCGCCGGAAATCGACACAGAAGCGTCACTTAAAAAGTTCAAGGCCGACCATAAGGAATTTTTCGTCAAGCCGCACCGCGGACGGCGGCTGTGCTACCGCATTTTTGTTGTCGCGGCGGCTGTTTTCGCCGCAGGAACCGTGTTTGCGCTGGCTACCGGTCACAATCCGTTCGACTATGCGGCGATGTGGGGTGCGGAAACATTCGGCTTTTACCATGATGATTTTGCTACGTCAGAAGATGGAAAAATCATTTATTATCCAGATGGCTCACATGATGACCGTACAGACATGCCCGACTATGGCCATACCACCTATACTGCGTTGCCCGAAAATGATACTTCTGCCGCAGCAGATTCAGCGGAAACACAAACGCCAATCGAACAAGGTGAAGCACTTCCTGAATATGCAGATTTACCCGATACCGATTCATCTGATATAGGATTGCAAAAAGGTACTTCTTCTTGGGATGGTTCACATACAATAGAATGGTTTGAAGTCGAAAATGTATCATTAAAAGAGACTTTAACGGCATTGCAGATAAACTATCCAATGGCACCATCTCGGCTTCCCGATGGATATAAACAAACTCGTATCCAGGTTACAAACGACCACATGCTCGGTACTTATGATGTGCGTGCGGATTATGACAATGGTGATTCTAAAATGTTTATTCAAATCTTAAAAATCACCGACACAACCGGTGATACGATTGAAAAAGATGATCGACCTGTCATTGAATATACCAAAGAAAATACAACATGGTATATTATGCACAACTTACAGCGGTTGAATGCTGCTGCGATGATGGACGATTATGAGGTGCTTATATCTGCTCCCATATCTGTTGACGAAATGAAATCCATCATCGACTCCATCTACGAATAACAAAAACCCGATCTCCAACAGACACAATGGAGATCGGGTGCTTTTTATGCGAAAATTTTATGGTACGCGTGCGAGACGTAGCCGCCGACAGCGGCGGTCATTTCCTTGGATGCCACGGCTTTATCCGCCACGGTGATGATCCACGCGATTCGCGTGCGCGGCATGGCCGCCAGCGGAAACATATGCCGTGCAATGGCTTCGCACTCCCGCTCGGACAGACCGAAGGTATGCTTGGCGCGGTCGGCTGCGATGTGGCCGTGAATGAACCCGTGCATGTGTGCAATGCGGTGCACGCCGGAAAAATGGCTCAGATAACGTCGAAAGCGCTCGCCGTGCCAGTCATAGCCGAAAAAGTCATGCAGCAGCGCGGCACGGACAACCGAGGTCGTTTCGCTCTCCGACAGACGCATCAGGCGGGCGATCTGACAGGCTGCTTCCGCTACCGCAACGGAATGGTCATACACAGAGTTGTCCAGTCCGTGGTGACAGAACGTGCGAAGCTGCTGAAAACGCGGATGTGCAAGGATATCTCCCGCGTACTGCTGGATTTCACTGTCCATCGGACCCACCTTCCTTCCTTTTGATGCCTTTATTATAGTGCGCTTAGTGCACAAAATCAAGAGGTAATTTGTAACAAGTTTGTGACAAAAATACCAACAATCTGCTTAGTCGAGCGGCGGCGTATCGAGGATAAGCTGCCTGTACTCCAAATCCTCAAAGCCGAGCATGTGATAGAGGGCACTTGCCCGCACGTTGCTTTCCGTTACCTCCAGACGATACCGCGCGGCTGTGTTGTACTTTTCATGCACCGCGGCGATGAGCCTGCTGCCGATGCCCTTGCCGCGCTGCTCGTCATCCACCATGATTTCCTCCAGCCAGACGCACAGACCACCCGCCTCATTCGACCAGGTGAGCGCCAGCAGGCAGTACGCGCACGGCTGTCCGTTCTCGTCCTCGGCAATCAAGCAGTCCGCATACGGCGTGCCGTGCAGGAGCAGCTCAAACGTGCGTTCGGCGTTCTGCTGCGGGATTTCATGGTCGCAGGCAGGCGTTTTATAGAACGCATGGCAGCGGTCGATAAAGAATTCGCGGTCAGCGGCTTCGATAGAGCGAATACGCATAGTTTCCTCCTAAAAGAACAGGGCATGTCCGTTGACACACCCTGTTTTACTGTAAATTAAATCTGGTCGAGCGCCTGCTTGAGGTCAGCGATAATGTCCTCAACATTCTCCAGACCGACCGAAATGCGAACCATGCCCGGCTCAATGCCTGCGGCAACCAGCTGCTCATCGGTCAGCTGACGGTGGGTTTCGGACGCCGGATGCAGCACGCAGGTGCGGATGTCGGCAACGTGAACCTCATTGCACGCCAGCTTGAGGCTGTCCATGAACTTCATCGCCGGAGCGCGGCCGCCCTTGATGTCGATGGACATAACGCCCGAGGTGCCCATCGGCAGGTACTTCTGCGCACGCTCATAGTGCTCGTTGCCCGGCAGTGCGGGATAGCGAACGGATGCGATCTTGTCGCTCGACTCGAGGAACTTGGCAACGGTCAGCGCGTTCTCGCAGTACTGGCGCATACGCACCGGAAGGGTCTCCAGACCGAGGTTGAGCAGGAACGCCGAATGCGCCGCCGGATAGCAGCCGAAGTCACGCATCAGCTGCATACGCGCCTTGATGATGTACGCCATCGCGCCGAACTCGCGGGTGTAGACCACGCCGTGGTAGCTTTCGTCCGGCTCGGTGAAATCCGGGAACTTGCCCGATGCCGCCCAGTCAAACTTGCCGCCGTCCACGATCACGCCGCCGCCCTGTACGGCATGGCCGTCCATGTACTTGGTGGTCGAGTGGATGACAATATCCGCGCCCCATTCGATCGGCCGGCACAGCACCGGCGTTGCGAACGTGTTGTCCACGATGAGCGGCACGTTGTTCTTGTGCGCGATGTTCGCCCACTTTTCAATGTCGAACACGGTCAGAGCAGGATTGGCCAGTGTCTCACCGAACACAGCCTTGGTGTTGGGCTTGAACAGCTTCTGCACTTCCTCCTCGCTTGCCTCTGCGTCCGCCCAGATGCACTCGATGCCCAGCTTTTTGAGCGTTACGCCGAACAGATTGATCGTGCCGCCGTAGATGGTGGAGGCCGCGATGAAGCTGTCGCCTGCCGAGCACAGGTTGAGGATGGACAGCAGGGATGCCGCCTGACCCGAGGAAGTCAGCATCGCGCCGACGCCGCCCTCGAGGGACGCGATCTTCTTCTCTACCGCATCGCAGGTCGGGTTGGCAAAGCGCGAGTAGATGCACTCTGTCGGCATATCGAACAGGGACGCGATCTTTGCGGTCGAGTCAAAGCGGTAAGTGGTGGACTGCACGATCGGCATGACGCCCGGACCGCCGTTTTCCGGCTTGTAGCCTTCATGCAGGCATTTTGTTTCGATTTTCATATAAACTACCTCTTTACTATGATTTAACACAGAAGAATCTCCATTCATTGTAGCATGCAGAAGCCTGTCGGTCAAGGCAGTTCGGTTGAACAAACGGCGATATCATGGTATGATAGAGGCAGTACGAAGGGAGGCAAACCGTATGAAGGATCTGCTCATTACCCTGCTGAATACAGTGTTCTGGGTCGGACTGCATTTCGGTACGGCTGGCGCGGTGTGCGCTCTGCCGAAGGACGTGCAAACGCGATGGTTCGACCCAAACCGGCGTTTTTTCACGGTTTCCGACTGGGAAATGCGGTTTTTCCGCAAGATCGGTCTGCCGAAATGGAAGGACCGGCTGCCGCAGTTCAATCCCGAATTTGACAAGCGGCACCTCAAATCCGGGCGGGATACGGCATACCTCGACCGTTTTCTGTTCATCACCTGCCGTGCGGAGGTGATTCATTATGTGATCGGCGTGCTCGGCTGGGTATCGCTCGTTTTTTGTCTACTGAGCGCCGACCGGACGGCGTGGCTCATCCGGTATGCGGTCATTGCGCTTGCGATTCAGCTGGCGAACCTGCCGTTCGCGTGGATTCAGCGGTATAACCGGAAACGGCTGCTCAGCGTCCGCAAAAGGCTTTCATTGCGGATAGAAATTTGATATAATATAAAGATAGCATAAGGATAATCAAGGAGATTTTGCAATATGACAGACGAAAAAATTGCACGCATCAACGCGCTTGCCAAAAAGGCCAAGACCGAAGAACTGACCGACGCGGAGAAGAAGGAGCAGCAGGAGCTCCGCGCAGAGTACGTTGCCGATTTCCGCAAGAGCCTGAAGGCACAGCTGGACAACACGGTGGTTATCAATCCGGACGGCAGTTCGTACAAGCTGAAGCAGGACAAAAAGTGATGCGGCTGCCCGAACACGCGGCACACGCCATCCGGCGATTAGAGCGTGCCGGATTTGAGGCGTGGGCGGTCGGCGGCTGCGTGCGCGACAGCCTGCGCGGAGTCGAACCGCACGACTGGGACTTGTGTACGTCCGCGTCTCCAGCTCAGATGCAGGCTGTGTTCGCGGACGCGCGTGTGCTCACGACCGGACTCAAACACGGCACGCTGACCGTACTCACGGACGGCGGCCCGCTCGAGATTACCACCTACCGCACGGAGGGCGACTACTCGGACGGACGGCATCCGGACGGCGTGCGCTTTGTCACCGACATCCGTGAGGATCTGGCCCGCCGGGATTTCACGGTCGGTGCGATGGCGTGGCACCCGGAACGCGGTCTGTGCGACCCGTTTGGTGGGCAAACCGACCTCCAAAACGGCGTTCTGCGCGCAGTCGGTGATGCAGACACCCGATTTCAGGAGGACGCGCTGCGCATCCTGCGCGGACTGCGCTTCGCATCCAAGCTCGGATTCGCCATCGAGCCGGAAACCGCCGCTGCCATGCGGCGGCAGGTGCATCGCCTGGACTGCATTGCCGCCGAGCGCATCCATGAGGAGCTGACCGGTCTGCTGTGCGGCCGCTATGTGCAGCGCACGCTGATGGCTTATGCCGACCTTATCACCTCTGCCCTGCCCGAGCTCGCGCCCATGCAAGGCTGTCAGCAGCAGAATCCGCACCACCTGTACGATGTGTGGGAGCACACCGTGCGCGCGGTCGGTCAGGTGCCGGCCGAGCCGGTGCTCCGGTGGGCGATGCTGCTGCACGACAGCGGCAAGCCCGCCTGCAAGACCGTGGACGAGCAAGGCATCGGGCATTTCCGGGGACATCCCAGGGCGAGCCTTGCGCTGTCGCGCGAGCTCCTGCCGCGGCTGCGGTTCTCGAGCGCGGACACCGAACGCATCCTCCTGCTGGTCGAGCGGCACGACACACCGCTCGGTGACAACGAAAAGCTGGTGCGGCGCAGCCTGTCGCGCATCGGAGAGGCGCGGTTCCGCGACCTGCTGGCGATCAAAAAAGGCGATGCGGTCGGTCAGGGCACCAGCCGCGACTATGTGGCGCAGCTGTTTGAGACCGAAGCGCTGCTGAACCGCGTGCTCGCGCAGGAGCAATGCTTCTCGCTGCGGCAGCTTGCCGTAAACGGAGCCGATTTACAGGCGCTCGGTCTGCACGGCAGACCGGTCGGTGAAATGCTGCACGCCCTGCTGGACGCCGTGATAGACGGCCAGACCGACAATCGGCGGGAGACGCTTCTGCGGCTTGCCCGCACCCGAATGGAGGAACAACATGACAAATAAAGAGATTTTCATCGAAACCTACAACAAAAACATCCATCGTCCGGGCGCGGAAAAGCTGCTTGCATGGCTCGAGGGCACGGATTTCTTCACGGCTCCCGCGTCCACGCGGTTCCACGCTGCGTATGAGGGCGGTCTGCTCGACCACTCACTCAACGTGTACAACGTGCTGATCTCCAAGCATTTCAATCCCGAAACCGACGATCTGGAAAGCTACACCATCGTTTCGCTCCTGCACGATCTGTGCAAGGCCGGTTTCTACAAGACCGAGCTCCGCAACCGCAAAAACGACCGCGGCGAGTGGGAAAAGGTGCCGGTTTACGCAGTAGACGACCAGTTTCCGTACGGTCACGGCGAAAAATCCGTGTTCCTGATCGAGCGGTTCATGCGGCTGCGCACCGAGGAAGCGATCGCCGTGCGCTGGCACATGGGCGGCTTTGACGAGTCGGTCAAGGGCGGCAGCTTCGCACTCGCGCACGCGTTCGAGAAGTACCCGCTTGCCGTAAAGCTGCACCTTTCCGATCTGGAAGCGACCTATCTGCACGAAAGCCGAGGAGAATGAGCATGAAAACCAGGGAATTTTCCATCTCGACCGATCACGAGGGCATGTACAATATCACCGCCAGACTGCGTGAAGTCATCCGCGAGAGCGGTGTGCAGAGCGGTCTTGCCGTGGTGTACTGTCCGCACACGACCGCCGGTATCACCATCAACGAAAACGCCGACCCGGATGTGCAGCACGATCTGCTGCTCGGTCTGCGCGAGGCGTTTCCCGACCGGCGGGAGTTTCGGCATGCCGAGGGCAATTCGACTGCGCACCTCAAGTGCAGCTATGTCGGTCCGAGCCAGACCGTGCTCATCGAGGACGGCAAGCCCCTCCTCGGCATCTGGCAGGGCGTGTACTTCTGCGAGTTCGACGGTCCGCGCCATCGCCGCTACTATATTAAGGTAATGGCGGATAATTAACTTGCACTTACTTTTCCACTCTGCTATAATAAAGTCAAACATACTCTAAAAAGGAAGATATTCTCATGGAAGCACTGGAATGTATCAAAACCCGCCGAAGCATCCGCAAGTTCACCGAGCAGCCTGTGACCGAGGACGAGGTTCGTCAGGTCGTTGAAGCTGCCGCCTTTGCGCCGAGCTGGAAGAATACGCAGATTGCGCGCTACATCGTTGTGACCGACAAGGAAAAGAAGGACAAGCTGGCCGACAACTGCATGCTCGGTTTTGCCTACAACCAGAAGACCACCCACGGAGCACCGGCGCTGGTCGTGCTGACCATGATCAAGGAGCGCTCCGGCTACGAGCGCGACGGCTCGTTCAGTACCCCGCTTGCCACTCACTGGCAGTCCTTTGATGCGGGCATCGCCGCACAGACCTTCTGCCTGTCCGCGCATGCGCTCGGTCTCGGCACGGTTATTATGGGTATTTACGATCCCGCCGAGGTTGCCAAGGTCGTGGAAATCCCCGAAGGTCAGGAGGTGGCCGCGCTCATCGCGCTCGGTCATCCGGCACAGGACCCGCAGGCGCCGGCGCGTAAGGATGTCGATACGCTGCTGCGATTTGAGTAAAAGTGCATACTTTGAGCACCGTGGAAGCAATTCTGCGGTGCTTTTCTTTTCTCGGCACAAGGTGACCAAGGCACACGAACTGCCGCAGGCGGGTTCGACCCTGACGGGCGGCTCCTTTTGCTGCACCGGCTGACCGGGGCACACGAACTGCCGCAGGCGGGTTCGACCCTGACGGGCGGCTCCTTTTGCTGCACCGGCTGACCGGGGCACACGAACTGCCGCAGGCGGGTTCGACCCTGACGGGCGGCTCCTTTTGCTGC
>OLVT01000513.1_pt1 | contig 41961 bp, 35 predicted proteins | sample 1673241 | NCBI WGS metagenome assembly OLVT01 (sample SAMEA3178936, study PRJEB25190) | human gut metagenome | biome: human gut; feature: human-associated habitat; material: faeces | place: Austria | collected 2013 | reverse complement strand
TCATGGCATAATCTATATAAGATTTTTCCATGGTCTTCTGCAGATCCACCTCATGGATTTTATCAAAAATATTGTCTTCCATTTTCTATTCTCCTAGATATCCAGATTTTCTACAAAGCGTGCGTTTTCTTCGATAAATTCACGTCTTGGTTCAACTTTGTCACCCATAAGAGTGGTAAATGTCAGGTCAATTTCAGAAGTTGCTGATTCATCCATAGTTACACGGAGAAGAATTCGTTTCTCCGGATCCATGGTTGTCTCCCAGAGCTGTTCTGCATCCATTTCTCCAAGACCTTTGTATCGCTGGATTTTATTGTTGTTGTCACGTCCGATCTGCTCAAGGATGTTGTTCAGCTCTGCATCATCGTATGCATACCAGACTTTTTTGTTCTTTTCGACTTTGTACAGTGGCGGCTGAGCCAGGTATACATATCCCTGCTTGATCAGTTCCGGCATAAATCTGTAAAGGAATGTCAGAAGCAGTGTCGCAATGTGCGCACCATCGACATCGGCATCGGTCATGATGATGATCTTGTGATAACGCAGCTTGCTGATATCAAAGTCCTCGTGGATTCCGGTACCAAAGGCTGTGATCATCGCCTTAATCTCGGCGTTGCTGTAGATTCGGTCCAAACGGGCCTTTTCTACATTAAGGATTTTACCACGCAGTGGAAGGATTGCCTGTGTGGCACGGTTACGTGCTGTCTTGGCGGAACCACCCGCGGAATCACCCTCTACGATGTAGATCTCACAGTTTTCAGGGTTCTTGTCAGAACAGTCAGCCAGCTTGCCCGGAAGTGACATTCCGTCAAGAGCGGATTTTCTACGAGTAAGGTCACGCGCCTTACGTGCTGCTTCTCGTGCTCTCTGCGCAAGTACTGATTTCTCAACTGTTGCCTTCGCAACCGTCGGATTCTGCTCCAGAAAGATCTCCAGCTGTTTGCTGACTACAAAATCAACAGCTCCACGAGCCTCACTGTTACCAAGCTTCTGTTTCGTCTGTCCTTCGAACTGTGGCTCCTCGATCTTAACACTTACGATTGCTGTCAGACCTTCTCGAATGTCATCACCACTTAAATTCGGTTCACTGTCTTTAAGCAGCTTATTCTTTCTTGCATAATCGTTGAATGTCTTTGTCAGTGCATTACGGAAACCAACGATATGTGTACCACCTTCCGGTGTATTGATATTATTTACAAAGCCATAGCTGTTCTCTGTGTAGGAATCATTGTGCTGCATGGCAACCTCAACCATGACACCATCTTTTTCACCTTCACAGTAAATGACCTCTGGATACAGTGCTTCTTTACTTCTGTTGAGATAAGTAACAAATTCCCTGATACCACCTTCATAGTGGAAGATTTTTTCTTTTTCCTGGTCTGCTCTGGTATCTCTCAAAACGATACGCAGACCTTTTGTCAGGAACGCCATCTCACGAAGACGCTGTTTCAGAATATCGTAATCATAAACAGTTTCTTCAAAGATTTCTTTATCCGGCAGGAACGTTACCTTTGTTCCTGTCTCTTCAGAATCACAGACACCAATCTCTTTCAGAGGATACATAGTATGTCCTCTTTCATAACGCTGCTGATATTTCTTACCTTCACGGCAGATCGTAACTTCCAGCCACTCAGACAGTGCATTTACTACAGAGGCACCTACACCGTGAAGTCCACCGGATACCTTGTATCCTCCACCGCCAAATTTACCACCCGCATGAAGGATGGTAAATACAACTTCTACTGCCGGTATTCCTGCTTTATGGTTAATTCCTACCGGAATACCTCGTCCGTTATCAATTACTGTAATGGAATTATCCGGATTGATGGTTACCTGGATTTCAGTACAAAATCCTGCTAAAGCTTCATCTACCGCATTATCCACGATCTCATATACAAGATGATGCAAGCCCCGGCTCGATGTACTTCCAATATACATACCAGGTCTTTTACGAACAGCTTCCAGTCCTTCCAGAATCTGAATCTGATCCGCTCCATACTCTGTATTTTCTCCGCCCATTTGCTTCCTCCTGTCATTCTATATTATAATGGAAACCGACATATCGACATTTTTCGCAGTCACCTGTTTCCAGATAGGCATAATAATACTAATTTATTATAGCACAAAACAGCCTTCATTCCAACAAAATCCCTTTAAATAAGAAGAAAAAAACGAGAGCCCGGTTTACACCAGACTCCCGTCAAACGTCTTACACTTTATTTCTGTTTTCTCTTTTTGTAAGCAACTACTCCACCTGCGATCACGATCACAGATACCAGAAGAACCAGACCCCAGAATGCCGGATTCATCGGGTCACCAGTCTTAACCGGACGACTTGTTGCACTTCCGCCATGGCTGGATGCATCACTTCCACCGTTAGATGTACCAGAACCACCATTGCTTCCGCCAGGTGTTACAGTAGCATCCTTCTTGGTATTGGTAATCTCGATGCTTCCTTTATACTGATCAGACTCATTCAGCTTAACACTGCCTTCACCACTTACTACATATGCGAAAGAATCTTTATCGAGTACATTACCATTCTTATCGGTTTCCTTAACTGCATAAGTAACAGTATCTTTTATATCTTCTGAGAATGGAACCGTAACAGTAACTTTATCATTCTGCTTCAGTTCAACGGTGCTTACCGCCTTACCAGAATCATCAAATACAGTTGCATAGAACTTGTCGTCTACAGTCTTTTTCACACCGTCCACTACAACGTTCTTTGTAATCTCGATCTTTCCATTTACAAAGAAGCCTTCCGGAAGAGTTGAAAAAATGTTATTTACATAAGCTGCAATATCTGTAGCAACCGTATTGTCATCCACTACAACACTGTTGTCTTCCTTGTCTGCTGCATTCGTAACATTGTAATGGAAGCTGTTTTCTTTATCAATCTGCACCTCATCATTCAGCTTGATCGCCTTGTTATTCTCATCAAGCTCGAATACATAATAGGTACCTCTAAGAACATTACTGTAAGAAGCTTTGCCTGACTGTGCATTCTGGATATGGATCGTTCTGATGTAATCATCACCATATGGGATCGTACCATCCTTATCAAGGAAAAGACCAACCTTGTAAGTTGCATCGTCAGCAGTTATTTCATCCAGTTCAAACGTATTCGGATTAATACGATAAAGTCTCTTCTCAACTGTAATACCTGCAGTGTTGCTCTTCTCTGCCTTTGGATAAGCCTGTACATCGTAGATCCAGCCTTCCTCTGTGCTTGCAAAAGGAACTGTTAAGAGCATTGGAGTAACCTTAACGGAACTCTCCGCTGCACCGATTACCAGGTACATGCCCTCTTCCATATCGCTATAAACAACCTTGCCCTGCTCATCCGAAACAGCCTCAACCGGCTTTACTGAAGAAGCAGCTGCAACCTCGGCAAGCTTTTCGGCTGCTGAATACCATTCACTTGCATTCTTGAAGGAATCAAAATCGTATCCTGCAGATGACATGGAGCTGGTCAGTACAAAATGCACATTTCCATCAAATGAAACATCCGCAACTCTGTAAAGCTCTAACTTGACACCTGTCAGCGGTGTTGTCTTGCCATCCTCATCCGTCTGCTGCACCGTCAGATTAAGACTTCCCTTCTTTCCGGCTTCGTAAGAACCTGCCTGAACCGTTCCTGCCAGGCAGCCTGTCAACATGACAAACATTCCCAGGAAAGCCAAAAGCTTATTCCACATTTTAAATTTCTTTTTCTTCTGTTTCACCACGATCGGCCTCCTTGTTATTTTCTGTGATCATTATTCGTCTTTGCGGCTACTCTCCTCTGTTTTTCGGCTTTTACGTCGAATAACTATATAAACAATGATGATCATTATGACCATAGCTACAAGACCAATGATCATAATCTTCACCGGATCAACCTTTGCGATCTGCTGGATCGGTGTCTCCTCAGCTTTCTCCTCCGGTTCAACATACTCCGTTCGGATTCCCCTGATAAGAAGCCTGTGAGTGTTGACTCCATAAGGAGTACAGGTTACCAGCGTCACATGATCCTCTCCCTCGACGATATCCAGCTCACTGGATTCCTCCGGAAGAACCGTTTTAATCTGATCTACTTTGTATGCAAGAGTCTTTCCCAGAACATGGATCAGAAAAATATCTCCATTCTTCATCTGGTCAAGATCTGTAAAAATCTTTGCACTCGGAAGTCCTCTGTGTCCAGCCAGCACCGCATGTGTACTCGCTCCACCTATCGGAAGACTTGTTCCCTCAACATGCCCGACACCCTTTTCCAGAACCTCTGTACTGAGGCCATGGTAAATAGCAAGTATCAGATTCAGCTTGGGGATCTCGATACTTCCCATCAGCCCGTCACCATTTGGATCAAGGACCTCATCGTAAGGATGACTGAGAACATAATCCTCTTCGTTAAAAGCATCTACGATCGTATTGACCTTATGCTCTGCGTTGTATTCCTCAGCCTCCTGCCAGAGCTTTTCGTACTGGTCATCCGACAGATCACTGACGGATTCATTGTACTTGGTTACAAGCTGCGCATTTCGGTACTCATTCCAGTAATTACTGATCGTTGGGTAAGTAAAGATACCCGCACCGACGATAAAAAGTAATATGATAAATATGTTGATAACTATAGAACCTTTTTTCTTCTTTTCTTTTGCCATAATCTATTTTTTACCGCCTTTATTTGCTCGCCTCTTCAGCTTTATTTCCTTTAAGTATAACACAAAAATAAAGAGTGCGGTAACGGATAGACCAACAAATACCCAAAGAAGATAATTTGTGTGAAGACTGCTTCCACTGAGCACTGTCTTCTCTTCTTTGACTTCCTCTTCTACATAAGGTACTCTGTGGCCACGAACCAGAAGTCGTTCTGTATTTACTCCATAAGGAGTACAGGTTAAAAGAGTTACTAAATCCTGTCCATCTTCTACTGCAAGAGCAGAAGTGTCTTCCGGCTTAACAACCGAAATCTTGTCTACTTCATAACATAAGGTTTCATTTAATACATGGATCAGAAAATGATCTCCCTCTTTCAGCTGATCCAGATCTGTAAAAAGAGAGGCACTCGGAAGTCCACGGTGTGCAGAAATAACAGCATGTGTGTTTGCTCCACCAACCGGAAGAGAACTTCCTTCCAGATGACCTGCACCCTTATTCAAAACTTCTTCTTCCGTTGTGTGGTAGATCGGGATTTTGATATTGATCTTAGGGATCTCTACACTTCCCATCATCTCATCGCCAGCGATGTTCAGCGTATTCATATAGACCGGATCTACTCCACTTGACTCTGCAAGTGCAAAAGAGTCAGGAAGAACACATGGAAGTAAGGCTTCGTTATAGTCTTCTGCTTTCTTACGCTCTGCATCATAGTCAATTCCTTCTGCTGCTTCCTTTTCAGAAACCACCTGCTCATAACCACTGAGCAACTGTTTCTGTCTGTAGTTATTCCATTGATTGGATACAAAGGGATACAGCAGCAAGGACAAACCAGCTAAAAATATGATGCAAATTACTAAATTGCCTGCTTTTTTTTTCATCCGAGCTCTCCTTGCTGTTGTATTATTTTTTTATGAATCCGGGGCAAATGCCCCGGATTCGATATTTGGTTATAAACAATCACGAATGATTATTTGTTTGTTCTTTTGCGGCTTGCAAAGAATAAGCCAGCTGCTGTAACCATGATCAGGCATCCAGCGATTGTGAAGATTGTAGTACCGATACCACCTGTATGTGGAAGTTCATGTAACTGTGTATCACTAACATTTACTTCTACTGTTGGATTAGTTCCATTTACGATTGTTGCATTATCAACTGGCACTACAGAATATCCTTTCGGAGCTTTTTCCTCTACGATTGCATAATTGCCATCATCAAGACCTTTTGCAATTACTTTACCATCTTTAGCTACAATATTAGTAACTTTTACATCTGTATCCTCTGCAGTTGCTTTTTTATAAACAGAAACACCGCCTTCTTCTCCAACATATACGAACTGGATTTTTTCTCCTTTAACCTCTTCTTTATTTTCATTTACAGTAACTGGAGCAATACTAAATTCAGCACCTGCTAAGAGTTTACTTTTTTCAGGAGTTTCTTTAAATTTCTCATCATATTTATTGATTGCGATAGAACCTAATTTACCCTCTACTTTTGGAGTGTTGTTTCCTTTGTCACTTGATGCTTTATTTTCAAATGTGTCTGCATCTGTAATCTGTGCTTTTACTTCTACTGTTACAGTCTGACCTGCATGTGCATTATTTGTTCCAATATAGCTAGAATTAAATCTTACACGTACTTTCTGTCTTTCTGCTGCTGGTAATGTTATTGTACTACCATCAGCACCCTTGTCATCCACACTTACTAATGTGTAATCTGTTCCTTCAACTAATGGGGTTGTACTATTTCCTACTTTTACAGTTACTTCAGTAACCTTCATTCCTGTAGGTTCGTCAGTGATCTGGAATGTTCTATCTGTTGCATCTTTATCATAACTTGGAAAAACTGCTGTAATAGTAAATGGAACTACCTGTCCACGTTCTACTACCTGATATGTAGTTGTTCCATTTTCACCTGTAAATGTTTTTGTAAGAGTATACTTTTCACCTTTAGCAGTAATTGTTTTATCTGCTGGTTTCATTAAGCCAGTAGTTGTGTCATATGTATAAACAGCTTCGCCCATTGGGTTGTAAGTTGTATTTCCAGACTGAGCGTAAACATAGTAAGCACCAATATCAAGATTGCTAAATGTTACACTTGCATCATCAACATCTGTTTTAGTATCAACTGGTGTAAGACTTGTTCTTTTCTTTGCAACTGCTTCCCAGTCAACTGTTACTGGGTTAGCATTAAGATTTACTTCTTGATCAGTAATTCCTTCAGCTAAATCCCATTTACTACCTGCTTCATTCCATACAACTACTTTATAAATACTTACAGTTGTCTTTTCATTTGGCACCAATCCGCTAACAGTAATGGAACCTTTGGTAGATGTAGCAGTTGCTCCTTCATCTGCAAATGCTGTAATACTCATTGCGAGTACCATGGCCAGTGTTAATAACACTGCAAAGATTTTTCTCATCTTCTTCATAATCTTGTCTCCTTTTCATTATCGGGCTTTGCCCATTTTATTGTTCCCTCATTCGGGATAATTACTTTCTTTTGTGGCAGGAGCCACTGAAAAATTAATCATTACAATTATTTTCCCAGCACCTCCCTGCATTTGTTTTTATATAAGATCCACGCGGCTGTAGACATAAGTACCATGCCGCCGATCATATACCAGTAAATTCCGCTGCCACCAGTTGATGGGAGGGTGTAGACTTTCTGGTTGGTAAGTTCAATTACCACACCATTTTCAGCTGTTCCTGTGGTTGGCGCATTATTTAGTTGTGTTAACAAACCATTTGCAAAGGTTACTGTCCAACCACTGTCGTTTTTCATATAACCAGCTGGAGCTTTGGTCTCGTGAATTGTGTAAACTCCGTGTAAGGTAAACAAATCGTTATTGTCTGTAGGTGTCCATGTAATTGCTCCACCATTACCAGATTTTCCAGTTGCAATGACTGTATTATCTGTATTCTTCAGTTCAAATTCAGCACCGGAAAGACCAACATTATCATCAGCACTCTTTTTCACAGCTGACCATTTTAAGGTATTGGTAATTGTAAATGTATCACCACTCTGTGTAATTGATGGTATGTAATTTCCATTGTTTTCCGCAGTAGCTACCTCACCATTATCATTTAATTCCACTACTCGATAATCATAGGTTGTTAACAATCTAGGAATCACATATGTCCAGGTCTCTCCATTAACAGCTGATTCTCCTGTAAATGTATAAGTATTATATGGTGTCCAATTATCCTCGTTATTTTTACGACGGTCTAATCGAATTGTTACTGATGTTGGACGATCTGCTGCATTTCCATCATTCCACACTTTGTGAACAGTGATTTCTTTTGTTTTTAACTGGTTTACAAACTCAATATTTTTACCATCATCTGCACTTGTAACTGTAGAACTGATCATCTGATAATCAGCACTGGTTAAATTTTCCGTTGCTTCTTAAGTGGCATTTTTCTTTTTCAAAATGGTAGCATCTTGTGTCCATCGATTTCCATTTCCACTTAATGTAAAATTCATACCATTTACAGTAACTGTTAAATTACCTGGTCGAGTATTTGCTTCATTGGAGTTATCATCCCACGTTTTAATAATGTGTAAATTTTCAGTCTGAAGCACATTTGCAATGTAATAATTCTCATCCGCACAGTTTGGATCATATGTATTCGTAATTGTAGCTGTTATAGTATCGTTTTTATAGTCATAACTTATACTACTTTGATAATTACTTGGAATACTTTCCTCACGCACTGCATAAGAATAATTTTTTACATCTGTTGCACTTCCTTCAGATTGCGGAAGATTTTCCCATGTATAGCTCCACTTATTAGTAGAATTTAATGTAACCTCTTTATATTTTTCAGCAGGTGCACCATCTACACTCCGATACAGACCAACTGTGATTGCTGGCTGTGGTCCATTACCACTCCACTTCTTAATAACAGTGATATTACTTGCTGTTACTTTGTTATAGTTATTCGTAACAACTGCCTTGGTACCATTATCAGTAATACTATAAGATGCCTCATAATCAGCAACTGGGGAATCTATTACACTTACAATGTTTTGTGTTACTGGAACAGTTTCATTATAAGTATATTCATTTTCTTTAGTAAGTGTAATTTCCTTTGTTGTACCATCTGAATAACTTACATTTAACTTAACATCTTGAGTTGGTTCATTTATACCAGACGGATAATTCCATTCTTTAGTATATGTTAATGTATGTGTTGTCACCTGAACAACCGGTCTGATATAAGAAGCTGTTTTGATTCCATCTGACGTTCCATCAATTTCATATGATATTTTCGTCTGATCATTATCATTGGAATAAAATCCCTCTTTACCAGCACTTGTTGTTCCCGTACCAGCATCACCTGTATTTGGATACCTCTGATGATTTTTATAATAGTCATTGGCGGCATCAGAAGGTTTTACTCTAAAGCTTACTGTATAAGTAGCACCATCCTCCAGTGAATTTCCGTTTAATAACTGAACAGTTACCGTTTTGCCGCTACAATTTTTGGTATAATCCGTAACTGCTGTAAGTGTAGTAGTTCCGGCTGCATTTTTTTTCGTAACCGTTATTGTTGGCGTTGTTTCTGCAAAGTCAACATATTCACTTAATGTATCTGTAATGGTAACATTTTTATATGTAGGAATAACCTTATTCAGTATTCCTGTCAATGCACTATCAAGACTTGTTCCGTCTACCAGTTCAGAATTTTTTAATTTCTCTGAAAAAGTTTTCATACCCTTCTTTGTACCAGAAGTCAGGTATACAGAATACATTTTTGCACTTGCTAAAGATCCGGTCACCTGATCTGCTGCTTCTGTGTAATACTTATCTTTAGTGTCTGAACCATTACCCGTTTCATCCCATGTATTCCCGTACCAATGCTCCTCCTCCTCACAAGAGTATGTTGGCTTACCATCTGAAAGGAAGATTACAACTTTTTCATTCGAGCTATTTGAACGATCATCCAACAACTCTCGTGCCTTAACCATAGCATATGTCCAGTTTGTCCCACCAGAAGCACTTAACTTATTTACAGCTGCTTTAAAATCAGCCTTGGATGATGTTCCATACCAGGAAGTTGGATTGGTATGATCCATATCAGAAAATGATACCATTGCTACATTATTGACATTTCCTGTTTTTGAAAAGATTTTATCAACAAGTCCACCATCTTTTGTTAATAATGTTTTAACTGTTGGCAACAAATTGTTGTAACCTCTACCCATACTTCCTGACGTATCAATTACAAATAATACATCAACGCCCTTTGCACTTCCTTTTGCGCCGGTCACATCCAGATGCAATGTATAATCACCACTTGCTGAATTATAAGTGATATATTTTGTATGTGCCGGTTCACCCAAGTCAGAAGTAGTAGTTCCGTTTGTGACTGCTACTGTTGTAAGTTCATCATTGTTTGAAGCAGCACGCATTCTGGATTTCTTTGGAGCTGACTGAGCACTTGTGGTATTGCCTGGTGTTGTGATTCCACTGTTATTAAACTGATCATGGTAATCTGAGCCATCACCGGAAAAAGCTTTTCCATCATCTGTAACAGCTTTGTATACATAGTCACTAGTATTTTCGCCTTCTGTTACTGTATAATCGATTTTTGCTTTATTTCCGTTCGCAAGTGTGTAATATACCGGAACTGTCCATGAGCATTTCCACTCACTAGCTGCATTTAAGGTAATTGTAACTCCAGGTTTTACCAAATCGGTTAAGTCCAAATCATTCGACTTTCCATTTGCATCATATGTAGCATGTAATGTAACAGCCAAGCTATCTGGTCTTGTTCCATAGGCATTACCTTTATCATCCCAGATTTTAGTAAAATGAATCTTCTTCTGATTATCTGCCTCATAAGTATTTGTAAATGTAACAGTTGCAGTCTTTTTACCTTGTAATTCAAATGTTGATTCGTTTGTTTCTGCTGGCGTAGGATTGTCTTTTGTAAGGATACTGGTCGCTACACTTGTATTTAATGTGTATCCGCTCAAGCCTGCATTCTCTTCTGTGATTGTAACCTGATAGGTATCATTTACTCCTATCTTTTTATTTGCGATTGTATACTGCAGACTTCCATCTAGCTGCTGTGCCATATCACTTCCAGAAATAGTGTTACATCCAAATAATTCAGTTATCTCATCATCTGTTAAATCAGTTCCATCCTTGCTTGCTTTGATTTTAAAAGAAATATTTTCTTTTACTTTTTCAATATCTGCACTTCCAAGTCCTTCAAAACTCTTTTTAATCTGAAATGTAAATTCATCATCTGCTACCGGTGGTAATTCCTGAGAGAAGCCTACCTGGTCAAGGAAGTTTCCTACTGTATTTTTACCACTTGCTGTTTTTCCAGACATAAAGAAGAATCTGGTCAGACTTGAAGTTGGTGTATATCCATTTATTTCATTGATATATTGCCATCTTTGGTTTGTACTGGTTACACGAAGTACCTTGATACCGTTTTGATTATAAAGTACATCATTTCCAGTTTCATTAAGAGTACAACCTAAGCCTGTTAATTTTGTTTCTAACTGTGTTTGTGTTGTTAATTCATAGCCATTCTCATCAACTGCTGCACTTTTCGGCATAATCACCAGATACATGGTGTCATACTGTTTACTATCAGCATTAGTACCTCGTGCACGATGTGCCAACCAGTAATTCAATGAAGTTCCTGGTATAGTAAGAACATCCTGATATAATGCTCCTGCTGCTTCACAGTTTAACTCTGCAAACTGACTACCTTCATATGCGGCATTTGCCCAGTTATGAGTATCGCGATTCAGTGATGTATTATTACCAGTCTCCGTCCACCAATCATAAGCACTTGCCCCATCATCTTTGTTTTGACGAACAATTTCAATATCTAAACCATTATTGGTTCCTGTCGTCTGCCATACACCATCCGTTGCATAATTTGCATTTGAAATCTGGTTAGTGCGATAAGAATATGTAGGTTCTTCAAAACTACCGTTCTGTAACTGATTATAATAAGCAACCTGATATGGTGAAGACTCTACTACAGTAGTATTATCAGATAAGGTAACTTTTACTTTATACCATTTTCTAGCACCATCATCATACGCTGGGTACAACTTTGTTCCATCATCTGAAATATTTGATACTATTGAAGTACCAGCCTGGTAATTAACTTTTTCTACTTTAGTGTATTCACCCTTTTCTGAATCACTCTTATACCATTCATATGAAGTAACGGTTGTCTGAGTATCATCATTCTCTGGTGTATATTTTGCTTCTAATGAACCGTCAGTGGCAATTTTATCCATGATCAGCACACCTGGCTCTATATTATACACAAAATAAACATCGTAATTATCTGCATTATTAAGGTAATTCCAGCTGTTTCCATCTTTTGAATAAAACCATCCAGCCCTATTGCCCGCACCATTAGTGTTATAACTTATAAATTTAATCTCTGTTGTTTTATCTTGTGTTAATACTTTTGCATTTTCATATCCTTCTGGATTTTTATATCCACTAGGCATATATGTTTTACTTAATTCTTCTAAATCTATTTTTTTCGTATTCGCTAAAACATCATAATATTTATTAGCAGTGCCAGGAATTTCCACATACTCATTATTATCCAGATATACCAGATGAACTCTTAAATTTTTATAATATGGATTCCAACTTTGATAATATTGCCAAGTAATAGTAAATGTAGAAAAGCTTTCTGTTTCGAATTCTGCTTTCTGAACCTCACCTGCTTCATTAGTCTCTACAGTGGCGCTGTTCTCTTTCGTCATATCGACTACAGAAGTTACTTCGCCGTTTTCTTCTACAAAGTGCATTACAGAAACGCTAAGTTCTTTTGCTTCTGTGTTTTCCTGACTTGTTTCTTCTTCCTCTGCATCCATCTGTACTGCATCGGATTCTTTTACTTCTTCCGGAGCAGTTGCATTCAGGTATTCCATGGAAATCTTAACTTTTCCATCTTCCGGATTAATCTTTTCGCCTGCGCTGTTCAGGAAGTAGATATCGTATGCAAGGAAACCTGCGATGGAATATTCTTCATTCTCAGCTTTTTCTTCAAGTCTGGCTGCTATATCTTCATACTGTGCATCTTCGCTCTTAATTGGAGTTACAACAAACTGTGCATCTTCTGGAAGAACATCCTTTGCAGCTGTTGCAGTTACAACCACATTCTCGATTGTCTGAGAGTAGGTTACTTCTTCTTCGACCTGAACGTCTGCTTCTTCTTCATTTGCATCTTCGTTTTCTGTATCCTGCTCTTCAGTCTCAACAACTTCCGCCATATCACTTCTTACATAAGCTTCTGCTTCTTCGTAGGAAACTTTGTACCAAGTGAATTCGTCTTCATCAGTTACTGTTTCGAGAAGTGGAAGCTGAGTGTCTGTATCTACTGTTGCGATCACGTCTGCTTCTGTGTAAGGAGCCACGCGAAGGTTAACTTCGTCTGCGGTGATGCGGATCATTTTGATCTGTTCCTGATCTGGTGCTTCTTCCGGATTCTGTTCTTCCTCAGAGTTTTCTACATTATTCTCTGTGTTGGTTTCTTCTCCGTTCTCTTCGGTATTTTCGGTGTTGGTGTCTGTATTAACTTCTTCGTTGTTTACTTCACCGTTTTCTTCTTTGTTCTCATTGTTTTCATTATCATCTGCTACCGGTGTGCTGCTCCATACAAATGTGTATGCTGCGGTAGCTGCTGACTGGAAAGCTGCTTTTGTGAGCTGTCTGCTTTCGTTTGTTTCAACTGTAAGCTTGTCTTCTTCGGCTTTGAGCTCTGTCAGTTCCAGTTCGGAAGTTTCTTTGTTGGTTCTGATCATGGCTGCTGTCACTGTGGATGCTGCCGGGTCTGTCAGTTCCGGTGAAGAAGCTTCTTTATAAGTAAAGCTGTAAGTAACTTTGTCGGACGGTTCAACCGGGTTGCCATCTGCATCTGTAAAAGATACATTGTAAGCAAGGAAGCCGTCGAGGTTTTTGCCCTGGCTCTGAAGCTGCTCTGTGATCTTGGCTGCCAGTTTGTTGTACTGGTCTGTCAGCTCAGCATCTTCGGTGTTGTTCTCGACTGCTTTGACGATCATCTGTGTTCCGTTTGGAAGGACACCTGCAGGAGCTTCGGCCTTGATCTCGATTGTTTCGTTTTTAAGCTTTACGATACAGCTTACAGGCTGTGCTGCTTCTTCAGCTGGAGCGCTGCTCTCGGATGTTCCATCTGTGAACATGTTCTCGCCTGATGAGAAGTCGGCATCGCTGGAACCGAAATCATCGGATTCGCTGTATGTTTCGTCCGTACCCTCTTCCGATTCAAAATTCACATCTGTGTCGAGATCGTCTCCTGTATCTTCGGATGTATCGACTGCTGCGGAATCCTCCTCAACTTCGACCATGTCTACCATGTCATCGAAGGAGCTTGCCTGAGATACATAGTCTGTATTTATTAATACAGTCGAGCAGAACAGCACGATTGCAAACATCATACTGAGCACCCGACATGTCAGGCTTCTTTTCTGATTCCGTTTCCTTTTTTTGAATTTTTTATTATTTTCTCTTTTCATATTAACATCCCCTATTATATGCATGATGATAATAAAAAAATTATCGTTAACTGCTTCACGTACAACTTATTTAAGATTTAACGACATTATAACAGGTGAACTGTTTCGTCACCTATTTCGTCAGCCGCTTTCAGCAACATTTTTAGTACTATTTTGACAATTTTCGATTATTTTGAGTAAATCGAGCTCGCTGTTGAAATCTTCCCGCTCGTTGTTTTTCATATGATAGACACTTCCCTGCCATGTAGCGCTCTGACGGTATCTGACATATACAGCCAGGGTGTCTATGCTTCCTCTCTGTTCAAGGATCTGTTCGCGGTTGCTGACCTCTGTAAAAGAGATTCTTTTTTCATTTGCTGGTTTCTGCTGTTTGTCTTCGTATGTCCGCAGCTCTGTTGATGACTGAGGAAAGTTCAGCTCGTTCATGAATCGCTCCATATAGCGGAAGAGTTCATGAATACTTCGGAAGAATATAGGATCTTTACTGTAATAACAGTAGAATCTTCCGGACCTTTCTACTCCGTCTATGTTGTCTATGCAGACATTCACGATATTGGAAGCAGAAACGTTGAGCTTTTCTTTCATCATTCATCCACCTCCAGTGCTCCATCAATCAATCTGATCAGTTCAAGTGCACTCCTGAAACTTTTCTTTTTATTGGCTTCCGCCCAGGTCACTTCGCCCTGCCATGTGGCATTATCACAGTGACTCACATGTATTACAAATGTCCCTGTATGTTTTTTTTTGCCTTTTTCCATCTGCTTTGTATCCTCCGTCAAAATCCGACCACGGTATTTTTGTTTTTAACCACACGATAACACGCACTTATTTCAGAGTATTTTTATTATAGCATCGGGGTTATTTCTTCAACTATTTCGTGATTCTGCTTTTTGAACATTTTTTCATATTTTTTCGACAATGTTTCTGATAATTCGACAGGGGTATTGAAACATTACGGAATAACTTCCTATTAAAAAAGATTCTGCTACAATTTCTGCAACAGAATCATTTTTATCTACTTTAAGGACTTTTTATGAAGTCCGGCGGTCATTGTTTGTCGTCTCTGTATCGCATACCTCACCGAGTGAGGCAACGTAGTAGTCGATTGATACGTTCTTGCGGCGGGTGAGTCTTTTGTTGAATTCTATGTTGATTCGTTTTGATACGATTGTACAGTTTTCCTGGGTTATCCCTATCAGCATTACGAGATACTGCTGGATGTTGTATCGGGTGTAAAAATCGCCTTTGCGGACTGCATGCTGGATGGACTCGCGGAGAAGTTCTGAATAGTATTTCTGATTTTCGTCGTCTGCCTCGATATTTATAAAGTCCAGGGTGCAGAGCATCAGGAATACGGACATGCCGGTTCGTTCCATCATGCGGCCGAACACGTGGTAAACGTCCACGAAGCTTGGATAGGTGCAGTAGTAAGCGCCTTCGATGGATTCTTTTTCGCGGAGGCGGTACTTGATGTCTTCGATCGCGCCTGCTGCCTGAGAGGTTCGCTCTCCCATAAGTTTGAATCGCTCGAGCATTCCGGCAGATGGTGACAGGCCGAGTTCGTCGAACATCAGCTTGGTTGTTCTTTTGTAGACATCGAGGCCGTCTTTGTAGCGGGACATTCCGATGAGGCTGTCGATTTCCCATATCTGCCAGTCGTAGAATGGATAGATTTCGGCTGCGCTGTGTGCAACACGGTAGAGTTCTTCGAATTTTTCTTCGGTTTTCAGGTAGTGGCACAGTTCTTCGACACAGTCGAAATACATATCTCGACATGCGATGTTTTCGACTGCCGCCCAGTCCTCGCCCATCATATCCGGGAGGAATTCTCCGGTATAGAGTTTCCATGCTTTGGCGTAGATTTCCATTTTGGTCTTTTGGGATTTTTCGTGACGTGCTGATTCGATCGTCTGCTTGAAGTCGCATACGTCTACTGAAGTTTCGATATCCGGGTCCCAGGTACACATTCCACCATTTATATTGATGTAACTGCTTTCCGGAAGCCCCGCTGCGGTGAGCTGCTTTCGGAGCCTGAATATTGTGTTGTTGAGGCTGCCTTTTTTATTTTCGACATCGCTTCGGCCATACAGGGCATCGATGAGTGCTGCTTTGGAGATTCCTCCATCCTGTGTATGTAGAAGTAATAATTGAAACAGCTGTGTGGTCTTTGATACATTGTTACGGTCCAGGACCAGTTCTTTTCCTTTATATTCCAGTGTAAATCCACCTAACATTCGAACTTTCAGTATATTTTTCATACTTTTCTCCTTCAACAGATATCGTGTTCTGTTTCTTGTCTTTTCATTTTGATTAGACTTATCCTTATTTAGCATATCATTCAATACGTTAAAGTTCTACCACCAAAATACACAAAAAAAGGCTGTTATTATTATTCAATCCGCTAATAACAACAGTCTTTTAAGCTCTATCTAGCAGATAATTCCTTTGCTATCTCATCTATTTTTTCCTGAGTATAACCGGTATACTCTTTTATCTTGTCCATAGTTTCATGATTCATAAGCATTTTCTCAATCAACTCTCTTCGTCCAAATTCAATTCCCTCCTGTTTTGCTTCCTCCCGTAATTCATCAATTGCAAGACACATACTTGTTTCCTCCTTTTCTTCATTGAATTTCAGTTTTGAGTTAGTAAGTGTATTCAGCATGACTACCGTTTCTGTCTTCATGTTCTGAAATCCGTCATCGGTTTGGATCAGGTCAACCAGTTTTTCTTTTTCCTTCGAATATTTGATATACAACAGTACTTCCCGCAGATCTGTGTGAAAACGGTTGATTTCTCTGTTACGACCGAACGGCCAAAGATAATAAGATACAGTTTTCTGTAAAGAACAAAAAGAAATGTGATGCTTTGTTATATTTTAGCACAATATGCTCTATTTATCTACAAGAACATTTTGCTCTTTTTCGACATAAAAAACAATCCCACCGCAATTGTTGTAGGATTCTTAATATCAACTTGGTGATAGGCATCTGCAAATTCATATCCAGCAAGTTGTGGATGCTTCCAACCCCGACCAGGCATCTGCAGCTCCAATACTAGCAAATTGCAGATGCTTCCGATCCTGACCAGGCATCTGCAAATCCAATTCCAGCAAGTTGCAGATGCTTCCAACCCCGACCAGGCATCTGCAAATCCAATTCCAGCAAGTTGCAGATGATTCCGACCCCGACCAGGCATCTGCAAATCCAATTCCAGCAAGTTGCAGATGCTTCCGACCCTGACCAGGTATCTGCATATCTAATTCCAGCAAGTTGCAGATGCTTCCGACCCCGACCAGGCATCTGCAAATCCAATTCCAACAAGTTGCAGATGCTTCCAACCCCGGCCAGGCATCTGCAAATCCAATTCCAGCAAGTTGCAGATGCTTCCAACCCCAACTAGGCATCTGCAAATCCAATTCTAGCAAGTTGCAGATGCTTCCAACCCCGACCAGGCATCTGTAGCTCCCAAAACAACAAATCAAAGATGCCCACCGGTGAATTTTCTTCTCAAATTCGCTGGTGGGCATCTTTATTGCATCTCTATTTCATCAAATAGCTATATATGTCTCTTTTTGATACACCGCGGTCTTTCGCGACCTGCTTCATGGCATCTTTACGGGACATTCCCTTTTTTTCATAAATTTCCATATGTTCTTCTATGGAAATCTCTTCCCACGAGGCCACTGCTTCTTCTTTCAGTTCCTGACGGCTTTTGCCCTCGATAACCAGGACACATTCCCCAAGTGGCTTCTCTTTCTCATAATAAGCAAGCAGGTCATCAATCGTTGAATGGAAGGCTGTCTCATGCTTCTTGGTCAGTTCTCTGCAAAGTGTCATTCTGCGGTTTCCAAGTGTTTCCCTCAGATCACGCAGTGTCCTGACCAGTTTATGCGGAGCCTCATACAAAATGATCGTCCGGGTCTCATTGACCAGTTCTTCCAGAACTTCTTTGCGCTCTTTTTTGTCCATCGGAAGAAATGCTTCAAAAGCAAACCGTCTGGTAGGAAGTCCTGATAATGTAAGTGCGGTAATGCATGCTGCCGGCCCCGGAAGGGATGTTACTTCGATTCCCGCCTCATAACACATAGCAGCCAGTTCTTCACCCGGATCCGAAATTCCCGGTGTCCCGGCATCTGTGATCAGTGCAATGTTCATACCGTTCTGCATCTTCTCAATCAGCGTATATGCCTTTTCAATCTTGTTATATTCGTGATAACTGGTCATCGGTGTTTTGATTTCAAAATGATTCAGCAGTTTAATACTGTTTCGGGTATCTTCTGCCGCGATCAGATCCACTTCCTTCAATGTGCGGAGTACTCGAAGTGTAATATCTTCCAGATTTCCGATTGGGGTTGCACAAAGATATAATTTTCCACTCATCCGGGAATCCCCTTTCTCTCAGATTATTTGATTCTTTTATACTCTTCCGTATATTTCAAGAATATCACTGGTATAAACACCTGGTTTCTCATAGACGATCAATGGTCGCTCCACCGTTATTCTGGAATTTCCACCTTTTCGTGCTTCGATCAGAACCATATTAGGTTCACGATCTATGTACGGGTACACCAGCTGCATTCTCTTGGGTTCCAGTTTATATTTCATGAGAACCTGAAAGATTTCTGCCAGACGGAAAGGTCTGTGGACCATATAAAAACGTCCTCTGTCTTTCAGCACTGCTGCTGCCTGGCTCACTACATCTTCCAGTGTACAGAGAATCTCATGTCTTGCAATTGCTTTTGCCATGTATGAGTTCTGCAGGCCATGCTGTCCGATCATATAGGGCGGATTGCTTGTCACTGCATGAAAAGAAGCTGCTCCAAAAATTTCAGCAGCTTCCTTTATGTCTCCGCATACAATATCAATATCAGCTTCCAGATGATTGTACGATACGCTTCGTCTCGCCATATCTGCACATTCTTCCTGGATTTCAAGCCCTGTCAGATGTGAACCCTTGTCTTTGGCTTTCAGCAGAAAAGGAATGATTCCCGTTCCGGTTCCCATATCCAGAACCTTTTCATTCTGTCGGATATCTGCAAATCCAGATAACAGAACTGCATCCATTCCGAAGCAGAACTTTTCCGGATTCTGTATCACATACAGACCATTCTGAAGATCATCAACCCGTTCTCCCGGATATACCAGATCATTCTGCGGATTTTTTTCCATGGGATTTAGAATCTCCTTCTTTTTACTCAATGTCCCTTGTTTCTTTGTCAGTGTTCTTTGCTTTTTTCTTGCGTGACCGGAATTTCAGTTCTCCTACCGGATATTCCTGAATCTCCTTTTCATCATTGACTTCCACGATTACTTTGACTCTCTGTCTGAGAACATTTACACTGTGTACAATTCCCTGTAATCCATCCGGAAGAGTAACCGTATCTCCGGTTCCTGGAAGGCTCTTATTCAGTGCTTCGTAGGTTTCCTGCTCATTCTTGAGACAACACATCAATCTGCCGCAGACACCGGAAATCTTGGTCTGGTTCAGTGACAGATTCTGCTCTTTTGCCATCTTGATAGACACAGGTGCAAACTCGGAAAGATAGGTGTGACAGCAAAGCTGTCTGCCGCAGATGCCGATTCCCCCAAGAATCTTAGTCTCATCTCTTACTCCGATCTGGCGAAGTTCGATTCTTGTCTTAAAGATAGCTGCCAGGTCCTTGACCAGCTGACGGAAATCAATTCTTCCATCTGCCGTAAAATAAAACAGCACTTTGTTATTGTCAAATGTATACTCCGCATCAATCAGTTTCATTTCCAGACCATGTTCGCGGATTTTTTTCTGGCAGATTTTAAATGCATCTTTTTCTTTCAGGCGGTTCTGTTTCTCCCTGTCCTCATCTGACTGTGTGGCAACGCGAAGGACTTCTTTCAGCGGATGGACCACCTCATCCTCACTCACTTCTTTCGGTCCGAGTACAACTCGTCCGAACTCCACACCGCGGGCAGTCTCTACGATCACATGATCACCGATCTTCATTTTGTAGTTTTTCGGATCAAAATAATAAATCTTTCCGACATTTCTGAATCTTATACCAACAATTTTTGTCATTCTATCTCTCCCTGATCGTCAGGAACAGAAGTTCAAGTGCAAGTTCAAAATTAACGTTTGCACGAAGCCTTACTTTTGTTTTTTCCAGTGCTTCCAGAATCTTTTCCAGGTTCTCATAGGAACGCTGGCTCGCCTGTTCCTTTATATAATTGATTTCTTGTTTAAATACCAGGTTGTCAACCTCCTGAGTTGCCTTAAACATAAGAACATCCCTGAACCAGAACTGGAAAATATCCAGATAATCACTGATATTCTGCTTTTCATCAGAAAGTGCCTTGATCTCATCGGACAGTTCATATACTTCCATCGTATTTACATACTTGAGAATCTTCAGGGCTTTCTCCGTCATTCTGGAAAACTCTTCTGATGTAGCAGCTTCTTTGGCTCTGCCAATACTTCCCTGTGCAAAGGAAGCATCTATCTCTGCCTGATAATCCGGCACATGAAGCCGTTCCATCAGGTATTTCTTAACAAGGCTGTCATCAACCACCTTCAGATCCAGACGCACACATCTGGACTGGATCGTCGGCAGAAGTGCATCCACATTGCTGGTCAGCAGCATGATCACTGCATATTCCGGTGGTTCTTCTATTGTTTTGAGAAGAGCATTCTGTGCCTGTACCGTCATCATCTCCGCATCAGGAATAATGTAAATCTTGTGCGGACTGCTGTATGGCTTAATCGCAACATCGTGAATCACCTGTTCCCGGATCTCATCAATAGAGATTGTACCAGGTTTCTCATGATTGACCATAATGATGTCCGGATGATTCTTGCCCAATGCCTTCTTACAGGAGTCACATTTCTGACATGGCTCTGTTCCACCGGCTTCACACTGCAGTGTCATCGCATATGTGGTTGCAAGAAGCTTCTTGCCGGATCCGGGTCTGCCTGTAAAAATATATGAATGGGAAACTTTTCCCGTCTTCATGGCATTTTGGAGATGCCGGATAATTTCCTCGTGTCCGATAATATTATTGAAACTGACCATTCAGAATCACCTCTCTTGTTTATAGTTTCATATACGAATCTTTGTTCGCTATAGAGTCATTATACCATACTTTATTAGCCATTCAAAACTATTTTTAACTATGACATGGAATTTATATATTTTATAATATTTTTGACACATAAATCCAAATCATCATTAACAAATCGCTTCTGTATTTCTGCTTCCTTTATTTTCTCTTCGGAAAAATCCTCCTCATCCGCAAGAAAACGTCTGCAAAGTTCTTTATACTTTGGTGTTTCCTGTTCCTGCTCTCTTCGGATTGCACGGATCAGACGTTCTCCATCTTCTACTTCAATATAAACAGGTATGACGGATTCTTTTCCGTAATAACATTTCATCTTCTGAAAAGACTCTAACGTACCGATTCCAAGATAATTTCCGTTCTTAAGGTCAATCTGTCCGTCGTCCGCTGTAAAATACGTCCAGACACCATAAACAGTATTATAAGCACGGGATTCAATAACCTTTCCCGCCTCTTCAAACTCTTTTAATTTCTGATTATCTGTAAAATAATACTGTACACCATCTTTTTCTCCGTCACGTATCGGTCTTGTTGTATACAGGACCAGTTTTTTCAGATTCAGTTCTTTATTACCGGCCAGTCTGGAATATATTTTATCTTTTCCAGAGGCACTTTTACCCATAATATAAAAAATCTTACCCATGAATTTCTTCGTCTTGCTCCTTTGTACTCTGGGGCTGTTGTTCTACCACAAGGATTGTCTTATTTGTATAGTCTTCCAGTCCCTGCAGATATAACCCCTTATCCATGTATATTCTCATATTACGGATAAATTGTCCAGTAATCTGTTCTCCCGGAGTGATCAGCGGAATTCCCGGTGGATACAGATAAGCAAATTCTGCTGAAATTCTGCCGATGCTTTCTTCCAGCGGACATTTTTCTGTCGGTGCTTCCATGGCATCTGCCATAGACATCATCTGCGTCAGTACAAAATGCATGGATCTGGTGTCCAGTTTTTTATTTTCTTCTGCCGGTATTCCTGCTTTTATCAGGTCTGCCTGTTCCTGATCCAGTTCTTCGATTGCCTGACACAATCGCTCAAAACCTTCTTCACGGTCTCCTACTGATGCAATAGCGAGCACATAATTTTCGGACTCCATTTCCATCTGAATATGGTAGCGGTCAAGAAGGATATGATACAGGTCACTTCCTGACAGTAAAGAAGCTCTGGTAGAAAAGACCAGTTTGGAACGGTCATAATCGAAGACTCCATTCTTTCCTTTGACCGGATCTACCAGGCGGATATATTTGCACACGGAAAGTCTCTTTCTTGTCTGTTCCAGTATTCTGGTGAAATCACGGAACATCTGTTTTCCTTCTGCTGCCATCGTATCCATACAGGCATCGATACTTGCCATCAGAATATACGACGGGCTGCTGGTTTGATAGATTCCCATAAATCTGCGGATCAGCCTGCTGTCAACGCGGTCGCTACAGTTATGAAGTACGGCAGTCTGTGTCATGGCCGGCAGTGTCTTGTGAAAACTCTGGATCACGAGATCTGCCCCAAGTTCTGCTGCCGAAGCCGGAAAATAATTTGAAAAATGAAAATGTGCTCCATGTGCTTCATCTACGATCAGCGGCACTCCATATTTATGTGCGATCTCTGCAATCTCTTTTACATCTGAGACAACACCGTCATACGTAGGTGAAGTGATCAGTACCGCCTGTATCTCCGGATTCTCAGCCAGACATCTTTCCACTTTGTCCGGAAAAATTCCGCCGTTTATCCACCACTCACTGTCCATCTGTGGATAAATATAGGCAGGTTTCAAATTTCTAAGATAGATGGCATGATACACTGCTTTGTGGCAGTTTCTTGCAACAAGGATCTGTCCATTCCTCGGAACCGCCGCTGAGATTGCCGCAAGAAGTGCTGCGGTACTTCCATTAACACTGTAAAAGCTCTCTCTGGTCCCATACAGTTTCGCCACATTCTGTTGTGCCTCCAGAAGAAGGTCTTCCGGATGATGGAGATTATCAAAGCCTTCTATCTCAGTGATATCTCTTTCAAGAGGGAACTCCCCTCTGACAGATGCGGAATTTCTTTTGTGCCCCGGCATGTGAAACGGATAGTAATCAGCGCGGCTGTATTCTTCTAATTTTCTGTATAATCTCTCCATTAAAGATTCTCCATGTCTGTTATACCTTGAAGCGATAACCTACTCCCCATATAGTCTCTATATACTGAGGCTTCGCTGTATTGAATTCGATTTTTTCACGGATCTTCTTGATATGAACCGTGACAGTTGCAATATCTCCTACAGATTCCATATCCCAGATCTGGCGGAACAGTTCTGCTTTTGTAAATACGCGGTTCGGGTTCTCTGCCAGAAAAGTAAGGAGATCAAATTCCTTGGTCGTAAATGTTTTTTCTTCTCCGTTTACCCAGATACGTCTCGCAGTCTTGTCTATCTTGATGCCACGGATTTCAATAATATCATTCTTTACCACACTGGAACCTACCAGTCTGTTGTATCGCTCCATATGTGCTTTTACTCTGGCCACCAGTTCACTCGGACTGAATGGCTTGGTCATATAATCATCCGCGCCAAGACCGAGTCCACGGATCTTGTCAATATCATCTTTCTTTGCAGATACCATAATGATCGGGATATTTTTCTCCTGACGTACCTGACGGCATATATCAAACCCATCTACTTCTGGAAGCATCAGATCCAGGATAATCAGATCATAATCTTCATTGAGTGCTTTTTCAAGGCCCACATCTCCTCTGTTTGCTATCTCTACTTCAAATCCGGAAAGTTCCAGATAATCCTTCTCCAGATCTGCAATTGCTTCTTCATCTTCGATGATCAGTATTTTACTCATTTCATAGGTACCTCCTGATATTTTCTCAAAACAAAGTACATGATCGTTCCGATTCCTTCCCGACTGGTCGCCCACACTTTGCCACCGTGATCCTCCAGAATCTTACGAACGATAGAAAGACCGATTCCGCTTCCTCCCTTGGATGAATTACGTGAAACATCCGTCCTGTAGAAACGGTCAAAAATATACGGCAGATCTTTGGCCGCAATTCCCTTGCCATTATCCTCAATCTCAACCTGCACGAAATCTCCGACATCTTTTACTCTTATCTGTATAATGCCCTTCATTCCGTTCTGCTTATCCATATATTTGATGGCATTGCTGATGATATTATGAATCACTCTTCGTATCTGTTCGCCATCTGCAATTACAAGCACATCTTTATCTACATAATTTGCATAGCAGAGCTGGATACCTCTTGTTTCCAGCTCCAGTCCCACTTCTTCTGCGCAGTCAGAGAAATAATCTTCTACATTCAGCTTACTGAATGTATATGGGATACGGTTCGTATCAATTTTAGAATAGAACGTCAGCTCATTGATCAGATGATCCATCTCATTGGTCTTATTGTAAATCGTCCGGACATAGCGATCCATCTTCTCCGGTGTATCTGCCACACCATCCATGATTCCTTCTACATATCCCTTCACCGCTGTGATCGGAGTCTTGAGGTCATGGGAAATGTTGCTGATCAATTCTTTATTTTCTTTATCCATGGCGATTTTTTCTTCTGCTGATTCTTTCAGCCTGCGGCGCATCTCTTCAAAATCCCGGCAAAGCTCCGAAAATTCATCGGTTCCCTCGACATCCAGAACAAAATCCAGATTTCCTTCCTTGATATTCTGCGTCGCCTTTCGCAGTTTGACCAGCGGCGCTGCCACACTTCTGTATATCCACAGACCCACAGAAACGCCTGTGAAGATAAGAATGATAAAAGCAGTAAAAAAAAGATCCTTCGTCATGATCTGGATTCTTGCCTGACTGCTTCCCGTATCGGAAATTGTAATATCATAGGATGTCTCCTGCGCAGATTCATTGTTGGCTGCATTCCTGTGCTGTGTCTCACTGATTCCAAACAGGGCAGCAGCAAATAAAAGAAGCGGTACCAATATTACCATCATGAATCCCACAATGATTCTGTTTTTCAGTTTCATGAAATTCCCTCGTTTCTGTAAAACTTATAATTGCTTCTTAAGCAAAAAATGAACGCACAATATCGAAGTTCTTCTTCGCTATATATGCGTTCATTATATCATATCACTATATTCTTATCTCTAAATTTTCTATAAAATCCATGAAACCGTCGTGTATTTTACAGATATTTCTTAAGATTTTCGACTTTGTCCAGTTTTTCCCATGGAAGATCTACATCTGTACGTCCGAAATGTCCGTAAGCAGCAGTCTGTTTGTAGATTGGTCTTCTCAGGTCAAGCATACGGATGATTCCTGCCGGACGAAGATCGAAGTTGTCACGAATGATCTCAACTAGTTTTGTATCGGAAAGTTTGCCTGTTCCGAATGTGTTCACATTGATGGAAGTAGGTTTTGCTACACCGATTGCATAAGAAAGCTGGATTTCACATTTGTCAGCCAGTCCTGCTGCAACAATATTCTTTGCAACATAACGTGCTGCATAAGCTGCGGAACGGTCAACTTTTGTGCAGTCTTTACCAGAGAAAGCACCGCCGCCGTGACGTCCTGCTCCACCGTAAGTATCAACGATGATCTTACGACCTGTAAGTCCACTGTCACCATGAGGTCCACCGATTACAAAACGTCCTGTCGGATTGATGAAATATTTTGTCTCATCATCAACCATATCAGCAGGGATGATTTCATCGAATACATATTTTTTGATATCTTCATGAATCTGTTCCTGTGTAACTTCCGGATCATGCTGTGTAGAACATACAACTGCATCGATACGGATCGGTTTTCCTTCTTCGTTATATTCAACAGTTACCTGTGTTTTTCCGTCTGGTCTTAAGTATGGCAGAGTTCCGTCTTTGCGTACTTTTGTCAGCTGGCGTGCAAGTTTGTGTGCCATGTTGATCGGATATGGCATATATTCTTCTGTTTCATTGGAAGCATATCCAAACATCATACCCTGGTCTCCGGCACCGATTGCATCGATCTCGTCTTCACCCATTTTTGCTTCCAGAGCTTTATCAACTCCCATTGCGATGTCTGTGGACTGCTCATCGATTGCTGTGATAACTGCACATGTTTCTGCATCAAAGCCGTATTTTCCACGTGTATAGCCGATTTCTCTTACGGTATCTCTTACGATTTTCTGGATGTCAACATAAGCACTTGTTGTGATCTCACCCATTACAAGTACAAGACCTGTTGTTGTTGCTGTCTCGCATGCAACACGTCCCATCGGATCTTCTTTCATGATTGCGTCAAGAATCGCATCAGAAATGGCATCACACATTTTGTCCGGATGGCCTTCTGTTACTGATTCAGAAGTAAATAAAATTTTTTCTTTCTCCATTGTTAACCTCTTTCTGTAAATAATCAGTTAAATGTTCTACGAATTACTCCATTGCTCCGCAATTCTCGTAATTCTGCAATCAACAACAAATAAGACAGCCCCAACAACAGGACTGTCTTGAAATTTATTTCAATCCTCTTATTGTTCGATGTCTCGCTCAGGTTGGCACCTTCCTCATACATAAAGGGGTTGCCGTGGCTTCTCAGATCCTTTGTATCTCCACCACTCTGAATAAAAGGCCGTTTTATTTAGTTATTCTTAGTTGATATTGCAGTACATACAATATACTCATTTTATATAATTGTCAAGTATAAGAAGTGACAATTTTTATCATCCTACGCGAAGACGGAATTTCTGGATTTCTTTCTCGCTGGAAACTTTCTCAATCTCAGCACCGAGACTTCTCAGTTTCTCTTCGAAATTCTCATATCCACGCTGGATATAAACGATATCATCAACAACAGTGATTCCGTCTGCTGCCAGACCTGCAATGACAAGTGCTGCTCCTGCACGGAGATCCGGTGCACTTACTCTTGCGCCTGTCAGTTTCTTGACACCGTCGATGATTGCTGAATTACCTTCGACTTTAATGCATGCTCCCATTCTGGAAAGCTCGTCCGCATATTTGAAACGGTTTTCAAAAATGCTCTCCGTAACAATACTGGTTCCTTCTGCAAGTGCCAGAGTTACTGCGATCTGCGGCTGCATATCTGTCGGATATCCCGGATAAGGAAGTGTCTTCACATGTGTGCGGTGAAGTCTCTTGCCTGCACGTACACGTACAGCATCATCAAATTCTTCAACCTCACAGCCGATTTCTTCCAGTTTGGCTGTAGTTGCTTCCAGATGTTTCGGGATAACATTCTTAACGGTAACATCACCACCGGTTGCTGCAGCTGCGAACATAAATGTTCCGGCTTCAATCTGATCCGGGATGATGGAATATTCAGTACGGTGAAGTTTCTCAACACCTTTGATACGGATAACATCTGTACCTGCACCTTTGATGTTGGCGCCCATGCTGTTCAGGAAGTTCGCAACATCAACGACATGCGGCTCTCTTGCTGCATTCTCAATGATCGTACGTCCTGACGCCATAGATGCTGCCATCATGATATTGATCGTAGCTCCTACAGAAACTACATCTAAGAAGATATGACTTCCGTGAAGATTCTCTGTCTCGGCAACGATCGCACCGTGAAGAATATTCACAGATGCACCAAGTGCACGGAATCCTTTGAGATGCTGGTCGATCGGACGACTTCCGATGTTGCATCCGCCAGGAAGTGGTACTTCTGCATGCTTGTATTTACCAAGTAATGCACCCAGAAGATAATAGGATGCACGGATTTTTTTAATATATTCATAATCAACACTGATGTCGTTGATCGTAGAACCATTGATTTTTACTGTAGATCTGTTAATTCGCTCTACCTGTGCGCCAATACCGGCGATTGCTTCCAATAAAACATTAATGTCTCTTACATCAGGCAGGTTCTCGATAAGGATTGTTTCATCCGTCATAATTGCTGCAGAAAGAATTGCAAGTGCAGCATTTTTGGCGCCACCAATTTCTACTTCTCCCACTAACGGGTTGCCGCCTTTAATTACATACTGTTCCATAAAGCACCTCTATAATTATTTTCACTCCGTAAGCCGAAGCAAATATCAGAAATTTATTATCAGACTTTTAAACACTTTTAATACTTTGTTAAAAAGCTCAGTTTCGTATTATAACACAAATTTCACATTTGTAAATAAAAATTTCCTCTGTACGCTTCTGCTCCCCTGCTTTTCAATGGTTACTCTTACTTTTCTTTCAGTGTTTTCAAAAGAATCTCCAGACTTGCTTCCAGATCTTTCCCCTCTTCATCTATCACAATATCTGCGTACTTTTCGTACAATGGAGTTCTTTCTTCATACAGATCCGTAAGATTCTGTCCTTCTCTCAGCAAAACGCCTCTGCCCTTCAGATTTCCGAGTCGCTTTGAAAGAGCATTTAAAGACAATTTCAAATACACAACGGTTCCTATGGATTTCAGATGTTCCATGGCTTCTTCGCAGTAAACAACGCTTCCACCTGTTGCAATGACCGTATTCTCTGCCTCTATTGATGCATTGACACGATTCTCAACATCTTTAAATCCTTTATATCCTTCTTCTTCTATGATTTCGGACAGGCGTCTCTTTTCCTGTTTCTGAATCAGAAGATCGGAATCAAGGAACTGATAGCCCAATACCTTCGCCAGTACAACCCCTATTGTACTTTTTCCTGCTCCCGGCATTCCTATCAACGTTATATTATTCATAAAATTTCTTTTCTCCTGTCTCTTATGAATTGCTTAAAGAATATTTTACCATAAACAGCAGTATTCTGCAATCTCTTTTAAATCAAGGCTTAGCGGTCTTTTTCGTTTTTGGGGGAACAGCTTTTTTACGTTTTTTTACACTGTATCCAAAAGTTCCCAGCTTCTTTCCTATGCCAAGATATTCTCCATGAGAATAGACCAGCGGTCTGGCTCTGTTCAGGTCAAAACGATTATTTTCGTCCATATAGCGTTCGTCTGCATGAACTGCAACAACCTCTGCCAGAAACATATGATGTGAACCAAGCTCTCTGATTTCTTTTACTCTGCATTCGATCGACACCGGAGCCTCTTTTATCATCGGTGCTTTTACGATATCTGCCTTTTCTCTCGTAAGTCCGGTCTCTTTGAATTTATCTACATCACGTCCGGATCTGACTCCACAGTAATCCGTTGCTGCAGCAAGTTCTTCTGTTGTCAGATTGATCACGAATTCTCCGGTTTCTTTTATCATGTGATAGGAAAAACGCTCCGGTCTTACTGAAATATAAGCCATCGGAGGATTGGTACAGATGGTACCGGTCCATGCAACCGTTATAATATCATCCTGCCCTTTCCCATCTGTAACGCTCACCATGACTGCCGGTATCGGGTAGATCATATTGCCTGGTTTCCATGTTTGTTTTGCCATTTGTTTTCCTCCGATTTATACGTAATCGCTGCCGATCATCTGTGCGGCCTCCATAAGTGGCGGAATCAGCTGTTTCTTACGTGATACGACACCTTTCAGATAAATCGTTCCATCCTTAGGTTCAATCTTAAATGCATTGACAGCCATTTCCTCACTTCCCTCGCCATAGAACAGAAGCTCTGTAGACTGCTCCATAATATCTGTCAGCATAAAGTATACTCTTGATACACCGTGACGTCCGCATTCGCTGACCATAAACGGAATCAGACGCTCTTTGATCTCGCGCAGTTCATCTGCATCCATGGAGCTGATCTGACCTACACCGAAGCAGATATCTCCCTCTGCAATAAACTTCTTGTAATCCTGATAGAAGATTTCCTCCGGAGATTTGTCTTTCAGATTGCTTCCTGCCTTAAACATTTCTCTTGCAAATTCTTCAATGGAAATGTCTGCAATAAGTGCAAGTGCACCTGCAGCCATTTTGTCCTGCAGTGTACAGGTCGGAGAACGGAACATCAGTGTATCAGAAATGATCGCAGCGCAGAGAAGTCCGGCGATTTTAGGCGGAATCTCCAGTTTCTGTTCTCCATACATCTGATACATGATCGTGCCTGTACAGCCAACCGGCTGATTGCGGAAACTGATCGGCTGCATTGTCTGCAGTGTGCCCAGTTTGTGATGATCAATGATCTCCATGATATCAGCCTTATCAATATTATCTACAGCCTGGTCTTTTTCATTATGATCTACCAGAACCACTTTTTTCCTGTGCATGTCCAGGAAATTACGTCTGGAAATCGTACCAATACATTTGCCTTTTTTGTTGATGACCGGGAATGCACGATGACGATGTTTGATCATTACTTCCTGAATATCATCTGTAAAATCTTCTGTGTTAAATGTAACCAGATTATCTGTTTTCATGATATATTTAACAGGAATACTCTGATTGATCAGACGTGAGATCGTAAAGGTATCATACGGAGAAGAAATAATGACTATATCTTTCTCATGTGCCAGTTTCAGTACCTTTTCGGTAACTTCAATCCCCATTCCAACGATGATACAGCTTACATTCTGCTCAATCGCCTGCAGATGGTCTTCTTCACGATTACCCATGATGACCATATCATTTTCTTCTACATATTCTTTCATCTTATCCGGATTGGCAGTTGCTACCATAATCTTTCCCTGGATAAAATATCCATGTGCGTTACCTTCGATCACTTTTCCTCCGATTGTCTCAGCGATTCGCTGATACTGCGTTCTCGCTCTGGAAAGAAGATAGCTGTCTGTTGTATCCATATATGTTTTTGCAATATCACCAATTGTGATCAGGCCTTCCAATGTGCCGTCTTTTTCACGAATCGGCAGAGAAACGATGCTGTTTTCCTGCATCAGATCCCATGCATTTTTCAGTGACATGCTCTTATTTGCTTCCGGACTCAGGCGGATATCCATATCCTTTACCTGTGTTCCTATATTGCTTAAGTATCCTGGTGGATGTACTCCAAAACGATTCAGTACATATTCTGTTTCTTCATTGATCTGTCCTGCACGTTTTGGAATATATCTGCTTTCCTGCGTAGTTCTGTTTTTGATATCACAATAGGCGATTGCAGAACAGATGGAATCTGTATCCGGATTTTTGTGTCCGATAACAAAAATTTTTTCCTGATTTTTCATAAAAATAAAATCCTCTTATTAATTAATCTAATTTAATGTTTGCAAAAAGTGATCCCAGAGAAGTCGTTGCCTGCTCTCCTGCATCCGGCACTTCGTAAACCTCTTCTTCGATTTCCTTTGCCATCATATCTGTTGCTTCTTTGATGCTGAGACTGAGTTTGCCATCTTTGATCGCAGTAACTTTGACCTTTACCGTATCTCCCACTGCCAGAACCTCTGATGGTTTCTTGATCCTTTTTTCACAGATCTGTGAAATGTGAACCAGGCCGGAAAGTCCATTTCCAAGATTTACAAATGCCCCATATGGCTGAAGACTCTCTACAGTTCCTTCTGTTACAAGACCAATCTCCAGGTTTGAAACTTTATTTTTTCTTTCTTCTTCCGCTTTTGCTCTGAGAATTTCTTTGGCAGAAAGAATCAGTTTCTTACTTTCTTTGTCTACATCCAGCACCTGTACCTGAATCGGTTTATTCAGATATTCTTCTGTGTCCTCCACATAATTCAGTGCAAGTTTGGATGCTGGAATAAATCCCCTTACACCTTCCACATACGCAATAACACCGGCATTTGTGATTCCTTTTACTACAACATCCAGCACTTCACCGGATTCTTTCAGTTCTTTTAATTTATCCCATGCCAGCACGTCTACTGCCTCAACTCTGGAAAGAAGAATATTTCCCTGTCCATCGTCTTTTCTTACAACTGTTGCAGAGACTTCATCTCCTTCATGTACTTCATCCTTCAGGCTGAATCCCGGTTCTCTGCTGTAGTTTTCTGCCGGAATCACGCCCTCTGCATAATATTTCAGATCAAGGATTACTTCTTTTTCATCTACACTGATTACAGTCCCTGTAAGAATATCGCCTTCTTCTATTGTTTTCATAGACTCTTCCAGTTCTTTTTCATAATCTTTCATTGATTCAGTCATGATTTTCCGTTCTCCTTTACTTATACTTGTTATTCTTTATTTATTATCTGTATTATAGCATGCCACATGTTTTCGCAATGCATTTCCTTCAATACATTCTTTTGTACCCTTATATCAATTATATTATAACCTGTAAAATAAAAAAAGCCCCCAAAATAGGGGCTTATAAACGAGGAGTGCCCCGGCAGTGGTTTACCGGGGCGATTATTATGAAAAAATTTATGTGTAATGAAGAACATTACAACGTCTGTTTTGTGTAGCTCTTTCGAACTATCCTTATAGTACCAGTCATTTATGAACATAGTATGAACAAGTCATGAACCTTTCGTGTATTTGCACAATTTTTTCGTTTTTCATCCTCGTTTTTTATAAAAATGTAACATATGGTTTTTTTATGTTATTTTACTTGTTGTGTATTTTATACATTGTCATATAACAGAACTCTTCTTAGTTCAGAAATCCTTTTACAAGCTCAACAAGTTTGCCAAGAATTCCCTTCACATCTTCTTTCGTAATTCCAAGGCTTTCCAGTTTGTCATACACTTTGTTTACCTGAGATCTCAGCTCATTCTCATCCAGATCCATGTTTTTGAATTTATTGTACAGCTGAATTAATGTGGATTTGTCAGAATCAGAAAGAGTTACCCCTAATTCTCCAGCTGCAACATCCAGTGCACTGCTGATCTGATCATCTGTTACATTTACTGTTCCCAGAGTTTCTTGGGCAGAGATAATAAGATCTACCACTTTATCCGGATCTGATAACAGGTCATCTACTCCACTCTGCTCCAGAAGTTCTACTGCCTGATCTACAGCAGCATCTGTTGTCTGATCTGCATAAACCATGGCAGGTGCAGTACATGTAAGAGCTCCTGCAAGAATAAATGCACTTAATTTGTTTATTTTCATCATTTTAATTACCTCCTGAATAAATACAATTACAGTTTCTATCAATGATACGAACTGCATTATAACACACTCTGAAAAAAAAGCTGTAAAATATTCTTAATTCATAGAACTTTCGACAATCGTTCACTTTTTTTTCATAAGTTAAACATGATTCCATCACAATTTCTGGATATACTAAGACCATAAAAATAATACAGCCAACATTATTTTTATAAAATTTTCTTTTTCATATGTTGATTGCCGAAAAGCAATCGACTCTCCTTCCTTTTAAATTTAATAAATATTACTATAAAAGGCATCCGACCAGCCACCGGATGCCTTTTATAGTTGTTATTTTTATTATTTCATATCTACAAAAATATCTGCCAGTGCAGCAAACTGTTCCAGGGTAAGAGCCTCTCCTCGGATATTCAGTGGAAGTCCACATTCCGTGATTGCCTGCTCAACCTGTTCTTTGGTAAACTGCAGTTCCTGTGAATTTTTTAATCCGTTTGCCAGTGTCTTTCTTCTCTGGTTAAAAGAAGCGCGGATAATACGGAACATCAGCTTTTCATCCTTTGCCTGTACCGGCGGATTCTGATGTCTGGTCAGCCGGATCACTGCACTGCCAACCTTCGGTCTCGGCATAAAACAGTTCGGCGGAACATTTGCCACGATCTCCGGTTTTGCATAATACTGTACTGCCAATGATAAAGCGCCATAATCCTTTGATCCGGGACCAGTCTGCATTCTGTCTGCAACTTCTTTCTGAACCATTACCGTAATGGAATCTACAGGCACATGACTTTCAAACAGTCCCATGATGATCGGTGTTGTTATATAATACGGCAGATTTGCCACAACTTTGATCGGACGTCCCTGATTCTTTTCATCTGCAATCTTCCGGATATCTGTCTTCAGGATATCACCATGTATCACAGATACATTATCCCACTCTTTCAGCGTATCCTGAAGAATCGGGATCAACGCATCATCAATCTCAACTGCAGTAACCTCTCTGGCCGCATCTGCCAGATACTGAGTCATCGTTCCGATTCCTGGTCCGATTTCCAGTACAAAATCATCTTTTGTAATTTCAGATGCCTCAATGATCCTGTCCAGAACACGGGTATCGATCAGAAAATTCTGACCAAACCTTTTCTGGAACACAAATCCGTACTTTTGAAGAACTTCAATGGTATATTTCGGGTTTCCAAGATAAGGTCTGGTCATAATTTCCTCCTGTTGCTTATGCTCATTTTAATTTTTCAGCTGAAATCTTTCTCGTAAAGTACCATGTATCCGTCAGGATTGACTTTCTTCTTGCCTATCAGTTTGCGAAGTCCGCCTTTGGATTTTGCAATGGCATTATCAATGATTTCTTTGACAGCGCCTACATTCATCGGCTGATCTTCTTTCTGGCTTGTACTGATCAGATTATACAGTGCAAGCATACCCATCTGATCAATAGTATATCCATTTTCTCTTGTGTACACTTTTGCAAAGTTAACAAGCTCATCATTGGTAAATACCGGAATATTGATCATAGATGTAAATTTGGATGTAAATTTCGGGAATCTCGCAATCAGTTTACGCATGCCGATCTTTTCATCTTCGATGATAACGATCAGACCGTCTGTACGGAATTCCATTGCTTTGTTCAGCTGATTTACTGTTTCTTTGGTAAGCTGATTTGCGTTTTCGATAACCAGGAATCCTCCTGCCATCTTGCTGACGATCTCTGCAATATTCTTGCCATTGATCTGATCTGCAAATACATAGGCAACTTTGGATGCATCCAGATTCAGCTCTTTGCAGATTGCAGGAATCAGACTTGAGATCAGGCGGGTTTTTCCGGTTTCACGACCACCCATAACAATCACGTTACCTGTTCTGGATGTTTTATCTGCAGCACCCATCTGTACATCACAAAGCGTATCAAGGATCTGTTCTTTCAGTCCAGGTACTTTTGCAAAGTATGTAAAGAGCTTCTCTTCATCCTCTGTAAGTACTTTTTCCCTCGGAATGATATCTTCTGCATTTTTCTTAGGCTGCATAGAATCGATCAGCTGTTCCATTTCTTCTTCTTCTGAAACCGGTTTTTTTGCTTTTTTCGCAGGTTTGGATTTCTTAACTTCTCTGACAGGAATCTCCATTGTCTCTGCATTATCAATATCATTGAGGAAATCCATTCCTTTCAGCAGATCATCCTCATCTTCATAACCGTCTTCTTCTCCGAAATCTTCATCATCTTCCATCAGAGAATCAAATTCATCTGTTTCCGGTTCTTCCTGATCATTCTCATCGGATTCCATTTCATCCTGTTCCGGCTCGGCTGCTTTTCCTGCCGGACCATTCATAAATTCATCCTCTGCACTCTGAAGATCTTCTTCGGACATATATTCTTCATCGTCCTCCGGAACAGTTTTCTTAACCTCTTCAGTTGGTTTCTTTGCCGGAATCGGTCCTTTCGGAATTTCAATTCCCTGGGCAGACGCAGCTGCAAGGATCGTATCTTCAAGATTAAATTCAAAATCATCTGAAGATGCATTTTCTGCACCTGGCAGGCAGATATCCGGTGCTTTTGGAATTTCTATTTCTTCAGGATTATCCAAATTCATATTCTTCATGGATTCCGGAATTTCAAGCTCCGGCATTTTCATTTCAACCGGCTGTTTTTCTGTATTCTCAGCCGCTTTATCTTCCTTCTCAGCTTCAACATTTTCAGCAGGCTCAGCTGCTTCCAGAGTATCCTCTGATTCCAGTATCTCCGTATTTTCTCCGGCAGTCGGTTCTTCCGGACCGCTCTTGATCTCCTCTTCGGTAACCTGCTCGATCATTTCTTCCATATTGCTGAAAACAGACTGTCCTGGATTCTTAGGCGGATGGATCATTGCATCTTCCGGCTCAAGTTCCGGAACATTCACATCAGTCTCATCAGAAGAAATGTCTTTGATAAGTTCCTCCTGGACTTCTTCCGGAGCTTCCTGTTCTTCTTTCATGAAATCTTCTTCAGTTTCTTTCTTTTTGTTTCCACTGAAGATATCTCTGATACCTTTCGAAATTTTTTCCTGAAGACTTTCTGCACTGTTGACATCTCTCTCATCGATTGCTACGCTCTCGATCACAGGTCCGTCCTCTTCTGCAGTTTTCACTTCCTGCGCAGGCTTTTCTTCATTGATAGAATCCGCATCTTCTACAGGTGTAAGTTTTGGAATAAACTGACTGTCATATTTTTCTTTTTCTTCTCCCGTCAGCATTCCCATTCTGTTCTTGAGATCCAGTGCCTTCATAACGTATTTTCCGTCACTGAACCAGAGAACCATTTCATCACAAAGACTCAGACACTTCTGAGTGTCTCCATTCTGATAATACAGTTTTGCCAGTTCATAGGACCACCGCTCTGTAAATTCTTTCTCTTTGTATTCTTCCAGGATTCTGATCTGTTCATCCAGAGAAACCTGTTTTTCCTTGCAGATTTTGTACTTGAGGATATATCTGGTGTTATCATTTGGTGCAACCTCCAGAAATTCCTCATAAAATTCTTCTGCTTCGCTGATATCCTTCATCTTGAGGGATACTTCAATTAAGCGATATAAAATATTTTTGCCAATCGGTGCTCTGTGATAAGCCAGAAGGAAGATTTCCTTACTGTCTTCGTATCTTTTATTTGCTGCATAGATTTCTCCAACAACACATAAGGTACGAACATTCTTAACACGACGCCAGTCAATACTGTCTACCACTTCCATAGCATCCTTGTAATTTTTCTTTTCTACAAGGCGATTTATTTCTTCAAGTTTGATCCGAAATTCCTCTTTATCCAATGCATTCACCAACTTTCCAATATTAAAAACAGTGTAACATATGCCATAATGCTTGTCAAAATGTGATAACCACAAAAATACTTTAATTTACAGGGTTAAACACTTCTCCTTTTACTACTTTGAAAACTTTGTTAATATGAAACTGGTGGCTTACAAAATCATCCAGTCCCGTACAAGTGATCAGCGTCTGTATATCATGAATGCTGTCCAGCAGATATGTCTGTCTGTTGCTGTCCAACTCTGAAAGTACATCATCCAGAAGAAGTATCGGCGTATCTTTGATTTTTTCTTTTACCAGATAGATTTCTGAAAGTTTCAAAGACAGGGCCGCTGTTCTCTGCTGTCCCTGTGAACCAAATTTTCGGATATCGATCCCGTTTACCATAAAACACAGATCATCTCTGTGTGGACCGGCAGATGTCATTTTCATCCGCATATCACGTTCTCTGTTTTTTTTCAAAGTTTCTTCAAAGCATTCTGACTCTGTACTCGGTTCATAAATGACCTCAAGATGTTCTTCTCCACCCGTCAGATTACGGTGGATATCCTGAATCACATCATTCAGGTCTCTGACAAAATCCCGCCTTTTTTCAATGATCTTTTTTCCGTACTGCAACATCTGAATATCCCAGATCTCCAGTGTTTCCCGCAAAGAAGGATTCTGGTAAAGATCTTTCAGAAGACGGTTTCTCTGATTTACGATATGATTATATCCTGCCAGATCCGTCAGATATATCTGGTCAAGCTGGCATAATTCCAGATCCATAAATCTCCTTCTCTCACCAGGTCCGTTTTTGATGATATTCAGATCCTCCGGTGAGAAAAAAACAAGATTTACGATTCCAAATAATTCCCTGGCTTTTTTGATCGGCAATCCATTGATTGCCACGCCTTTTGCCTTATTTTTACGAAGATGCATGTCGATCTTATAAGAAAGCTCATCCTTTTTTACCATCATTCGAATATGAGATTCTTCCTCTCCAAAACGAATGATTTCTTTGTCTTTACTTCCTTTATGTGATTTCGTTGTCCCACAAATATACACAGATTCCAGAATATTGGTTTTACCCTGCGCATTATCTCCATAAAAAATATTGGTTCCTTTATCAAAATCCAGCTGCAGATCCTGATAATTTCTGAAATTCTTAAGTTCTATCGATTCTATATACATAATTATCTGATGACTTTGATTTCCTGATCTTCAAAAGTGATCACATCACCTTCATAAACCTTACGGCCTCTTCGCTGGTCAACTTCACCATTTACCTGAACAAGACCATCCTGAATCGCATACTTTGCTTCCACTCCGTCTTCTACGACTCCGGCAAGTTTCAAAGCCTGTCCGAGTTTTATAAATTCATCTCTGATTTTGATTTCCAAATCATTCACCTCTTATCTGGACTGATTCTATTTTTATCTATTCTGATTCTGACTGATATTTACCGGCAGGATCAGATATGTGTAGTTTTCTTCATCATCTCTGATAAAACATGGTGCTTTCGGGTTCATCAGATACATATGAATTACTTCATCATCTATAACTTTCAAAGCATCGATCAGGAATTTCGGGTTGAATCCGATGAGAATATCTTTACCATCTTTTTCAATATCAATCTCTTCATTCATGGAACCCATAGCAGAATCGATTTTCAGTTCCATGCTATTATCTTTGATCTCGATTACGATTGGTTTTTTGTCGCCTTCTCGTACCAGAAGTGTTGCTCGGTCAATACAGTCAAGGAATTCTTTTTTGTTTACGCTGACTTTTGTATCGTAATCACTGGAAAGCATCTGATCAATGCGGAAATATTCTCCTTCGATCAGTCTGGAAACAACCATCGTCTGATCAAATTCAAACAGAATATGATTTTTTGTAAAATAGATACTTACCTGATCGTCAATTTCACCGGACAGGATCTTGCTGATCTCACTTAATGTTTTTCCCGGAACAACGATCTTGCGATCTGAATATTCTTTTTTCAGAGGCATCTTACGGATAGAGATACGATGACCATCCAGAGAAACAATTTTCAGACAATTATCCTTTATTTCAAATAATTCTCCAGTCATCAGGCGGTTATTTTCATTAACTGCAATGGAAAAGATTGTCTGACGAATCATTTCTTTCAAAGTAAACTGAGAAAGAGTCAGTGATTCATCTTTTTCAATAACCGGAAGATATGCAAAATCTTCGCCTGCTTTGCCCGGAATTGTAAATTTGGCTTTTTCACAGGTGATCGTAGCTACGAAATTGCTGTCTGTGGTAATGGTTACATCATTATCCGGAAGTCTTCGAATGATTTCATAGAAGATTTTTGCATCAAGAGCAACCATACCTTTTTCTTCAATATGGCCCTCAACGATTGTTTCAATACCAAGTTCCATGTCATTGGTAGTAAATTTGATCTGGTTTGTTGTTGCATCCATAAGAATACATTCAAGAATTGGCATTGTTGTTTTGGATGGTACAGCTTTCAAAGATATATTTACGCTTTTTAAAAGATTACTTTTGGAACAGATGATTTTCATGATGTGTATAACTCCTTTCCTGTTTCAGAATTGGCTTTATAAATAAAAATATATAAAGAAATCCGCCGTAGCCGCCTTAGGGGGGTGTGAATATGTGAAAAAGTCTTTCAAACCTTGAAAAACGGGGATTTCTTTACTGTATAACTCCGTGTATAAACGACTTTCAAAGTTAAAATTGTGTGTGGAAAAGTCTCTTAACCTTGTGGATTAATTTTTTTCCTTAACGTATCAATGGAGTTTTTGAGGTTATCATTTGTCTTTAATTCGTTCTCAATCTTTTCTATCCCGTGCATAACTGTGGTATGGTCACGGTCTCCCAGATTTTTGCCGATTGTTTTGAGCGAAGTATCTATAATATCACGGCACAGATACATTGCAATCTGTCGTGGCATAACGATTTTGGAGCTTCGTTTATTGCCGCAGAGATCTGCAACTGTTACGTGATAATGCTCAGCAACTACAGAAATAATGTAATCTGGAGTGATTACCTTCTGTTCATCCGGTGAAATAATGTCTTTTAATGCCTGTTCGGCAAGTTCCAGGGTTACTTCTTTCTTTTCCAGTTTGGAGCTGGCCATGACTTTGTTGAAAGCACCTTCCAGTTCTCGGATATTGGATTTGATATTTGTTGCGATATATTTGATGACTTCTTCGCTGATATTATAGCCTTCCAGTTCTTCTTTTTTATGAAGAATAGCCATTCGTGTCTCATAATCCGGAAGGGTGATATCTGCGATCAGCCCCCATTCGAATCTGGAACGGAAACGTTCTTCCAGGATTTCCATATCTTTTGGCGGTTTATCAGAAGATATGATGATCTGTTTTTTCGCACTGTGCAAACTGTTAAAGGTATGGAAAAATTCTTCCTGTGTAGATTCCTTTCCTATAATAAACTGAATATCATCGACAAGAAGAACATCGATGTTTCTGTATTTTTCACGGAATTTGGACATTGCTGAGTTGTTTCCGTTTCGGATCGTTTCAATCAGTTCATTGGTAAATTCTTCACTGGTAACATACAAAACTTTGCTGTTTTCATCGTGCTCAATAATATAATGAGCGATGGAATGCATAAGATGGGTTTTACCAAGGCCGGCACCTCCATAGATAAACAGCGGGTTGTATGTATCTCCCGGAGATTCAGCAACTGCAAGGGCTGCGGCCTGTGCAAATTTATTATTGTTACCGACGATAAAGGTATCAAAAATATATTTGGGATTGAGGTGAGCTTCTTCACAGCGACGGTCAATATCGGTAAGACCTGTTTCTGCTGCAGCATTAGTATAAGAAGAAACTTCTTTTTTGGGTGCCTCATCAGGAGATATGAATTTGACTTCGCATTCATCCATGCCGGTTATTTCGCAAATAGTAACCTGAAGGAGAAGCTTATACTTCTTATTAAGAAGGTTTATTAAAACAACCTGTTCTGAAGGAACAAGAATCGTAATCACATTATCCTTGACATCATAGACTTTTAGCGGCTTCAGCCAGGTATTAAAGGCAACATCGCCTACATCGTAATCTGCTTTAACGGTTTGCAGAATTTTATCCCAATTTTCAATCACTTTATCCATGTTTCTATCTCCTGGTTTTTTGAAAGTTTATAGTATAAGTCAAAAGACATAAATATCCTTTTATATATTATAATAAATTCGCGTGATTAGCAACGGTTAATTGGGGGTATAAAGGGGGAAAATTCACATGTTACGGGGATAGTTTTCCACTTTGTCCACATGTGTATAACCATGAAATGGTGGATAAAACTCCATAAGTTTACATAACATAGGAAATAGTGGAAAAATGACTATGGGGATTGTGTATAAGTGTATCCACACTGAAAAAGATGTAAAATAAAGGCTTTTTTCAGTATACTGTGTAAAAAACAGTCGAAAAATGGGGATAAAAATGCAGGAAAAATTAGAGTTATCCACAAGTTATCCACAAAAAGTGGATAACTTTACGTTAACCATAACTTTCCACATAGATGTGTGGGTTAATCCACAATTGGCTGAAATGCTGATATTTCTTGATATTTTTAATATTTTTAATATTTTTGGCTTGACGAACAGGGTCATTATGAATATAATTGAAATGATGTTCTAGGAAAATATTACGAATACGCTATAATAGATAAAGGAGGTGCTTTACCTATGAAAATGACATTTCAGCCAAAGAAAAGATCCAGAGCTAAAGTTCATGGATTCAGAGCTCGTATGAGCACAAAAGGTGGCCGTAAAGTATTAGCTGCCAGAAGATTAAAAGGAAGAAAACAGTTATCAGCCTAAAGATATAAGACCGCAGTTGATGTGGTCTTTTCTTCTATAATGAAAAAAGGAGGATTCGATGAAATATTCAGAGTCCTTAAAGAAAAACAGAGATTTTCAACAGGTTTACAAGCGTGGAACATCAAAAGCAAATCGGTATCTGGTGATGTACGTGCTGCCTAATCAGCACATGATGAATCGTCTGGGAATATCAGTAAGTAAAAAAGTAGGGAATAGTGTGGTTCGCCAC
>OLVT01000504.1_pt1 | contig 42473 bp, 40 predicted proteins | sample 1673241 | NCBI WGS metagenome assembly OLVT01 (sample SAMEA3178936, study PRJEB25190) | human gut metagenome | biome: human gut; feature: human-associated habitat; material: faeces | place: Austria | collected 2013 | reverse complement strand
ATGAAACAATCCGGCATCAGTATAACAAATATGTAGCGGTTTAACCGCGGAAAGGAGCACAAATGAAAATCAACGGAATCAAGGCTCTGGACTATCAGTGCCAGGGCGACAGCCTGACGTTGGTGCTGTCCGAAACCGACTTTGAAACGGTGTCCAATCTGAACACCGCTCTGGTCGAGGTCCGCACCGATGACGGCGATCTGGTTGAGGCGCACGGCGGCTATGCGCTGCGTGCCATCACCTACGACAAGGACAAGCAGACTTACACTGTCGTTTGCACCACGGCCGCCGACGATACGACCGCGCAGGCGATCTCGCAGCTGACCACTATGGTCGAGGAGCTGAAAGTCAGCAACGAAGCACTTGCGTCCCAGGTGGACTACGTTGCCATGATGACCGACACGGATATGGAGGGTGAGTAATGAACTGGTTTGAGAAGATCAAGAAGTATTATGACGCCAGTCTCTGGACAGGGAAGATGGTCGGCAATGCGGTGGCAAAGAAGAAAATTACCGCCGAGCAGTACAAGGAAATCACCGGCGAGGACTACAACAAGTAAGAATCACCGGAATTTATACACTTGATAGGGCAGAAGCCCGGAAAGGAATGTAAATGGACGGTTCCATCACTCGTGCCGAGCACGAAGAGTTTCGTCGACGGCTCGAAGAAGAAAATCGTCGGCAGGACAAGCGCATTGAGCTGCTGGAGGACAATATTCGTGAGCTGAACAGTCTGACCGCCTCGGTCGGCAAACTGGCCACCAGCATTGAGAGCATGGTCAAAGAGCAGGAAAAGCAGGGCAAGCGGCTGGAAACACTCGAGGACCGCGACGGCGCGATGTGGCGCAAGGTTGTGGCTTACGGCGCGACGGCGCTCGTCGGCATTTTCGTCGGCTATGTCGCTCGGCAGCTTGGCTTGAACTGAGAAAGAGAGGTACTTATGAACTGGAAAATTCGTCTGAAGAACCCGGTATTCTGGGTGCAGGTGCTGACCGGCGCGCTGGCGACCGTGCTGGCGTACAGCGGTCTGACCGCTGCGGATATGACCACGTGGGCAGGGCTGTGGAACGTTATTACCGGCGCGTTCAGCAATCCGTACTGCCTGTTCCTGGTGGCAAGCAATATCTGGAGTGCGCTGAATGACCCGACCACTTCCGGCATTTCTGATAGCGCACGGGCAAAGGGCTACACTGCGCCCTCAGTGGAGTAAAATGGACTTGAAAGTTTCTTTCAAGTAGATGAAAGGAGAATGCAGCATGAGCATTCGCTGCGATATTTACGACCGCAGTCAGTACGCCATCTGGTTTGCGGCGGCACCGTACAGTGCCGCCGGCAAGCCTGCAAAGACCCTCCGGCAGTGGGCGGCAGACGAGAGTGCGGACATCGTTTACAACCTCGCGCTGTTCAACATGACCGGGCAGGGAAGCGACCGCTACGGCGTTATCAAGGGACGCACCTTGCAGTATCTGAAAGCCAAAGGTCGGGAGTGCGGCTATGGCGGTACGCCTGAGCGGCTGGTGTTGGATGCCAGCAATGCGGTCAGCGGCTGGAAGCTGGCCGTCAAGGACGGCAAGGTATCCAGCACTCTCGGTAAATCCGACCGCCGCAGCAGAAATATGTGCGGTCTGCTGACAGACGGTAGATATATTCATGTGCAGACCTCTGCGAGCCACACCGAGTACGAGGTGGCGCAGTACGTCCGCGACCGCTACGACGTCAAGCTGCTGCTCGTGCAGGACGCAGGCGGCAGCACGGGGATGTATCGCGCGTCGGACGGCTGCCTGTTCCGCCGGAAAAAGAGGGAGTAGACGGCAGACCGGTGTGCAGTGTGGTTAAGTATGACACTTCGACTGCCAAGCCTGCTGAGCCGACCAAGCCGCAGGACCCGGAAGTACAGGCTGCAATCGAAAAAATCCAGACCAAGGCCGGCCTGGAGGAAAAGACCATCGAGTATCTGCTCGCATACAAATACGGCGAACAGCTCGTGAAGAAGCTGGCGGAAGCGATGCAGCAGTAAATAGTAAACCCCTCTGGGAACTGGTTTCGATACCGGCTCTCGGAGGGGGTGTTTTTATTCGGTTGGCTGCGGTGTATCTCCGTCAAATACTACATGAGCAAAGCGGAAAGCTGCTTAACGTCGGGGTACTTCTCGTGATCTACTTCGGAGGCAAACATATCATACGGTCGCGCGTAGATTTTGAAATCACCATAGAGTGCCTGATAGATCACTATCTTCTCCAATCTTTTTATTATTATGCTTAACTTGTGTTGCATTTCATGTTGCATCATGCAACACGGTTTAAAAATCGCTCAATATGTTGTATTTTGCGTTGTATATCCGTTAAAAATATGCTGATATTTTATCGGTTTTTTGACACCTTCTCTCAATCTTGATGAAGTCAATTTAGAAATATTGCGTTTATATCTTCAAAAAGTTGTTGAAATGCAAATAAGCAAAAGAAAAACACCTGCTAACGCAGGTGTTTTGTTTTGGTGGAGCCGAGGGGAGTTGAACCCCTGTCCGAAAGCGCATCCACAAGGACTTCTCCGGGCGCAGTTTGTCGATTAAGATTCCCGCCGCGGCACGCCGGCAAACAGGCTTACCGTTTTGGTAGAGTCATTTTACATGACGAGGGCAACTCTTACCTCGTACACGTTCACCACTAATCGACGCCGGGTCTCTGAGCCGTGGTCCTCTCTGAGCCGACGGGCTAAGCCTAATTAGGCAGCCTGAAGAGTATAATTGTTGTTGTTTAATTTATAAACAGTTGGAGCTTTTATCGCAGATCCCCACTGCGGCCCGCTATCCCGGCTTCAACACCCCCGTCGAACCCGTTACGGCCCCATTTTGAAATGGAGAATGGAAAATTGAGAATAGAGAATGATTCTGCTCTCAGCTTTGCCATTTTTTGATTAACGATTACGCTCTTTCATCGCACGGTCCATCTCGCGTTTTGCATCGCGTGCGGCGATACTGTCACGCTTATCGTGCAGCTTTTTGCCCTTGCACAAACCGATTTCAACCTTCACGCGCGAGCTTTTGAAATAAATCGCCAGCGGAATGACCGAATAGCCGTCCTGCTTGGTCTTGCTGAACAGGTTGACGATCTCGCGCTTGTGCATGAGCAGCTTACGCACGCGCAACGGGTCCTTATTGAAGATATTGCCTTTTTCGTACGGCGAAATGTGCATGCCGCGCACGAAAATCTCACCGTCCTTGAACGAACAGTAGGAATCCTTGAGATTGATCTGTCCCAGACGGATGGACTTTACCTCGGTACCCGCAAGCTCGATGCCCGCTTCATACTTTTCCTCGACAAAGTAGTCATGCCATGCCTTTTTGTTGGCCGCAATCTGCTTTGTGCCCTTTTTGTCAACAGCCATGGCGAAACCTCCCTTACCGTGGTATAGATTATGATACCACGATATACCGTTTTTGTAAAGTGGCAACCGCATTACATTTTTCGACGAAAAATGTAATATTAAACTTACCACGAGGAACACACCTCAAAGGTAAGTTTTTTTATATCTGTATAACGGAAGGAGGTGCTGTAAAATGGCTGAAATGGGTCCGGTTCGTAAGATAGATGATCTCGGTCGCGTAGTCATTCCCAAGGAGTTTCGGAAAACCTTTAATTGGCCCATCGGCATGGAGGTTGAAATTTCCGCTGCTGACGGGAAAGTAATTGTCGCAAAACATTCAACGGCTTGTGTCTTTTGTGGTAAGCCAATTCGTGTGCAAATCGGTGAACAGCATATTTGCCCTGCCTGCGCTGCAAAGTATCAAGCACAGTTCGATGAAATCGCTCATATGTCGATGGAGTGAAGTTAATGTCGTATCGTTTACACATCACCAAGTCGAGTGTGTTTCAATGGAACACGCAGACCAAAAGGAGGACGATTGATGACTTATCAGCTTTCTGACAACCCGTCTTTTCGTGAGCGAGTGGGGGGTGCCGTCCGTACAGGCGGTCGTCAAGGTCGGTGACACTGTGTTCGACATCCGGGAGGGCAGGAACGCCGGTGTCTGCTCGCTCGGCGTGCTCGAGGGCAGCAGTGTGATGAGCATGACGCAGGCAGCCTATGAGGCGCTCTCCGCTGAGAAAAAGCAGGCCGCACTTGACCGTGCGCGGCAGATGTTCCTCGAGGCCGGCGCCGATGATGTGCTGCTGAATATCGAGCAGCTGCCCGCATGGATTCAAGCGAACGACTAAACCAGATTAAATACAAAACCCGAAGTGCAGGTTTTGCACCTGCACTTTGGGTTTGCTTTTTGCTGTTTTTAATGCTCCGCCCAATCAAGCGACCGTCCAACCGCCTTATCCCAGCCGGAGAGCAGCTTGCGGCGTTTATTCTCGTTCATCGAGGGCGCATACAGCGTATCACACCGCCAGAGCTGCTTCAGCTCCTCGCGGCTGTGCCACACACCGGTCGCGAGTCCGGCGAGATAGCATGCGCCGAGCGCGGTCGTTTCGCGGATGACCGGACGGCGAATCGTGCAGTCCGAAATATCGCTCTGGAACTGCATCAGGAAGCTGTCGCGGCTGGCACCGCCGTCCACAGAAAGGGAGGAGAGGGCAGTGCCGGTATCGCGTTTCATGGCGGTCAGCAGGTCGTTCACCTGATAGGCGATGGACTCCTGTGCGGCGCGGATGATGTGCTCGCGGGTCGTGCCGCGCGTCAGACCGATGAGACAGCCGCGTGCGTACATATCCCAATGCGGCGCGCCCAGACCGGTGAATGCAGGCACGAGGTACACGCCGCCGGTGTCCTTCACCTTGCCTGCATAGTATTCCGCATCGCGGCTCTCGGAGAAAAAGCGCATCTCATCCCGCAGCCACTGAATGACGGCGCCGCCGACAAACACGCTGCCCTCGAGCGCGTACTGCGTCTCTCCGCTGATTTGAATGCCGATGGTGGTCAGCAGGCCGTTTTTGCTCTCGCAGGCGGTTGTGCCGGTGTTCATCAGCAGAAAACAGCCCGTGCCGTAGGTGTTTTTCGCATCGCCTGCCGCAAAGCAGGTCTGACCGAACAGCGCCGCCTGCTGGTCGCCTGCAATGCCTGCAATCGGAATATTGCCGCCCGGCAGGGAAACAGAACCGTACACCTCGCTTGAGGAGCACACGCGCGGCAGCATCGCCCGGGGAATATCGAGTGCTTCAAGCAGGGTATCGTCCCAGTCCAGACGGTGAATGTCGAAGATCATCGTGCGTGCGGCATTGGTCGCGTCCGTAATGTGCACCTTGCCGCTGGTCAGCTTCCACACCAGCCAGGAATCCACCGTGCCGAACAGGATTTCTCCGCGTTCGGCCTTCTCTCGTGCGCCCTCCACATGGTCGAGCAGCCACTTGATTTTCGTTCCCGAAAAATACGCATCCGGAACCAGACCGGTCGTGCGGCGGATGTGCCCGGACAGACCGTCCTGCACCAGTCTGTCCACAATATCCGCTGTGCGGCGGCACTGCCAGACGATGGCGCTGTGAATCGGCCGTCCGGTATTTTTATCCCACAGGATGGTCGTCTCGCGCTGGTTGGTGATGCCGATGCCCGCCACATCGGACGGAGAAACATCGGCGGCCGCCAGCACCTCGAGCATAGCTGCATACTGCGTGGACCAGATTTCCATCGGGTCCTGCTCGACCCATCCCTCGTGCGGATAATGCTGGGTCAGCTCATGCTGCCGGATGGAGAGAATATTCTGTTCGCTGTCAAATAAGATCGCTCTCGAGCTTGTCGTGCCCTGATCGAGCGCCAGTATATATTTTCCCATAGCGGAAACTCCTTTTTACTCTTTGCATCTATCATACCGTTGCGGACGCGGATTGTCAATCACTGCAAATTTGACGGTGCGGTGCATTTTGTGGTAAAATCAGTGCGAAAATGCATAGAAGAAGGGGATTGCATGAGGATTTACGAATACGGCGAGCCGAATGCGAAAAACGTGCTGCTGCAGCCGGTTGGGGACCACGACCTGCCAGCCATCGAGAACGAAATCCGAGAGATCAAGCGGCTGACTGCACAGCCGTTCCGTTTGATTGCCGTCAAGGTTGAAAGGTGGAACGACGACCTGTCTCCGTGGTGTGCACCGGCAGTTTTCGGTCATGAGGACTTCGGAGACGGTGCTGCGGCACTGCTCCGCGAAATCCTGCCGCTGTGTGAGGACGCAGACAGACGATACATCATCGGCGGATACTCAATGGCAGGGTTGTTTGCCTTGTGGAGCGCATATCGGACCGAACGTTTTTCCGGCATCGCGGCAGCCTCGCCGTCTCTGTGGTTTCCGAAATTTCTGGAGTACATGCAGGCGCATGATCTGCACAGCGCTGCCGTCTATCTCAGTCTGGGCAACCGCGAGGAAAAGACGCGCAATCCGGTGATGGCTGCCGTCGGTGACCGCATGCGGGCAGCGTATGCGCTCCTGCAGGAGAAAAACGTAAGCTGCACACTGGAATGGAACAGCGGCGGGCATTTTCAGCAGCCGGACTGCCGCACGGCAAAGGCGTTTGCGTGGGTACTGGAACACTTATTTTATTAAGGTATAACTTGTGCTTGAGAAGTCTGTCGAATTCCTGTATAATAATAAATAAATGTTACCGGCTGGATACAGCCGGTAACGAAAGTACTTTGGAAAGGGAATAGAAATTATGTTGGAAACGATCAACTCCGTTATCGCAGCGATATCGGATGTGCTGTATCAGCCGTGGTTTGTGCCGTTGTTTCTGGTAGTCAGCGGCATTTATTTCACGTTCCGCTGCAGGTTCATCCAGATTCGTCTGTTCAGGGACGCGTGCAAGGTCATCATGGAGAAGCCGGAAAGCGAGGGGAGCATTTCCTCGTTCGGCGCACTCATGATCTCCACCGCGTCGCGTGTCGGCACGGGCAACATCATCGGTGTATCCACGGCAATCTGCCTCGGCGGACCGGGCGCTATCTTCTGGATGTGGGTAACCGCACTGCTCGGCGGTGCAACCGCCTTCATCGAGTCTACGCTCGCGCAGATTTACAAAAAGCGTGCGCCGGACGGCAGCTGCTACGGCGGTCCTGCGTACTACATGTGCGATGCACTCGGCAAGCGCTGGATGGGTGTCATCTTCTCGGTGCTCATCATCCTGATCTACGCAGTCGGCTATAACATGCTGGCGGCGTACAATCTGCAGTCCACATTCTCGGTGTTCAAGTTCTACCATCCGGTTATCACGCCGGCGTTCATCGGCGTCATTCTGGCGTTCCTGTTCGGCGTAATGGTACTCGGCGGCGCAAAGCGTCTGGCAAGCATCACCGAAATCCTTGTTCCGTTCATGGGTATCCTGTATGTACTGGTTTCGCTGCTCATCATCTTCCTGAACATCAGGAATGTACCGGGCATGTTCGCGTCCATCTTCCGCAACGCATTTGACTTCCAGTCCGTGATGGGCGGCTTCTCCGGCAGCTGCATCATGTACGGCGTGAAGCGCGGTCTGTACTCGAACGAAGCAGGTATGGGCTCTGCACCGAATGCAGCCGCAACAGCATCTGTTTCCCATCCGGCCAAGCAGGGTCTGGTGCAGATGCTGTCCGTATTCATCGACACGCTGCTTATCTGTACGGCAACGGCGTTCATGTGTCTGTCCACCAGCGTTGTTCCGACCGAGAAAATCGCCGGTGCGGTTTATGTACAGAATGCTATCGCATCCACGCTCGGTACGGCAGGTCCGGTGTTCCTTGCTGTGGCGATGATGCTGTTCGCGTTCACCACGCTGCTCGGCAACTACTCATACTGCGAGGGCTGTCTGGAGTTCATCCTGCATCGCAGCATCAAAAAGCATGAGCTGCTCCTCTTCCGCCTGTTTGCTACGGCCATCGTGTTCATCGGTGCGATTGCAAACGCCGGTCTGGTCTGGGATACTGCGGATATGCTGCAGGGTATGATCGTCGTAGTCAACGTGCCGACCATCCTGATTCTTGGCGGCACGGCAATCAGGTGCCTGAATGATTACGTTGCAAGCCGCAAGCGCGGTGAGAATCCGGTATTTCACGCGAAGAACATTGGCATCAAGGAAGAAACTGATTTCTGGAAATAAGCGCATAAGAAAAGGACTGCTGCACAAGGATAAAACCTGTGCAGCAGTCCTTTTTGTTATGCGTTTGTGTTCTCCTGCGGCGGATTTGCCGTTAAATCGCGGAAATGCTGCAGGCGTGCCGTCCACAGCACGGTATCCTGCGGTTCATCCGGCGAGATCGAGAGATTGTTCTTCGTCCAGTCCGCAAGAAACGCACTGAATTTCTCCGCACCGACACAGTTGTAATGCAGTGAATCGTAGAAGTCGTTTTCCGGATCTGCGGCAATCTGCGCGGTGTAGTCGCTGCAATTCAGTGTTGATACGCCGTCGCGTCCGTCAAACTGCGCGGTCAGCCTGTCCCAGTCAGCGTCGTGCAGACGCTTTGTCGGAGCACGGTACAGCACCAGCTGAATATTGTTCCTGCGGCAGAGCGCGTAAATATCTTCGAGGGCATCCATGTTTCGTGCCCAGTCCTCCGGGGCAATATCAACCGTTTCGCAGTCGTTCGGACCCTTATCCGTGCCGCCGGACAGAAAGGTGTAGCCGGCCAGCATATCCTCGGTGTACGGCTGCACGTCCTCGCTCTTGAGGGTCGTCCAGCGGTCGTGATAGAAGTACAGCGGAAACAGCAGTCCCTTGCGGACCTCGGGTTCGGCATTAAAAAAGGTCGCGTGCAGACGATTGATGCCCCACGGCATCTGACCGATGTTGGTCTTGGTAAAGCCCATGTATTTGTGGAACGCTATACCGGTGCACTCCACGAAAACCGCCTTGGGTGACTGCGTGCGCAGGCTTTCCTTTAAGTAATCCAGCGTCAGCGGAAGCGGCTGCTCGGGTCCGGCCTGCACAAAGGCGGTCAGACCGGAATTTTCCCAGTATACGGCAGGTACCACATCGCAGTAGGTGACGGACGAGCCGAAGAACAGCACATCAATCGAATCCGTCTGCTCCTGCTCATACATGCCCCAGACCGAGCCGTAATCATGCTGCTGTGGTGTGAGATAATGGGTCGCACCGGCGAGGATACCGCCGAACACTGCCGCAGCGGCAAGGAAGGCCGCCAGTTCTCTTTTGAAAATGTGTTTCACGGCGATTCCTCCTTAAAACTGGAAATAGACGAATTCCTGCGGGTTGAATCCGGTGCCGTACGCGCCGCACACGGCCGTCACTGCCAGCAGGATAACCCAGACCGCGTACCGGAGCCAGACGGTCTCCAGCAGCTTTTCCCGCAGTGGAAAACGGTCACCGATGATGTCGGTCAGCACCAGTCCGATGAGGCTCACGGCAAGCACATTCAGCGCACGCTCGGTCAGACCGAGATGCGTCAGGTTAAGCGGGAAGCATGCGCCTGCCGCCGTCACAATGCGTTTGATAATAGCACACGCCTGCAAAGCAGAATCCGCGCGGAAGAATATCCACGCAAACGTGGAAAGGCCGAAGGTGATAATCACACGGATGATCTGCAGCCAGCCTGCGTCCCACGGGATGTGCAGTGCGGCGCACAGGCGCTGCTTTGCCGGTGTCAGCAGGCCGCCGATAACCTGAAAAACGCCGAACAGCAGTCCCCAGAGCACATATTTCATGGCGGCACCGTGCCACAGGCCGCTCAGTGCGAACACGATCAGCACGTTGATGTAGGTGCGCGCTTTGCCCTTGCGGCTGCCGCCGAGCGGGAAATATAAGTAGTCACGGAACCAGGTGGACAAGGAAATGTGCCATCTGTGCCAGAATTCCTTGGAGCTTTGCGCCATGTACGGTGCGTGGAAGTTTTCCATCAGCGTAATGCCGAACAGCCGCGCGGAGCCGATCGCCATATCGGAGTAGGCGGAAAAGTCGCAGTAGATCTGCAGGGCATACGCCACCGCGGCGAATGCCAGCTCCAGACCGGAAAACTGCGCCGGATCGGCGTACGCAGTGTTGACCAGAATCGCCAGATTATCCGCGAGCAGCACCTTCTTGACCGTGCCCTCGATGAGCCGTTCGGCGGCAAAGCGTACATCGTCCGCGTTTGCGCGGCGCGGCTGCTTAAACTGCGGGAGCAGGCTCTTCGAGCGCTCAATCGGGCCGGACAGGATCGCCGGAAAAAAGGTGGTGAACAGCGCAAAATCGAGGAAATTGCGCTCGGCTTCACGACCGCGGTACACGTCGATCATATAGCCGCAGATAACGAACGTATAGAACGAAATGCCGATCGGCAGGGCCAGCTGCGGCAGACTGAGCTGCACACCGGTGCAGCCGAGCAGTTCTCCGAAAAAGCCGAGGTATTTGAATAACCCGAGTGCGCCGAGGTTGAGCATAAGCACCAGCGTGAGCAGACCGCGCTTACGCTCGGTGCGTTCCAGCTTTTGCGCCGCAAAGAAGTTGAAGGCAACGGTCAGCGCCAGCAGCGGCAGAAATTTTACACCGCCGATGGCGTAAAACCAGATGCTCAGCAGCAGAAGAAACGGTTTCTTGGCTTTCTGTGACAGTGGGTGGTAAATGAGTGCGCCTATCACCAGAAAGACGATATAAGCGAATGAATTTGGTGTCACGTTTATTTCTCTCCGTCCCCAAAATTATTTGTTGTAGCCGGTCACGCCGTTTTTATTCATCCAGGTCAGCTTGACCTGCAGCAAACGGGCGATCGCCGGATTTTCCTGACCGTGCCGGGCTGCATACAGCCGCTGCAGCTCAAGCAGGTCGTTGTAGGTCAAATACGGATAATCCTGCCCGGAACAGGTGCCGTCCGGCTTGTAGGAGTAGTTCAGATCACCGTCCGGCTTGTACCACAGCAGTTCGCTCTGCTCAATGCCGCGCACCATGCGGTCAGCGAGGACGGCGTAGCTGTCCTCATCAACTGCGTCTGCCATCCGGTACAGGAATTCGGCTTCGGCGGCATGATGGTTGAGCGAAGCGTGTGTCGGTGAGGACTCTCCGTTCGGGTGCCAGTAATCCTGCACGAGCCATCCCTCGTCATCGCCGGCCCCGAAGGTGAAGTGATGCTGCTCGGCAAAGCTGACGAGAAAATCCGCATACTTGCGGGTCTTGTCCAGCCAGCCGGTCACACCGAAGTTTTCGGCTGCGTTGATGTTCGCCAGCCAGAAATCCGTGTTGAAGCGGGTGTCGTAGTAGCCGGGTTCGATGCCGTAATCCGTCTTGAGCCATGTGCTGCCCGCCTGAGAGGGGATAAAGCCGTACTCGTTCTGCTGCTCGCGCATCAGGTCGATCATCGCCAGACCGATCGCGCGGGAGGCCGGCTGATCGGTGTCGTTTGCCATCTTGCCGGCAATATGCGCCGCCGGAAGCGAGTAGAAGTAGTTCTCGTCGAACGGATAGTAGGTCGAAGGTGCGGTATAGTAGTAGCCGTTGTAGCACCAGCGGTTGGTGCCGATCAGGCTGTAGTTCGCCCAGCGGCTGAGCATGGACGGGTCGCTCCAGTCGATGAGCGTCTGCTGAGAAGTCAGCAGCAGATAGTCGCTGTAGGTGCCCTGCGCAAGAGCCGCAACCTGTACGGAGAACCGGAATCCGGAAGCTGTCCGCTCGATCTTCAGAGAGCCGTTTTTGCCCGGAAAATACTCGATCATGCCGTTGTCTCGCGCGGCATAGGTCATCGGCGTGACGAGAATGCTGTCCACGCCGTCCACCCGCAGGAAGTACATGCCGCTCGGCAGCGTACCCGCAGTGAGCGGCTGCTGTTTCCACGAGGACGCTGCGGTGTCATACCAGCGAACGGTGCCGGACGTGCCCTTCATCTCAAACTGCGCGGCTGTGTGCGCGGGTGCGTCCAGTACGGCGGCAGAGTGTCCCATCTCAACCGCGCAGCTCTGACCGTCCGTGTAGCGGCGGGTCGCTCGATGGACTTCGGTCAGCTCCTGTTCGGTCTCGCTGCGCGTCACGTCGCCCAGTTTGGTGGTGAAGGCCGTGTAGGAATGGGTCTGCGGCGGCTTCGGAGCATCGGTTTCCCGCTGCTGGTAGGAGACCATCGGCGCAAAACGCTGCAAAATAGTCGCCAGCTGTGCGCGGGAGACCGTGCGCTGCGGAGACAGCGTGGTCGCGGTCGTGCCGGTGATCAGTTCCTCGGCGTTGGCCCACTGCATAGCGGTCTGCGCATACGGATGAATCGAAGAAGCATCCGTGTAGCCGGAGAGCGCGCTTTGTGCCGTCACATCCAGTTTTTTGTATTCGGCAAAGCGGTACAGCATAACGGCGAATTGCTCGCGCGTAAGTGAGGTGCCGGGGCGAAATACCGTGTCGCTGTAACCGGTGATGATGCCGTTGGACACACCCCACTGAACCGCGGTCAGGAAGGACGCATCCTCCGCGACATCCTGAAAGGTAAGCACTGTGTCAGCTGCAGGCGCGTGCTCCATGCGGTACAGCGCCTGCACCAGACAGGCGCGGGTCGCAGGTGCATCTGCAGCAAAGGTGTATTCTGAAATGCCGTCCATCAGATTGGACTGTACGGCGAATTCCATGGCCTGCTCGGCCCAGTGCGGCTTTAAATCGGAATAATCGGCGGCAGCGGCGCCGGTCAGCATCGAAAGACTGAGCATTACGGCCGCCGCGGTATAGCGATGTTTTTTCAAAAGAGTAAACCTCCGTGATTGTTTTCGCGCAGAAAATCATGCGCGTGGTTTATACACTTTCACAATTTATCATTATAACACCGCGGCAGGACAGGCCGCAATAGCAATTCTTTGCAATATCAGCAGCCGAGCGCGAAAAGGCTGACAAGCTGCGCGAGCACCTCGCAAAGCTGGAAGAGTCGATTGCAGCGCTGCAGTAATGAATAATTGAAAATGGAGAATGGGTCTTTAAGATTGGCCATTCTCTGTTTTTATTTATATGGTGCATTGTTTGAGATTCGGTGAGTGTATTTTTATCATTTGCACAATGTATCCCGTAGGGTGCGACTCGGCGCACCGTTTCTATCCGGTCTGTACAATCTAACCCGTAGGGGCGAACATTGTTCGCCCAAGCATCCGTTTAACCATAGTGCGGGCGCACAGTGTGCGCCCCTACGGGAGAACATGTACCAATCGTTAGATGCGGTACGGCAAGGTGAATGGCCCGAAGGGCAGGAGAAGGTGCTCCGGTGTGTGCCCGCCCTGCGGTAAAGAGATAACAAACAGATTAGTGTATGTCAGCGTTAGTGTGGGTAACAGGTTGGATATGCGATAATCTGTATATCAACCTACACTATCATACACTAACATACAGTAAGTTTTTTATAGAGTGCATGCACACGGCGGCTGTTGCCGGCGTAACTTGCAGGCTGGTAAATAATATCATCGTATTTGCTGAATGCATCTCGGAGATTACGTATTTGATGGGATAATGACTGTGCAGTATAGCTTACCCCCGTAAACTCCTTCACCCATCCGGTAAGTTCACTCGCGGTGCCCTGCCAGCCTGCGGGATTCTCCCGGACGAGCCGTTCGGCGGTCTGCACGAGCGGGTCGGCGCGGTAGCGTTCCTCGGCGGCAGGCGCGGCTCCGATATATTCCTCGGCAAGCGGCAGGACATTGCGGCGCTGCTTTTCGCGGTACAGGTCGATTGCTTTGTGCTCGGTAATAGTGACGAGCAGCGCACGCGTTTTGTGACACCTTGGTGAAGAAATGGTATCCAGAATTTCGATGACTTTGAGAAAAGCCTGATGCACCACGTCCTCCGCATCGCTGCTGTTGCGCAGAATGCGGTTTGCGGTGTAGTACATCAGATTTTTGTATTCGCTGTAAAGGATCTCGAACTTGGACTTGTCCGCATACGAGTCGATCATTGCCAGATAGAGAAACATTTTTACGCCTTCCTGCCTGTTATTTTAGCAGATTATAGCATATTGTGTCCGGCTGTGCAATCCAAAGAGCGGATTTGCAGGCCGGTTTTTCTCATGCCGAAAAAATTCAAAAATTTTTGCGGGAGCGTGTCACAAAACAGGAAGGACATTCGTCTATATAGTATGAGCAGGACAGGAGAGCCGGAAAGGAGGGAGTGCATGAACAATCGCAGGATATGGTTTCGATTAGGCGGCGTACTGGCTGCGGCAGCTGTCTGCACAGGCGGTTCGGCCGTTGTCTCTGACCGTGCGCAGGAAGCGAAAAATGTACAGAGGGCGTTCCTCGGCGCGATGGAAACGCAGATGCAGATAGGGTGCTATCCGTCGGAGACCGGCTCACCGGCCGATCTGACCGAGCGGGAACGCACGGAACTGCAGACGGCATACACTTCACGGGTGGAGCAGTACTACACCGAGGAAAATCCCTGCAGAAAACGATACATTGCACTGAACGAGGATTTTCTGTCGGCTGCCGTACCGGCGGATGATGAGGTTTGCAGAGAACGCTATCCGACATTTGAAACGGCAAGGCAGGCGGCAGACAGTATAGATGACCAGGCATACATAAAGGAGGCGCGTTTCGCTTGAACTATTTTGGGCTGCACCGTGTGGCTGCTCCCGCATGAAAAGGATAGAGCGGCGGACTTGTTGTGGGGACAAATCCGCCGCAAAACGGAAGAGGAACGTGAAACAGTCGCAGGCTGAGCTGCTGTGACTGTTTTCTCCTGCTTGCAGAATATACAAAAATTTTTGAAAAAAGTTGTTGACATTTCTGAGAGGATGTAATATACTAAACAAGTGCTGTAAAAACGCCTCTGTAGCTCAGTCGGTAGAGCAGGGGACTGAAAATCCCCGTGTCGGTGGTTCGATTCCGCCCGGAGGCACCATTTTTTCAATGAGTGCCGTGGCACTCATTGAAAAAATAATACCTCCAAGCCAAGGAATCGAAAGCTGGCTCTTGGAAATATACCGGTGGCATATTTCAACCAGCGTGGCTTTTGCCGCAGCAAAAGCGATTCCGCCCGGAGAGGTAGCGTCGGAGCGGCAAGTAACCCGTCTTCGAGTCAAAGAATCGCGTTAGCGCGAAAAAACAAATATGCGGCTGTAGCTCATCTGGTAGAGCGCCACCTTGCCAAGGTGGAGGTAGCGAGTTCGAGCCTCGTCAGCCGCTCCACATGGTACCATAGCCAAGCGGTAAGGCGTGGGACTGCAACTCCCTGATCCCCAGTTCGATTCTGGGTGGTACCTCCAAAAGACTGATGTGAAAACATCAGTCTTTTTGTTTTGCACGCAATCACGCAGATTCAGGTAAAGGTTGATAAATACGGCAGACTGTGTTATATTCCACCTATGGATGCCCTACGGCGTCCATGCAATAAAAGGAGGAATTTAATATGACACTCAGAAAGCGACTGATCGCGCTGAGCATGGCGGCAGCTTGCGCAGCAACAGCCTTTGCCGGTGCGGCGTTCACCGACCAGAGCAGCATCAAGGTGGACAGCAAGGTAATCGACACCCTGACCGAGAAGAACGTTATCAAGGGCTTTGAGAACGGTTCGTTCAAGCCGGACACGCTCGTCACCCGTGCCCAGATGGCCAAGATGATGTTCGTACTGCGTACCGGTTCGGATGATGCGTCTTACTACGCAAAGGATATGACCGACACGTTTGTGGATACGGCCGGTACCTGGTCGAACGGCTACGTTAAGTATTGTCAGGCATACGGTATCGTTTCCGGCAAGTCGAGCACGGTTTTTGCACCGAATGCGTCTGTAACGACTGCTGAAGCCGCGAAAATGCTGCTGGTATACAGCGGTCACGATGTACAGAAGGATGGTCTGACCGGTGCACAGTGGAAGGAAAACACCTTGAAGCTGGCAGATGCAGAAGGTCTTTTGACTTGTGTAACTACAAAGCCAGATGATGCACTCCCGCGTCAGTATGCCGCGCAGATGATTTACAACGCAATCAGCAAATAAACACGCAGCAAAGAAAAAGTCCCTCACCCGAGGGACTTTTTTGCTGTCTTAACAATCTTCATAAAATCTAAAGAAATTCCCTGCGGAAAACAACAGAAACCTGTGGTAAGATAGAAGTAACGAAAGGGGGAAGGGAAAATGGAAAAGCTGACTGTTCTGGTGGTGGACGACGACCGCGAGATCGTGGAAAGCATTGCGATATTCCTGCAGGCGGACGGCTATCTGGTACGCAAGGCGTACAACGGTCTGGAGGCGCTCGATATCGTCATGACCGAGAACGTACACCTGATCATCCTTGACATTATGATGCCCGAGCTGGACGGAATCAAAACCTTATTAAAGGTAAGAGAAAGCAAAAATCTGCCGATCATCCTGCTGTCGGCCAAGAGCGAGGATGCGGACAAAATCCTCGGACTGACTGCGGGTGCGGATGATTACATTACAAAGCCGTTTAACCCGTCCGAGCTGGTTGCGCGCGTGAAAAGCCAGCTGCGGCGCTACACCCAGCTGGGCGCGATGCAGATAAAGGAAACGCAGATTGCCATCCGCGGACTGGTGCTCGACACCGAGAGCAAAAGCGTGACGGTGGACGGCGAAGCCGTTCGCCTTACACCGCTCGAATACAAAATACTCGAGCTGCTGTGCCGTCACCCGGGCAAGGTGTTCTCCACCGAGGAGATTTACCGGCAGGTGTGGAATGACGATATCGTCAGCGACAATGCCATCGCCGTCCATGTGCGGCACATCCGCGAAAAGATAGAGATCAACCCGAAGGAGCCGCGCTATTTAAAGGTAGTATGGGGAGTGGGCTATAAGATAGAGAGGAGCGAGTGAAAATGAACATCAAGGGAATTTTACGCAGTTCGGCAGCGAAGCTCATCGCGTTTGCGGGCATTGTGGGGTGCTTCGCAGGTGCGCTGTTTCTCACCGAGGACACGATAACGGATTTTGCGGCCGATAACGGAAGCAACATGGTCTATCGCTTTGAGAGCGATTTTGCCGACTCGTACTACATGCGTCAGCAGCTCAGCATAATGTGTGCTCAAATGACGAATGCGTTTGAGGACGGCATGGATGCTGCGGAGTTCAGCAGACAGCATACAGATTTTGCAGGGAACTATTTCGGGCGTATGGGCGATAAAACGGTCGGCAATGACACGCTGACCGAAGCCGAGACAAAAAATTCTGCGTTTTACATGATCGGACGGACGGGTGGCGATGTAGAATCCAACGTGGGAATTTCCTACGGCTATCCGCTTGCGGTTTACGATGAGGAAACGGACAGTTACGGCTACTACACCGAGGAGGATACGGCAGAGGAAGGCTGGAAGTTCAATAAGTTCCATCCGTACCCGTCTAACACCCTGCTGCTGGTGCGCTTCACGGACGCACAGGCTGCACCCATCAAGTCTGAGTGGGAAACGCAGAAAACGCAGATTACCGGCGTGCTCCATCGGGCGATTGTGCTGACGTGCATTGCACTGGTGCTGTTCGTGTACCTGCTGTTCGTCACCGGACGCAAGCCGGAGGACGAGGACGTGCATCTTGTTACCATCGACCGCCTGCCGGTGGAAGTGAACGTGCTGTGCTTCTGGGCGGTGCTCGGCACGGCAGGCGGACTGAATCTGGTACTGATGAATGAACTGCTGAGCAACGCGGATGATATGTCGATATTGCTTGCACCGTCCATCCTGTTTTTTGTTGCAGCGTTTGCGTTCGCACTCGAACTTACGCTGTCGCTCGTGCGCGTGATCAAAAACCGCAGCTTCGTCAAGCAGTGCTGGTCGATTCGATTCATCCTCTGGTGCTGGAGAACCTTTATTAAGGTATGCGAGTGCATTCGGCACAGTTTCGGAAAACTGCACCGCATGCTGTTCCGTGACTACAAAACGCGCAACGTTGTGCTGCTCTTTACGGCGTATTCGGTTGTTCTCACGTTCCTCGCGGCGGTGTTCGGCGGAGCGGGCGGCTCGTTTTTTGCCTTCGTGTTCGGTGCGGTCTGGTTCCTCGCGGCAGGTTACTTTCTCATCAAACGCATCACCGGCTTTGAGCGTATCGTGGACGCGCTGCGCCGGCTGCGGGCAGGCGATCTCGGCTTCAAGCTGACCGACATGCCGGAGGGCGTGTTTGCTGAAATGGCCGAGGATATTAACTCGCTTGGTGACGGCATGCAGGCGGCACTGCAGAACGAAGTCCGCGCGGAACGCATGAAAAGCGAACTGATCACCAACGTCAGCCACGACCTGAAAACGCCGCTGACCAGCATCCTCAACTACTCCGATCTGCTCGGCAAAATGGATTTAACGCCGGAGGAAGCCAACGATTACGCCCGCATTATCTATCAAAAGGGTCTGCGGCTCAAGAATCTGACGAGCGACCTGTTCGATATCTCCAAGGTGCAGTCGGGCGCAGAGCAGATCATCAGCGAACGGCTGGATGCGTGCACGCTCGCACGGCAGGCGCTCGCGGAGCAGGACAAGGCCGTGCAGGAGAGCGGCTTGACCGTCAAAGCCGCCATTCCCGAGCGGGAGCTGCCTATCTGGGCGGACGGACGCAAGCTGTCCCGCGTGCTGGAGAATCTCATCGGCAACTGCGTGAAATATGCGCTCAAGGGCACGCGCGTGTTCCTCTCTGTTGCAGAGGAGAACGGTCGGGCAATTATTGAACTCAAAAACACCGCCAACTACGAGATGGACTTTGCCGCCGATGAGATCACCGAACGGTTTGTCCGCGGTGACGCGGCGCGCTCGACCGAGGGCAGCGGTCTGGGTCTCGCCATCGCAAAAAGCTATACCGAGGCCTGCGGCGGCACGTTCGATGTCTCGGTGGACGGCGATCAGTTTAAGGTGCGTATCAGCTTTCCGGTGTACGGTATGACTGCAAAGTAAATTCTTCGCGGAAATGGAAATCTTATCTTGTAATTTGGATTACAACCGCTATAATAGGAATTGACAAGAAACTGCGCGAGTGGTAAGGGCAGCACCGCAGCTTCAATCATGCGGTATTGCCCAGGACAAGAAAGGCGGAAAGAATTATGATTACGACTGCAAGCGAACATCAGGTAGATAAGGTAGAGCAGATGGCCGGCGGCAAGGGCCACGTTATCATCGAGCACCTGCTCGGTGAGAAGGAGCTGGACGGCAAGTGCGGCCTGTATGCCAAGGTAACGATCGAGCCGAACTGCACGCTCGGCTTCCACGAGCACCACGGCGAGACCGAGACCTATTACATCTTGAGCGGTGAAGGCTCGTATAACGACGGTGAGAAGTCCTATCCGGTCAAGGCCGGCGACGTGACCTTCTGTCCGGATGGCACCGGTCATGCGCTGGATAATACCGGCGATACCGACCTCGTGTTCATGGCACTGATCATTATGAAGTAAGCGCAGAGACGCAAAGAACCCGAAGCCTTGGCTTCGGGTTCTTTTTTGTTTGTAATTGAGAATGGAGAATGAACGCAGTTTCTTTCTGGTTTATGCAGGGTGTATCGCAGGGGAGCACAGTGTTCTCCCGCAGCACGACCGAATGCGCCCGGTTAACGGCGTTTGGGCGCCCTGCGGTTAGGCGTCTGCAAAATTTGCAACACGGGAAATAAAATTTCAGACAAAACAAAACAGGCTCGGATAAAACCGAGCCTGCTTTGCTGTGATCGGGAGGTGTGATCCAATCACAAAGAAGAAAAGAGTAAAAAAGAAAGGAAAAAAGAGAGATAGTCAATTGGTAAAGCTGCGTTTTGCAGCGTTTGTGCTGTTTTTAAGCACTTTCTTTGAACAATTACAGTATAGCGTGGTTTTCGTCGAAATGCAAGAAAAAATGTTCGGCAGTTTGTATAAAAATACTATAAAATTTTTCGGCGGGAATTGTGCTTTGCGTTGAGCGTGTGAAAAAACGCCGTCTCTCAAACCGCTTCGTTTGTGAAAAATCGCGTCTGGTGGAAATCTATCCCTTGACATATTACTCATATTGTATATAATTAGTATATACAATAAAAGAGGGAGGGACGGCATGGACATCATAGTATCCAACATGGACAGCACGCCGATCTACGAGCAGATCACACGTCAGATCAAGGCGAAAATCCTCGGCGGAGAGCTGCAGCCGGGGGAGGCGCTGCCATCTATGCGCCTGCTGGCGAAGGAGCTGCGCATCAGCGTTATCACGACCAAGCGTGCGTATGAGGAGCTTGAGCGCGAGGGCCTTATCACTAGCCAGACCGGACGCGGCAGCTTTGTTGCACCGGTCAGCAGCGAACGTCTGCGGGAAGCGCAGCTTCGCACGGTGGAAGACCACCTGACGGACGCTGTGCAGGCGGCAAGACTGGCCGGATTGTCTGCGGACGAGTTCGCAGAGCTGGCACGGACAATGTTTGAGGAGGAAGGATTATGAGAGAGAATGCACTGGAGCTGCACGGCGTCTGCAAGAAATACGGCGGCTTTGCGCTCCGCAATGTGGGATTTACCCTGCCGAGAGGCACGGTAATGGGTTTAATAGGAGAAAACGGTGCCGGAAAGACAACGACCATCAAGGCGGTGCTCGACCTCATCCGGCCGGACAGCGGCGAGATTACCGTGCTGGGGGAACATGGCTCGAATCCGTCCGTCCGTGAAAAGATCGGCGTGGTGCTCGAGGACGGCGGTTTCCCGAGCGCGATGAGCGCCGCACAGGTGAGCACGCTCCTCGGCAGAGCGTACAAAAACTGGAATGCGGAGCAGTTTGCGTCGTACATCGAAAAATTCGGCATTGACCGAGAAAAGGCCATCAGGGACTACTCCAAGGGCACGAAAACCAAGCTGAATATCGCGGCAGCGCTGTCGCATGACGCGGAGCTGCTGCTGCTTGACGAGCCGACGAGCGGTCTTGACCCGGTCGTGAGGGATGAAGTTCTCGACCTGCTGTACGACTTCATGCAGGACGAAAACCATGCGATCCTGCTGTCGAGTCACATCACGAGCGATTTGGACAAAATCGCGGATGAGATCACCTTCATCCACAAGGGCGAGGTGCTGCTGAGCGAGCCGAGAGATGAACTGCTCGACACCTGCGGTATACTGCGCTGCACCGCCGATCAGCTGGACGCCCTCGACCCGTCCGCCGTGCGGGCAAAGCGCGTGGGTGCATTCGGCTGTGAGGCCTTGGTAAGACGCGATGGCGTACCGACGAACTGGTCGGTCGAGACGGTCAACATCGAACAGATCATGCTGTTCCTGACGAGAGGGGAGGACGCAAGATGAAAGCAATGCTGTATGCGGACTGGATGAATCTGCGCCGGTCGATGAAGGCAATGGTGATCGCAATAGTTGTAATTGCGCTGGCCTCGATCGTCTCCGGAAACGGGCTGTCGTTTGTGCCGGCTATGCTGTGCATGCTGTCACTTATGGTGCCCGCAACGCTTATGAGCAGCGATTATGCCTACGGATGGGATAAGCTGAGTCTGTCGCTTCCGGTCTCTCGGCGCGATGTGGTGAGCAGTAAATTTGCAATCAGCCTGCTGGTCAATCTGACGGTTGTGGCACTGGGCATGATATGTATTGCGGGTATGAATGCCTTCGGCGGTGATGCAATGGCGGAGGATATGATGGGCATGCTGGCCTGTGAGGCGGTCGGCCTGACGCTGATGGGTATTGAATTTGTACTCGTTTTACGGTTTGGTCCGGAGCGCGGACGGTATTTCCTCATTGGCGTGGTGTGGGTGCCGATCATCCTGCTGACCGTTGTCAAAAAGCATCCGGCGTTCGGCAGGCTCGTACAGGCGGTCGGCAGCATGGACAGCTGGTCGGCCGGACAGCTTGCGGCGTTCTTCGGCGGACTGGTGATTGTCGGTGCCATCGTGTACGCGGTGTGCTGGCGCATCGGTGTGGGCATTTACCGGAAAAGAGAGCTGTAAATGCATAAAATCCCTCTCGCTCCATATAAATAGGAACGGGAGGGACGGAAAATGAAGATTTTCAGCTTCGCACTGCCTCTGGCGGTCGGCGGACTTGCGGCGTGGCTGACGATGGACAGCATGTCGCAGTATGCGGCGCTGGTGCAGCCGCCGTTTGCACCGCCGGCATGGATATTCCCCATTGCGTGGACGATTCTCTATGTGCTCATGGGCTGGGCGAGTCTGCGCGTGCGGCAGTCCGGCTCTCCGGAGCATAAGAACGCGCTCGCACTGTATTACACGCAGCTTGCAGTGAATTTCGTGTGGCCGCTGCTGTTTTTTCGCGTTGGACTGTACGGAACGGCGTTCTGGTGGCTGATTCTGCTGCTGGCGCTTGTGCTTGTTACCGCAAGGGCGTTTTACCGTATTGACAAGCGGGCGGGATGGCTTCTTGTGCCGTACTTGGCCTGGCTGATATACGCGGCGTATCTCAATGCCGGTGTCTGGTTCCTGAATAAATAAAAGGGAGCAAATCGAAAGATTTGCTCCCTTTACGAGGCTGTCGCGGAACTACAGTTCCGCCGACAAGCAGGAACGGACCGTAGGCCGTTCCAAAGTCGTCCGAAAGTTCCCATGCGGAAACTTTCTCCCTCTTAGGGTATAAAAACCTGCGCTATCCTTGCGCGGATTCTTGGACGCGCTGCGCCGATACATGCTCCCGGTTTTTATGAATTTGCACGGCAAATTCTATTGAATATGCACTGACGTGCGAGCTGCTAAGATGATACGTTTGGAAAAATAAAAGGGAGCAAATCGTGTGATTTGCTCCCTTTATGTTACTCATATCTCAGCTTTACGTTTTCTGCATTGCACAGATCAACGTACTCCTTCGGCGGTTCGCAGTCAGTGATGAAGGCGGTCAGGTCCTTTAGGTGGCAGAACGTGACGATCGCTTCCTTGCCGATCTTGGACGAATCGACCATGCCGTAGATGTTATCCGCGCGGTGGACAACGGCACGCTTGATCTCGGCTTCAAGGAAGGTGGTGTTGGTCATGCCTGCGGTCAGCGACACGCCGGTCGCGCCCATGAACGCCTTGTTAATACGCATGGAGGACAGCGCTTCGATCGCGGACAGACCGACAAACGAATCCGTAGTCGGGCTGTAAATGCCGCCGAGCGAGATAATATTGAGGTTATCGTACTTGGAGGCCTCGCTCAGCGCACCGAGCGAGTGGGTAATGATCGTAATCCGCTTTTTTGCCACGAGAAACCGCAGCAGACACAGGGTGGTCGTGCCGGAGTCGATAAAAATGGTATCACCGTCCGCGACCTCCTCGGCGGCCAGACGGCCGATGAGAGACTTGTCGATCTGGTTAAGACCCGAACGGATGGGCGTCGGCACGGCACCCGAGGGAACCGTAGCGGTCACGCCGCCGTATACCTTGGTGATGTGGCCGCGCTGCTCAAGCTCATTCAGGTCGCGGCGGATGGTATTCTTGGACACGCCAAAAACCTCGCACAGCTCGTCAATGCTGACGGTCTCGCGCGAGATGACATATTGCTCTATCGAATTGAGACGGCTGACTTTCATATTCACAGCTCCCACATATATAATTCCGCCCAGTAGTATCCGAATGTATCCACAATGTTTTCTTTAGTTTATCAAATTTGTAACCAGATGTCCACCGCTCCGAAGAATGGTAAAACGGCATGGATTTGGCGAAAAAGGTCGAAAATACATGAAAACCCTCGGCGAAGGACGATGAAAAGTAAGTGAAATCCGTAAAACCGCCTTTCGAAAATAATTTCTGGCAGTGAGCGGGGAGAGGAGCGGCAACCCGTCTTCGGGGGAAGAGATACGCAGATAAACGGCGGAAACAGGGCGGGATACCCCTTTTGAAAATATATTTTTCACCGTTTGCAAGAGGTTTACCAACAAAATAAATACATATAACCAGCAGATAACCAACAAATTACCTAATTTTACTCGAAATAAATTGGATATTTTTTATAAGGCGTTTGAATGAAATTGGAATTTTGCGAACAAATGCAGGAATTTCGGTTGAAATTTCGGCGGTTTGGTGATACACTTGTATTCGTAAAACAGTGGCATTGTGCCGCTGTACGCTGGAACCTGTTCCGCGGAGAGAAAATTATATTTTGAATTAGGCAGGTGTATGCAATGCAGAAAGCAGAAAAGATGCAGGAGCTTCGTGTATTTGCTCAGGAAATCCGTGTGGAGACCCTGAAGACCGTCGGTTCGCTTGGCTTCGGCCACGTTCCGGGTGCAATGTCCGTTATTGATGCGCTGGCAGTTCTGTACGGCGAAGTAATGAAGGTTGATCCGAAGAACCCGCATTGGGAAGATCGTGACTGGTGCGTACTGTCCAAGGGCCACGCTGGTCCGGCTATGTACGCTACCCTCGGTCTGAAGGGTTTCTACCCGGTTGAGGACGCTTATACCCTCAATCAGCCGCACACCAACTTCCCGTCCCATACCGACCGTACCAAGACCCCCGGTGTTGACCTGACGACCGGTTCTCTCGGTCAGGGCATGTCCACCGCTACCGGTGCTGCTCTGGGCAACAAGCTCGACGGCCGCGACAGCCACGTATTCGTATTCGTTGGCGACGGCGAGTGCGATGAGGGCCAGGTTTGGGAGGCTGCTCAGTTCGCAGCTCACTACAAGCTGGACAACCTCGTTTGCTTCGTAGACGACAACAAGTACCAGCTCGACGGTGCTGTTGACAAGGTTATGAGCCACGGCAAGGGCATCGGTGCTAAGTTCGCAGCATTTGGCTGGAACGTTATCGAGCTGCAGGACGGCAATGACGTAGAGCAGATCTACGACGCTGTTCAGCTCGCTTACGACACCAAGGGCGTACCGACTTGCATCGTCCTGAACACCGTTAAGGGCCTGGGCGCCACCTTTGCTGAAGGCACTGGCGCGCACTCCTCTCAGCCGACTAAGGAGCAGTGGGATGAAGCCATTGCTGCTGCTGAGAAGAAGCTCGCTGAGATCAAGGCACAGTAAGGGAGGGTATTGAACATGAGCTTTACTTTGATTGGCAAGCACGAGAAGGATTCTCGTAACAACCGTGACGGTTACGTTACCGCTATGCTGGACCTGATGGAGAAGGACAGCAAGGTTATGCATGTTGACTGCGACCTCGAGAACTGCATCAATACCGGCAAGCTGGCTAAGGCTTTCCCGGAGCAGACCGTAAACGCAGGTATCGCAGAGGCTAACGCTATGGGCGTTGCTGCAGGTCTGGCTGCTACCGGCCGCACCGTATTCATGCACTCCTTCGGCTGCTTCGCTTCCCGCCGTGCATTTGACCAGGCATTCATGTCCGCAGCTTACGCTAAGCTGCCGGTACACGTTATCGGTTCCGACCCCGGCGTATGCGCTGCATACAACGGCGGTACCCACATGCCGTTCGAGGACTGCGCTCTGTACATGTCCGTACCGGAAGCAGTTGTTATCGACCCGGTTGACTTCGCTCAGATCAACTGCCTGACCAAGAAGCTGGCAGCATCCGGCAAGTTCTCCTACATGCGTATGATCCGTAAGGGCTTCACCACCGTTTACGGCGATGGCTCTGACTTCGAGATCGGCAAGGGCGTTACCCTGAAGGAAGGCAAGGACGTAGCTATCATCGCTTCCGGCATCATGGTAGACGAGGCACTGAAGGCTCAGGAGCAGCTGGCTGCTGAGGGTATCTCTGCCAAGGTTATCGATATGTTCACCTGGAAGCCGCTCGACGAGCAGCTCATCCTCGATTCCGCTGCTGAGTGCGGCGCTATCGTAACCGCTGAGAACCATCAGGTTAAGTGCGGTCTGGGTTCTGCTGTTGCTAACGTTGTTATCAAGAACAACCCGGTTCCGATGGAGATGGTAGGCGTTGAGGATCGCTTCGGCCAGGTAGGCGCTGAGTCCTTCCTGCGCGAGGAGTACGGTCTGACCGCTGCTCACATCGTAGAGGCTGCTAAGAAGGCTATCGCTCGCAAGAACGGCTAATCTTCCTCGCAGATACGCGAAGTAAAATTGCATCGAAAAGCGTTCCGATGTATGTCGGAACGCTTTTTTGTCGTTACATTGCACAGAAGCAAACGCAGATTTTGCATGGTCTGGAAATAGACAATATCACCCAAATCTGCTACACTGTAAGCACAACAATAAAAGGAGGTGTACCGCATGAAAAAACGGTACATAGCAGGATTGGCACTGGCTCTTGTGGGGATTTTGAGCGGGTGCGGACAGGCAGAGACACAGCCGGCGGATAATACGATTTCCATCACGCCGGTGGAGCAGGCTACGACAGAGAAACAATCGGGTGTGGTTGTAGAGTATCATTTTTCCGGCAATAACACAGAAGCCAACGGAATAACATTCAACAGCTACACATGGGATGGCAATGCGTGGCAGAACATGGACAAACCTATCGGTGCGTATGGCATGGGTCTGAATAACGGCACCGGAAAAATCATTTTCCGGCATGATGCCGATACAATCAATGCGGCGTATGATATTGAGATGACGTTCCCGAGTGGCGGCGCTTCGACCCAGTATGGAGATTCGTCCGAGCTGAGCAAACTGCCAACGGACAATCTGACAGTGACTGTCGCGGGACAGGAGAAGCCAATCGACGATTTAGCAGTCGATGTAGAGATACCGCTTGTTGTGCGTGTGTTCAACACGGACGGAGCAACGCACACGGTAGATATCAATGCGTTTATCGAACCAGATAGCAGCGATGAATTGAAAAACTGCATCTATGCGGATGCCATTACGGCAACATTCGTATATGACGACAGCATTCCTAAATAAAACATGCAATGCCCTGACCTCTCGTCAGGGCATTTTTCTCTTTACGCCAACCGCGAATTTCACTATAATAGAGGGAGCAGAAAGGGGAGAGAACCATGTCCCAAACAGACAGCCCGCTGGGCACAGCACCGGTCGGAAAGCTGGTCTTGCAGCTTGCTATACCGGCTATGCTGGCACAGTTTGTCAATATTCTATACAGCGTGGTCGATCGCATGTACGTCGGCCACATTGCAGGCGCGGGCGATGCGGCACTGGCGGGTGTCGGCGTGTGCGCGCCTGTGGTGACCATGATTACCGCTATCGGTGCGCTCATCGGCTTCGGCGGCGGACCGCTGATGAGCATCCGCATGGGGCGGCGCGATATGGACGGCGCACGGCAGATCATCACGAACAGCTTCTACCTTTTGCTGGCGCTGAGCGTGCTGGCGACCGTGCCGCTGCTTATTTTCAAGCGGCAGATCCTGTTCACCTTCGGCTGCAGCGAGCTCCTGTGGGACTACGCGCAGGCGTACTTTACGACCTATGTTTCCGGCACGGTGTTCGCATTACTGAGCTATGGACTCAATCAAATTACAATGAGTCAGGGATTTTCGGGTACCGCAATGCGGTCGGTTATGCTCGGAGCGGCCGTAAATATCGCACTTGACCCGGTGTTCATTTTTGCGCTGCACATGGGCGTGCGCGGAGCCGCTCTTGCGACCGTGCTGTCGCAGGCGTGCTCGACGGTGTATATCCTGCGTTTTCTGATGAGTGACAGAGCCGCCGTCCGCATTACCCGTCAGCCGGTCAATTTCGGCTGGATGCGCCGTATTGTGCAGGTCGGTCTGTCGCCTGCGCTCATCATCGCGCTTGATAACGTGCTGCTCATCTCCATCAACGTTATGCTGCGAAAATACGGCGGCGCAGACAGCGATATGCTCATCGCGTGTGCCGCCATCATGCAGAGCTTCATGCTCGTCATCACCATGCCGCTCGGCGGAATTACGGCGGGTACGCAGTCCATTCTCGGCTATAACTACGGCGCGTGCGACGAAAAACGCGTCATGAAGGCGTTTCGGTGCATTGTACTGCTGTGCCTCGTGTTCTGCGGCATCATGTTCCTGCTCGCGCAGACGGTCTCGGGCGTTTTTGTCAAAATCTTCACCAAAGACCCGGCGTATATTGATATGGCGGCGTATATGATCCGCACCTACTCGCTCGGCGTGCTCGGACTGACCATCCAGTACCCGTTCGTGGACGGCATGACCGGCATGGGCCTTGTCAAATGGGGACTGACGTTTTCCATGCTCCGCAAGGGTATTTTCCTCGTCAGCGTGTTCGTCCTGCCGCCGATTTTCGGGGCAACGGCCGTTATGTTTTCCGAGCCGCTGTCGGATGTCGTGTCGGCGGTGTTCTCCGGCTGCGCGGCCATGTTCCTCTTGCCGAAGCTGGTGGCGAAACAATGCTGCAAGTAGAGTGAAGAGTGGAGAGTGAAGAGCATGAGGAGTTTAACCTTCTTCATGTTGTCACATTACACATAAAATCTAAATCGTAGGGTGCGCCGATTCGGCGCACCGTCTGTAATTCGTCTGCACAGACCTAACCGTAGGGGCGAACATTGTTCGCCCGAGAACCGTTTGATTTTACGTTGTGTGGGAGCACAATGTGCTCCCCTACGGGGGTAACATGTACTAATCGTTAGATGCGGTGCGCCGAGGTCGTACCCCAGGGCACCTTCTTTTGCCCTTTGGGCAATTCACCTTGTCGCACCCTACGGTGTACCTTTATGATAATATGAAAAACGGAGAAACACGATGAATCATTACGTTCATTCTCCATCCTTCATCCTCCATCCTCAATTACTTCCCGCTCTTTGTACAAACTACCCCTTTACGAACGCATTTCTACTCTGTATAATAAGATAAGATAGAAAACTCTTTCCGTCGAACGGAACAAGAACGATAACGGAGGAACAGAACATGGACGTTAAGGAACGCGCACTGCAGGCACACGAAAAATGGGGCGGCAAGATTGAGGTCGTGGCCCGCTGTGAGGTAAACAGCAAGGACGATCTGTCGATCGCGTACACGCCGGGTGTTGCCGAGCCGTGCCTCAAGATCAAGGACGATCCGAGCCTGAGCTACAAGTATACCCGTCGTCATAATCTCGTGGCTGTCATCACGGACGGCACCGCGGTGCTCGGTCTGGGCGATATCGGTCCGATTGCCGGCATGCCGGTCATGGAGGGCAAGTGCGCGCTGTTCAAGGCGTTCGCTGACGTGGACGCGTTCCCGCTCTGTGTGGCTTCCAAGGATGTGGACGAGATCGTACGCACCATTCAGCTGATCTCCGGCTCGTTCGGCGGCATCAACCTCGAGGATATCGCGGCTCCGCGCTGCTTTGAGATCGAGCGCCGACTCAAAGAGGTCTGCGACATTCCGGTATTCCACGATGATCAGCACGGCACCGCTGTCTGCTGTGGTGCGGCTCTGCTCAACGCCTGCCGTCTGACCGGTCGCAAGGTGGATGAGATCAAGATGGTTGTCAACGGCTGCGGCGCGGCTGCTATCGCCGTTACCAAGTTCCTGATGTTCCTCGGCGTCAAGCACATTACGATGGTTGAGCGCTTCGGCATCGTCTGCGAGGGGGACGAGCGCCTGAATCCGGCACAGCAGGAGATGGCCAAGGTCACCAACCGCGAGCACATGACCGGCACGCTGGCCGATGCTGTCAAGGGTGCGGATGTATTCTTCGGCATGTCCGCTCCGCAGGTGCTTACTGCCGAGATGGTCTCCACCATGGCCAAGGACCCGATGGTATTCGCTATGGCAAATCCGGTGCCCGAAATCTGGCCGGAGGACGCAAAGAAGGGCGGCGCTGCCGTTGTCGGCACCGGCCGTTCGGACTACCCGAACCAGATCAACAACGTGCTTGCGTTCCCGGGCATTTTCCGCGGCGCACTCGATGTTCGCGCAAGCGACATCAACGAGGAGATGAAGCTGGCAGCGGCTAAGGCGATCGCGGCCTGCGTTTCCGATGAGGAGCTGAACGCGGAGTATATCATGCCGATGGCATTCGATAAAAAGGTCATCCGTTCGGTAGCCGATGCCGTTGCACAGGCTGCCCGCGATTCCGGCGTGGCCCGCATTTAAGGAGCAGTTTTCGCGCTCCTTGAGCATCGTCGAGCTGAACAGACGAAAAGTTACCAATAAGCCAAAATCAGCCGTGCGGGAGCAATCTCGCACGGTTTTTGCACAAAAAGTGCGTGCACGCACACGCACAAGTTCGCGGATTGGCAAAAACAGCAAATTGCACAAGGATGCTTTGTGAAAAAATGCGTTTGACATTTACAGTGCATAAGGGTAAAATAAGAATATCGAAATGTGTTTGTTCTGTGCAGACGCAGAGAGAAGAATATGGAGGGAATAACAATGTTAGATCCGAAGAAAGTAAGACTGGGTATCTGCCCGATCGGCTGGTCCAATGATGATATGTGGGATCTCGGCGACGAGAACACCTTCCAGCAGTGCATCTCTGAGATGAAGCTCGCTGGTTTTGACGGCTGCGAAGTAGGCCACAAGTACCCGGAGGACAAGACCGTCCTCAAGCACATGCTGGACGCCCGCAACATGACCATCGCTTCCAAGTGGTTCTCCTCTTTCCTGGTTGACAAGCCGTATGAAGAGGTAGAGGCTGAGTTCATCAAGGAGCTGGATTACCTGTCCTACGTTGGCGCTACCGCAATCAACGTATCTGAGCAGTCCGGTTCTATCCAGGGCCAGCTGGACACCCCGATTCTGGACGACAAGAAGCGCGTTCTGACCGACGAGGAGTGGGATCGCTTCACCACCGGCCTGAACAAGCTGGGCAAGCTGTCCATGGAGAAGTACGGCATCCGCACCTGCTTCCATCATCACATGGGCACCGTATGCCAGACCGTTGAGGAGACTACCCGCCTGATGGAGAACACCGATCCGAAGTATGTATTCCTGTGCTTCGATACCGGCCACTTCACTTTCGCTGGCGAGGATCCGGTAAAGATGCTCGAGAAGTTTGCTGACCGTGTTGGCCACGTTCATCTGAAGAACATGCGTATGCCGCTGGTTGAGAAGGCTCGTGCTGAGCACTGGTCCTTCCTGGATGCAGTTCGCGCAGGCGCTTTCACCGTACCGGGTGATCCGGACGGCTGCGTAGAGTTCGACGCTGTATTCGATCTGCTTGACAAGGCTGGCTACACCGGCTGGATCATGGTAGAGGCAGAGCAGGATCCGGCTAAGGCTAATCCGTTCGAGTACGCTAAGATGGGCCGTGAGTACATCACTGCACACACCGGTCTGGGCGGCGAGGTTGTTCTGAAGAAGTAATTCTTCGCATATCGCGCGATAAAACACGAAACCGAGGGCGTTTGCCCTCGGTTTTTGTTTTCCGGGAATCCGCAGAACAATCACTGCACATACAAAAAGCTGAAACAACTTTTTCTGCATGAGAGCATCTCCTTCCTGCCGCAGACTGCGGGAAGGAAAAAAAGGGTCTGACCGCTAATGTGTAAGTGTTCCTGCGTGCATTATAACATGCGGCAGCGAAACCTCTCAATAAAACCGCCTTTCAGGGCGGTTTTTGCCTTAATACGGCATTGCGAGGGAGCGCGATGTGTTCCCCCTGCAGGTATACGCCTGCCGAGCGTTTACCATCATCGCATCCGCCGGAAAGCCGCGTTCATTCCTAACTCCTGATTCCTGATTCTTGATTTACAATCTGCTTGTTATCAATAGAAATTGCCGCTATATAACACTATATAAATCGTTGCAAATTCTCCGAAAATAGGGTAGAATAGTAAACAGGAATAGAATAAGGAGTGTGGAGCATGGAAGCACAGAAATATAAGCGCGTACTGATCAAGATCAGCGGCGAAGCCCTTGCGGGCGATAAGCATTTTGGCCTGAACTTTGATGTCATCGGTCCGGTATGCGATGTGATCAAAAAATGCAACGAAGAGGGCTGCGAGATCGGCATTGTTGTCGGCGGCGGCAACTTCTGGCGCGGCGTAAAGGACGGCGGCGGCAAGATGGAGCGCACCCGCGCGGACCACATGGGCATGCTGGCAACCACCATCAACGCACTGGCTCTGCAGGATGCGCTTGAGCAGCGCGGCGTGGACGTTCGCGTACAGACCGCTATCGAGATGAACAAGATCGCTGAGCCGTACATCCGTTCCCGCGCGACCCGTCATCTGGAAAAGGGCCGTGTCGTTATCTTCGGCTGCGGCACCGGCTGCCCGTTCTTCTCGACCGACACCGCAGCGGTTCTGCGTGCGGCGGAGATCGGTGCGGATGTTATCCTGCTGGCAAAGAACGTAGACGGCGTGTACGATTCCGATCCGGCTGTCAACCCGGATGCCAAGAAGTACGACCACCTGAGTTACATGGATGTGCTCAATCAGGGCCTCGGCGTTATGGACTCCACCGCGACCTCGCTGTCCATGGATAACCATATTCCGATTCTGGTATTCGCGCTTTCCGACCCCGAAAATATTCACCGCGCTGTTAACGGCGAAAAGATCGGCACGATCGTTGAGGAGGTAAAATAATGAAGGAACAGATCAAGTCTCACGAGGTAAAAATGCAGAAAACGCTGGACGTGCTCTCCAAGGAGCTGGCAGCAGTCCGCGCAGGCCGCGCAAACCCGGCGGTTCTCGATAAGATCACCGTTGAGTATTACGGTGCACCGACCCCGCTGAATCAGGTTGCGGCAATCTCTACTCCCGACCCGCGCACGCTGGCCATCCAGCCGTGGGACGGCTCGGTGCTCAAGGCCATCGAGAAGGCAATCCAGGTCTCCGACCTCGGCATCAACCCGCAGAACGACGGCAAGCAGATCCGTCTGAACTTCCCGCCGCTGACCGAGGAGCGCCGCAAGGAGCTTATCAAGGGCGTTTCCAAGACCGGTGAGGAGGCAAAGGTTGCGCTCCGCAACATCCGTCGCGATGCACTGGACAAGTTCAAGGCAGCGCAGAAGAAGAGCGAGATCACCGAGGACGAGCTGCACGACGGCGAGGACAAGATGCAGAAGCTGACTGACAAGTACGTCAAGGAAGTTGATGCAATGGTAGCGAAAAAGTCTAAAGAACTCGCAGAAGTTTAATCCAGGGGGAAGTCCGCTGCCTGCAGCGGCATAAAATCGGATTTTCGCAGAAAATCCGTAAAAAGCGGGAGCATGTATCTCGCTTTTTACACAAGGGAGCATAGCTGTGTGCCGCAAAGCGGCGCGCAGATGTGCTCGCAGGACGTATCCGAGCGTATGCTCGGTACGTTCCGATCGACCGAAAACGTGTTTTCGGTCGAGGAGCGAAGCGACATTGGGGGCGGCGGATTCGTCGCCCTTTTGCATGAAATTGGCAGGAAAACCTGCCGCAAGAGGGACAAACAGGGAGGAAACAGGTTGGGTCTGTTCACACGAAAAAAGAAGGATAACGCGCCCGAAAACCGTCCGGTGCCGCGCCACATCGCAGTCATCATGGACGGCAACGGCCGCTGGGCCAAGAAACGCGGTCTGCCGCGCAAGGCCGGTCACAAGGTCGGCGCGGAGACGTTCCGCACCATCGCCACCTACTGTAAGGACATTGGCGTGCAGTATTTCACAGTCTATGCATTCTCTACCGAAAACTGGAAGCGTCCGCAGGATGAAGTCGATGCGCTGATGAACCTGTTCCGCTCCTATCTGAAGGAAGCGGCGGAAACCATGTTCGAGCGCGGCGTAGCCGTGCGCGTGCTGGGCGACCTGACCGTTCTGCCGGAGGATATCCGCGCGCAGATCGCGGAGGTGGACGAGATTGCCGATCGGCTTGGTCCGGACGCGGCAACAGCCTCGCTGTGCATCAACTACGGCGGCCGTGACGAGATCAAAAACGCCGTCCGTGCCATCGCGGAGCAGGTGAAAAACGGAGAGCTGGCACCTGAGGATATCACCGAGGATACCATCACCGCCAACCTGTACACCGCGCATATGCCCGATCCCGACCTCATCATCCGTCCTTCGGGCGAGATCCGCACGTCCAACTTCCTGCTGTGGCAGTCCGCTTACTCGGAGTACTACTTCACCGATGTGCTGTGGCCGGACTTCAAAACCACCGATCTGGATGCGGCAATCGATAATTTTAACAACAGAAACCGTCGTTTCGGCGGCGTATAATATCCAATTAGGGTGATAAACGTATGAAAGCAAGAGTATTGTTTGGCGTGTTCGGCTTTGCCTTTGTGCTGCTGGCGCTGTATGTGTTCCCGCCGATCGTGCTGGAGCTTGTCGTGGCGGCGCTGTGCGTGTTCGCCACCTATGAGGTGCTCGGCTCGACAAAACTGGTGCGCAACCACTTGGAACTGCTGCTCGCAATGGCCGTCTCGCTGGGACTGGCTGTCGGTCATTTCAGCATCCTGCCGCTGCGGCTCGAGAGCGTGATGCAGGGACTGGTGCTGGTGCTGCTGTTCGGTTCGTTTGCGATTGAGCTGAAATATCACGACGTCATGAAGGCTTCGCAGGTCTCGTGGGCATTTTTGGGCGGACTTGCCGTGCCGTACCTGCTGCTCAGCCTGCTGCGCATTTTCCAGATGCACTACCACCACGGTCCGTTCATCGTGCTGCTGCCGCTGCTTGCTGCCTGGGGCGCGGACACCTGCGCTCTGTTCTCAGGCATGCTGTTCGGCAAGCATAAGCTGGCGCCGGTCGTCAGCCCGAAAAAGACGGTAGAGGGTGCCGTCGGCGGCGTGGTCGGCGGTGCTGTCCTCGTGCTCATCGCGGCTGTGATTATGAACCGGACGCTTGACCTTGAAATGCCGCTCTGGTCGGCGGTCGTGCTCGGTGCAGTCGGCGCGGTGCTCGGCGAGATCGGCGACCTGTCGTTCTCGGTCATCAAGCGCCAGACCGGCATTAAGGATTACGGACATATTTTTCCGGGACATGGCGGTGTGCTGGACCGTTTCGACAGTGTGCTGTTCGTAGCGCCGTTCGCGGAATTGCTCTTTAGAGTCATTTGGTAATTGAAAATTGAGAATGGAGAATGGAGAATTGTGGTATCGCGCTTTGCACGGCACCATAATTTTCAATTTTCCATTTTCAATTATCCATTATCCCAAATCGTTTAACAGGAGAAAAATAATGAAGAAGATTGCGATTTTAGGTTCAACGGGTTCGATCGGCACGCAAACGGTCGATATTCTGCCTTCGATCGACGCCGAAGTCGTCGCATTGACGACCAACCGGCGCATAAACTTATTGGAGGAGCAGGCGCGTGCCCTGCATCCGAAAATGGTCTGCGCGATGGATGAAAGTGCAGCCAAAGAGCTGAAAATCAAGCTGGCAGACACCGATATTGAGGTTCTGACCGGCATGGACGGTCTGATCGCCTGTGCTGCGGAGAGCGGCGCGGACATCGTGGTAACGGCGGTTGTCGGCATGGTCGGCCTGCTGCCGACGATGGCGGCCATCCAGGCGGGCAAGGACATTGCGCTGGCGAACAAGGAGACGCTCGTGTGTGCGGGCGGTCTGGTGATGAGCGCCGCAAATCAGTACGGCGTGCGCATCCTGCCGGTGGATTCCGAGCATTCGGCTATCTTCCAGTGCGTGCAGGCGGCAAACGGCAACCCGATCGACAAAATCCTGCTGACAGCCTCCGGCGGTCCGTTCTTCGGCAAAAAAATCGAGGAAATGCGCGGCATGACGCGCGAGCAGGCACTTGCACACCCGAACTGGAGCATGGGGGCAAAGATCACGATCGACTCTGCGACCATGATGAACAAGGGGCTGGAGCTGATCGAAGCCATGTGGCTGTATGATCTGCCACCGGAGGACATCGAAATTGTCGTCCACCGCGAGAGCATCGTGCACTCGGCGGTGGAGTTTGCGGACGGAGCGGTAATCGCGCAGCTTGGCCTGCCGGATATGCGCCTGCCGATCCAGCTGGCGCTGACGTGGCCGCAGCGTGTGCCGTGCAAGGTACCGCGCATGTCGCTCGTGGAGGTCGCAAAGCTGACGTTCTATGCACCCGACTATGAGGCGTTTCCGGCGCTGAATCTGGCAAGGCACGCCGCCTCCCTCAAGGGCGACCGCGGCGCTGTGCTCAACGGTGCAAATGAGGCCGCAGTCGGTCTGTTTTTGAACGGCAAGATCGGTTTTACCGACATCGCAGAGCGCGTTGCATACGCACTCGATACCATTCCGTACAAGAAGGACATCACGCTGGACGACGTTCTGGCGGCGGACAAAGCCGCGCGCGAGATCGTGCTCGGCTGACCGAAAGGAGCTACGCTTTGCTGCAAATCATTCTGGCAATCCTCGCCTTCGGCGTGCTGGTCATCGTGCATGAGTTCGGACATTTCATCACCGCAAAACGCGGCGGTGTGCAGGTCAACGAATTCTGGATCGGCATGGGCCCGACCCTCCTCAAGCACGAGCATAAAGGCACGCTGTACTGCCTGAAGCTGCTGCCGTTCGGCGGCGCGTGCGTCATGGAGGGCGAGGACGGTGAAAGTGAAAACGAGCACGCCTTCGGCAAGGCGAAGCTGCCGCGCCGTATGCTCATCGTGTGTGCAGGTGCGCTGATGAATTTCCTCGTGGGATTCCTCATCGTGCTGGCGGTCATGCAGCCGAACGGCCCGAACGGCGGCTATATCGTCTCGACGATCGCTTCGGTTGACCCGGCCAGCACCGCAGCGGGTGACCTGAAGGCGGGCGACGAGATTCTCAAGATCGACGGCTACCACATCCTTGTGCGCAGCGATTTTGAGACCGCGCTTAGCCGTACTGCGTCCACCACGCATGAGGTTACCGTGCGCCGAGAGGGTGAAAAGGTAACGCTGCCGTCCGTCAAGCTGGAGGCGACAGTCACCGATGCGAACGGCAACAAGCGCATCGGCATCACCTTTGCGGAGCTGCCCGACAGCCTTGGCATGCACCTCAGCATGAGCGTGCGCACCGCCGTCAACTACGCGCGGCTCGTCTGGTCGAGCGTGGGCATGCTCGTCAGCGGACAGGTCGGCGTGGATCAGCTTGCCGGTCCGGTCGGCATGGCCGAGGTCATGGCGGATACCGCCAAGTACAGCATGATCTCGTTCTTCCAGCTTGTGGCATTTATCTCGATCAACCTCGGTGTGATGAACCTGCTGCCGCTGCCTGCACTGGACGGCGGTCGGCTCGTGTTCCTCATCATCGAGGGCATTCGCCGCAAGCCCGTGCCGCCCAAGTATGAGGGCTATGTGCACGCGGCAGGACTCATGCTGCTGCTTATGCTGATGGTGTATGTGACCGGGCAGGACATTTTGAGAATCTTTATAAAAGAGTGAAGAGTGGAGAGTTGAGAGTGAAGAGAACGCAGGATTTGAGCAATGCAGCGTCAATCGCTGTGCTATCTCCACTCTTCACTCCTCACTCTCCACTCTGTTAGAAGGTGTATGGCTATGAAAATAACAAAGCAAATCAAGATAAGGGACGTATTGGTTGGCGGCGGCGCGCCCATCGCGGTGCAGTCCATGACCAACACGGATACGCGCGACGCGAAGGCTACTCTGGCGCAGATTCGCGCACTGGCGGACGCGGGCTGCGACATTGTTCGCTGCGCCGTGCCGGATATGCAGGCGGCGGAGGCGCTGCGCGAAATCTGCGCGAACTCGCCGCTGCCGGTGGTGGCGGACATCCACTTTGACTACCGTCTCGCGCTGGCGGCGATCGAGTCCGGCGTGGACAAGATTCGCTTGAATCCGGGCAACATCGGCGGCGCAGACCGTGTACAGGCGGTTGTGAAGGCGGCAAAGGCACGCCATCTGCCGATTCGCATCGGCGTAAACTCGGGTTCGGTGGAGAAGCACATCCTCGAGAAATTCGGCGGCCCGACACCGGAAGCGATGGTCGAGAGCGCGCTCTATCATGTCGGTCTGCTGAACGACTGCGATTTTGACGATATCTGCATTTCTATCAAGTCGTCCTCGGTGCCGAACACCATGCAGGCGTACCTGCTGGCGAGCGAAAAGACCAACTATCCGCTGCACCTTGGCGTTACCGAGGCGGGCACCGAGTACATGGGCACCATCAAGTCGGCTGCCGGTATCGGCGGTCTGCTGGCGCTCGGCGTGGGCGACACCATCCGTGTTTCGCTGACGGACGATCCGGTCAAGGAGGTCTACGCGGCAAAGGCGATTCTCAAGGCTGTCGGCAGAGCGGAAGAGGGCATCAACGTGGTTTCCTGCCCGACCTGCGGCCGCACGCGTATCAACCTCATCGACATTGCCAAAGAGGTCGAGCAGCGCTGTCAGAGCATTCGCGGCAAGAAGATGAAGGTAGCCGTTATGGGCTGCGTGGTAAACGGTCCCGGCGAGGCGCGTGAAGCCGATCTCGGTATTGCGGGCGGCGACGGCGTGGGCCTGATCTTCCGTCGCGGCGAGATCATCAAAAAGGTGCCGCAGGAGCAGCTTGTGGACGCGTTGATGGATGAAATCGCACAGTACGAAGGAGAATAATCGTGGCTGGAAAGCTGATTGATATTTTTCAAAACTGCAAATGTGTAAAAGAGGAGAAGCACCTTGCCGCAGGCGAGGTGCGTTCTCTGGCATTTGGGGATAATAACACGGTGATGGTGGTCGAGCTTGGACTGCACGAGGTTGTCAGCCGCAAGGTGATCGCCAGGGCGGAAAAGCAGATCGCGGATACCTACGGTCTTGACCGCGTGATAATCGAGCCGCGCTACAACATGCCGGGTGAGCTGTCGAACGCGTACATCAAGTCGCTGTATGACGACATGGCGTACCGCATGCCGTCAGCCAAGGGTCTGCTCGACCACCGAAAGTGGGCGTTCGCGGACGGTGCGCTCCAGATACCGATGGACGAGGTGAGCGAAAAGCATTTCGCAAACGCACTGCGGCATCTGGAGGCGCGTATTCAGCGGGAGTTGGGGAGAAGCTGTCCGGTGCACGCGGTCCGCGCGGATGCACAGGATTTTGCACCCGCACCCGAGCAGGAGGAGAGCCGCGAGGAAATTCTGCACAAGGCTGTGGAGCAAGCAGCGGCAGCCGCAGCGGAAACGCCCAAGCCGAAAAAGCCGCGTCCGGCGCCGCAGCAGCACACCGGCTATCAGCGCCCGCGCGCCGAGAAGGTGCGCGAGGACGACCTCATCTTCGGCAAGCTGATTCAGGACCCCATTGTTTCGGTCAACGAGGCGATTGCCGCCTATGATATGGTGACGATTCAGGGCGAGGTGTTCTTTACCGACAACAAGGACATCCACAGCAAGAAAACCGGCAAGGATTACGTCAAGATTGCGTTTGACATGACCGACCGCACCAATTCCGTGCGCGTTTCCAAGTTTCTTGCGGCGGACAAGGCGGGCGATACGGCATCTAAAATCAAGAAGGGTCTGTACTGCACCGTGCAGGGCAAGATGGTGTATGACACCTTTGCCAAGGAGATGGTGCTCGAGCCGACCGGCATCGTCAAGGCGAAAAAGCCGGAGCGAAAGGACACCTACGAGGGCATGAAGCGCGTGGAGCTGCATCTGCACACCAACATGAGTGCGATGGACGGCATGAGCAGCACCGCCTCTCTGCTGTGCCGCGCCGCCAAGTGGGGACACCGCGCGATGGCCATCACCGACCACGGTGTGGCGCAGGCGTTCCCCGAAGCGCTGCACGCGCAGGAGGGCAAGCAGAAGGACACCATCGGTGACATGAAGATTATTTATGGCATCGAGGCGTACTACATCAATGACGAGAACAGCATTTCGGTCGTGCGTGGCAGGAGCGCCGAGCCGCTCGACGGCACGTTTATCGTGTTCGACCTTGAGACCACCGGACTCAATCCGGCGAGCGAGGAAATTACCGAGATTGCTGCTGTGCGCGTTGTGGAGGGCGAGATTCGCGATTCCTTCCAGACCTATGTCAACCCGCACAAGCCGATTCCGGCGGAAATCACCGAGCTGACCGGCATTTCGGACGAGACGGTAGCGGACGCACCCGACCTCGACAAAGCCGTGCCGGAATTCCTCGCATGGGCAGGCGAGGGACAGTACCCGCTCGTGGCGCACAACGCAGGCTTTGATATGGGCTTCCTGCGGACGGCCTGCCAGAGACTGGGTATCGAACGGGAGTTTACAAGCATTGATACCCTCGAGATGAGCCGTCTGATGCTGCCGCACATGCACAAGTTCAAGCTGAACATTCTGGCGAAGGAGCTGCAGGTCGGCCCGTTCGAGCACCACCGCGCGAGCGAGGATGCCGCCGTGCTCGGCCGCATTTACGTCAAGCTGCTGAAAAGGCTCAGGGAGGAGATGCACGCGGTTACGACTGCGGATATCAATCCGGTGCTGGCGGCGACGACCGACCGCAAGAACAAGCTGAAAAACCTGCCGCGCTATCACTTTATCATTCTGGTGAAGAACCAGGCGGGACTGCGCAACCTGTATCAGCTGATTTCCAAGAGCTTTCTGGAATATTACAACAAGCGCCCCATTATGCCGCGCAGCGAACTCATCCGTCACCGTGAGGGACTGATTTTCGGCTCCGCGTGTGAGGCGGGCGAGGTATTCCGCGCATTGACCAAGGGCGAGCCGTGGGAGGAGATCAAGCGGCTGGCGTCGTTCTACGACTATCTGGAGATTCAGCCGATCGGCAACAACAACTTCATGATCGCAAAGGGCATGGCGAAGGACGAGGAGCAGCTGCGCGACTGGAACCGCGATATTCTCCGCCTGGCGGATGAATTGGGAAAACCGTGCTGCGCCACTGGTGACGTACACTTCCTCGAACCCGAGGATGAGGCGTTCCGCCGTATCCTGATGGCGGGTCAGGGCTTCTCTGATGCGGATAATCAGGCGCCGCTGTACTTTAAGAGCACGGATGAAATGCTCCGCGAGTTCTCCTATCTCGGGGAGGACCGGGCGTATGAGGTGGTCGTGAAGAACACCAACATGATCGCTGATATGTGCGATGTTATCCGGCCGGTGCCGCGCGAGAACTACCCGCCGCATATCGACGGCTGCGAGGACGACCTGCGGAATATGTGCTATGAAAAGGCAAAGCGTATCTACGGCGACCCGCTCCCGGAGCCCGTGCAGGCGCGCCTTGACCGTGAGCTGAACTCCATCATCGGCAACGGCTACGCGGTCATGTACATTATCGCGCAGAAGCTGGTGACCAAGTCCCTTGCGGACGGCTATCTGGTCGGCTCGCGTGGTTCGGTCGGCTCATCGCTGGCGGCGTTCATGTCGGATATTACCGAGGTAAACTCGCTCGCGCCGCACTATCTGTGCCCGGACGACAAATATCTCGAGTGGCACGAGGAATACTCGTGCGGTGTCGATCTGCCCGACAAGATCTGCCCAAACTGCGGCAAGCCGCTCACAAAACAGGGCTTCAACATCCCGTTCGAAACGTTCCTCGGCTTTGAGGGCGACAAGGTGCCCGATATTGACCTGAACTTTGCGGGCGAGTATCAGTCGCGCATCCACTGGTACACCGGCGAGATCTTCGGCCACGACCATGTGTTCCGAGCGGGCACCATCGGCACGGTTGCCGAAAAAACCGCGTTCGGTTACGTCAAAAAGTACATGGAGGAGCGCGGCATCGAGTGCTCCCGTGCGGAGGAGAACCGCCTCGCGGCGGGCTGCACGGGCGTGCGCCGCACCTCGGGCCAGCATCCGGGCGGCGTTGTCGTTGTGCCCAAGGAGATTGAGATTTACGACGTCTGTCCGATTCAGCATCCGGCAGACGACCCGGATTCCGACATCATCACCACCCATTTCGAGTATCACTCCATTGACGCGAACCTCTTGAAGCTCGACGAGCTGGGACACGATGATCCGACCATTATCAAGCATCTGGAGAACCTCACCGGCGTGAACGCGCAGGAGATTCCGCTCGATGACCCGGAGACCATGAGCCTGTTCCACTCATGCAAGGCACTCAAGTACACGGGCGAAAACCCGGATACCGACCCGATCCTCGGTGACCTCGGCTGTGTGGCGGTGCCCGAGTTCGGCACCAAGTTCGTGCGCGGCATGGTCAAGGAGACGCACCCGTCCACGTTCGCGGAGCTGGTTTCGATTTCCGGTCTGTCGCACGGCACGGATGTTTGGCTCGGCAATGCCGCAGAGCTGGTCCGCAAGGGCATTCCGCTGTCCGGCTGTATCTGCTGCCGAGACGATATTATGAACTACCTGATCCTGCAGGGCGTCAAGCCCAAGCTGTCGTTCAAGACGATGGAGTCCGTCCGAAAGGGCAAGGGACTGACCGAGGAAATGGAAGCCGCCATGAACGAGCAGCATGTGCCCGAGTGGTACATCGACTCGTGCAAGAAGATCAAGTATATGTTCCCGAAGGCGCACGCGGTCGCGTATGTCATGATGGCGTTCCGTATCGCGTGGTTCAAGGTACACCGTCCGCTCGCGTTCTATTCGGCGTACTTTTCTATCCGCGCGAAAGGCTTTGATGCGTCCTGCATGATCAAGGGCGATAAGGTTTGTCTGGATAAAATGTCCGAACTGCGCCAGAAGGAGCGCGATAAGACGATTTCAGCGGCAGAAAAGGATATGATGACGACCCTTGAGGTCTGCCACGAGTTTTACCGGCGCGGATTTACGTTCGAGCCGATGGATGTTTATAAATCGGACGCAACGCGCTTTCTCGTGACGGAAACCGGTTTGATTCCGCCGTTTACGTCCATGCCGGGCATCGGTGAGCAGGCGGCGCTCAGCATCGTGGAGGAGAGAAAAAACGGTAAGTTCCTCTCGGCGGAAGAGCTGATCGTCCGGTGCCCGAAGGCGTCCAAGGCGGTCGTCGAGCTGCTCGAGCAGATCGGCGCGCTTGGCTCCATGCCGAAAACAACGCAGATGACCCTCTTTTAGAAAGGTGTGACGATTGTGGCAAAGTTCGAAAAGCATTTAAGGCAACACCGCACAATTAAAGCGGCGGTGCTTTGCGGAAATTTTGTGTCCT
>OLVT01000491.1_pt1 | contig 42914 bp, 39 predicted proteins | sample 1673241 | NCBI WGS metagenome assembly OLVT01 (sample SAMEA3178936, study PRJEB25190) | human gut metagenome | biome: human gut; feature: human-associated habitat; material: faeces | place: Austria | collected 2013 | reverse complement strand
ACCGCGCCGCCCATTTTCTGCCGATTATTCTGCCGAGATGGCGTGAGAAATTTCCCAAAATCCAGCTGCAGGTGGACACCCATTCTTATTTGGGGTTTGAGAAGATCGTGGCTGAAGGAAAGCTGGACATGGCATTTGTGATGCAGGAGGCTGACGTAAATGTGAAGACCAGGAAGGAGCTGGTTTATGAGCCGCTGTTTTGCTATAACTGCCTGCTGGCGGTGCCGCCAAATCATCCGCTGGCGGAGGAAACGGGCGGGATTCTGGACTGGCGTCTGCGCCCTCCGGTGGATTTAAACCGGGTCAAGGATGATCCCTTTATCACAACCCCCTCCAAGCAGCGCTCCGCAGGCTGGCTCAATTCCATTTACGAGGCATACAATTTTTACCCCCGCAGCGTGGTGATGATCAACGGCGCCAGTCAGTACAATCTTGTTCAGGCGGGCATCGGCTGCGCGCTTTTGCAGGATACCATTGCTTTTGCTCAAAAGAGAGGCGTATTTTTTCGGCTGGATAAGGGGGATTTTGCCACAACCCTGTGTATCATTCGCCGGAAAGATTCTTATGAAACAAAGTCTATGAAGTATTTTGCGGATCTGATCCGGGACTACGCGAAACAGGGAAAGTGGTCCCAGCTGTAGTGGTTTGGAACAACCCGGCCGCCCGGAAAGGCGTTCTGCCCAGATCGAATTTTAAAATAATAAATTACTTATGTTTTTATGCCAAAACACCAATTTGACTTATGTACTCTCTGCGCTATAATAGGGTTACAGAGGAGAGCAAAATTAAAAAAGTTCCCCCACTTCGGCCGAAGAATGAAAAATAAGGTGGAGGTAAACGCAACCCATGGAGAAGATGAAAGAAATTTTTATCAAATCCTCGGATCCTTACGAACGCGGGCGCCAGCACGGTTCTCAGGTGAAGGACCGCATTGAAAACATTTGCAAAGGATATGCCAAGACGTTCGAGAAGAAAGTCCTCTGTCTGATGTAATTGGACTGAGCCGTCAGGTAGCGGTTCTTGCATATCAGTACGGCGATGGAATGAGCAACGTGCTCTACCCCGTATCCAGCACCCTGATCGCTTCCCTGGGCATCGCGGGTATTCCTTATCAGAAATGGGTGAAATTCGTATTCCCGCTGTTTATGATCTGGTGCGTGATTTCCATAATCGCCATCGCGGTAGCGGTTATGATTGGTCTGTAGTGCCTTTTGGGGAGGGAAAAACAATATAATAGCGAAACAACAGGCGCATATGCCTGAATGGAATGGCCGGCGGGGGGATACTTGCCGGCTGTTCCTGACTGGAGGTGCAAGCATGATTGAATATGAAGGTATTAAATGGCCCAATGGGGCCAGGATGGCGGTTTCCTTTACCATCCATGTGGACGGAAATTCTTTGTACAACTGGAGGCCGGTGACGCTGCCCAGAAGCGATTCCTACGGCAATTACGGACCCGAACAGGGAGTGGACAAGATCCTGGAATTGACAAAAGACTATCAGGTTCCCTGCACCTACTATGTGCCGGGACAGATCGCGGACCGCTACCCGGATATGGTAAAAAAGATTGACAGTTTGGGCCATGAGGTGGCCTTCCACGGCTACGACCATGAGAAAAAAATGTTTACGGACCGTCCGAAGGAGGAGTGGAAGAAGGTCATCGAGCGAAGTCAGGAATCTTTTGAACGGATTATCGGAAAGAGAGCGGTGGGTTTTTGCGCCACTTCCAGCGATTTCTCAATAGAGGATGTGAAGACCTGGTATGAGATGGGATTTGAGTATTCCAGCTCCATGAGAGGGGACGACCGGCCTTACCGGACGGCGTTTGATGGGGAAGCCTCGGACTTTATTGAGATTCCGGCCAGATGGGAACTGGACGATTATCCGGCTTTTGTCTACAACTTTGCTCCTCCAAGGCCCAAGGGACAATGCCGGGTGTCCAACTATACGGGGATTTTAAATAACTGGAAGCACGAATTTGACGGCTACTGCCAGGGCGGCCTTTGTATGGTTTTCATGCTCCATCCGCAGATTATCGCGGTTCCGGGAAGGCTTAAGATGCTGGAGGAGCTGATTGTATACATGAAGAGCCATAAGGACGTGTGGTTTGCCGCGCAGAAAGATATTGCGGCGTGGTGGAGAGAGGAGTATTAGGAGGAGGGAAAATGAGAGAACAGCGGAAGATGAAATCGGAAAAGGGAACGGCTATCGCTATGATTACCGTGGAGCTGGATAATGAATATATCTGGCACAGCATGGGTGATTCCTATCGTTCCCCCAAGAATACGTCTATGGGAACTTACGGAACCCATAGGGGGCTGCTCCGGGTTCTGGAAACACTGAAAGAGTATGGGATCCGGGCCACCTTCTTTATTCCGGGAATGGCGGCGGAGGACTATCCTCAGGAAGTGCGGGAGATTGCGGCCCAGGGACACGAAGTCGCCCTTCACGGATATGCCCATGAGGATTTCGCGGGCCTGGCGGCAGAGGAGCAGCGTAAGGTACTGAAAAAGGGAATCGAGGCCCTGGAGCGGGTTACGGGAAAACGTCCTGCGGGCTTCCGGCTGCCGGAGGGAGACTGTACGGTAGAGACTGCCGGACTTTTGGAGGAGGAGGGATTTCTCTATGACAATTCCTTCTTTGACCGGGATCTGCCTTATGTGAGACCGGAGGCAAAACTGGTGGAGATTCCCATGCGCTGGGAAACCCAGGATTTCCCCTACTTTGCTTTTGGCCCCTCCTTTCCATCCGGCAAATCCAGGATTGCCGTCTACGATGAGGTGCTGGACAACTGGCTCTGGGAGCTGGAGGCATGCTGTGAGGAAGGATACTGCTTTACTTTGAAGGTGGATCCGCAGATCATCGGGACGCCGGGAAGGATTTTTATGCTGGAACGGATTCTGGCGGAGGTGAACAAACGGAATATCTGGTGTGCCACCGGAAGGGAGATCGCGGAAGCGGTGCTTGCTGCCGGAGACGGACAGAAATAGGATATTTTTATGTGGGAGGACGAGACCTTTGTCCGGTTTGCCTATGCCTTGCATGGCAACGTTTTTCTGTGCATCTGCTGCCAGCAAGGCATTTATCTTTTTCAGGCTATAATCATATAGTCACCATTATTTTGCTCTGGTCAAGATTCCGTTAATCTTTAATTACCCGAAATTCCACCGGCAGCAGACTCTTATCCCATCGGCTTTCCAGATATTTATTTACCCGGTCCAAATCCGGCTCCTGGCTGCAGTAGAGGTCTGCGGTCAGCACCGGCTTATGTTCCTCGCCCCAGCGTACATAGGCCTCGGCTTTGTGGATGCCCTCCAGGGAGGAGAGAACTCGCTCCAGGGAGTAGAGGTCGATGAAGCTTCTGCCGGTAAGCCGTTCCACCATAACGGTGCGGCCCCCCTGCTCCAGCAAATCCAGGGTTCCGTGTGGCAGAATCCGGGCGGTCAGTCCGGTCTGATAGAGGATTCCGGGGCTGTAGGGGCTGGTCACCTTGTCCTTCCATCCTAGGGTGGGGTGGTCCAGAATGTAGAGACTCCCCCATCCGCCGTAGGGCTGCTTTAAGCAGGAATCGTCCAGAACGTAGGCCTTCACATCCATATCCTCCGCCACATCGTTAATCAGGCGGAAACCGGCCAGGCGGTTGACGGCGCTGGCTTTGATGGTGTAATGTTTGGGGAAGAGAATCTCCGGCAGGTGCTTTTTTAACCGGCGAACAGAGGGTTCCTCCAGCATGGCCTCAACAATCCGCTCCAGGCAGGTCATAAAGATGACCAGCTGCTCTCGGTCAAACCGGTTTTCCCAGTAACGGAGTTCATAGGTGTAGCCCTCGTTGCTGCAGAATATCTGGAGATGGAAGGGAAGGGAATCCAGCTGTACCTTCTGGCGCTTGGCAGGAGCTCCTCCGATGGTATCAATATTTAAGATATCCCCCTGGTATTGGAAAAACATTTCATCCCCGTGAAGGGTGGAAATGTGGCAGCGCATGCTCTCCATAATCTGACGTCCCATCCGCTTTAACAGCTGGGGAACCGTCTCGTGAGGAATGTTAGTATAGCGGAACAGGTATGTAAGGAACAGGGGGCCAGCCAGCCGTCTCCAGCGGCTGTCCGTTCTTCCGCTGTGGATACTGGAAGATATGGTATCCTTTTCGCCGGAAAAGATGCCGATGCAGTAGTTGTAGGCTGTGAGGAACACCACATTTTCCGACACGCCGTTCTGATGGCAGAAAGCGGTTACCTTTTTGCGGTTCAGCCGATGGAAAGGCCCCTTTAACGCGGCGTCAATTCCATGGTCCAGACTGTGAAAATCCCGGCGGTTTAAGATACTCTTGCGGATACGGAAGTCCTTCATCAGATCCTGGAAGTATTTTACATCCCGTTCCCGCATGCCCCTGGCTTCCCGGTCCTTTTCGTCCAGCACGTACTCAAAGAGGGTGTAGGACTCCTTTTCCACAGGATTTCCCAGATAGAGATTGTTTAAATCCTCCAGAAGGATATTCATGGTCATACCGTCTCCCACGATGTGGGCGATGTCAAAATACAGGTAGTTGGCCGAATCCGTCCGGTAGATGCCGATGTGGTAGAGGGGCTCTCCTTCCAGATAGTAATAGGGTTTTAACAGGGTGGGCCGGACTTCCTCCCACTGGGCGTCCGTGAGGGTGACAATGGGGATATTCGCCTTCCGGCTGTCGTCGCGGAAGTTCTGGTAGGCTTTTTCGCCCATCCAGATGCCGGATTTCAGCCCGGGATGGATTTCAAACAGCTCTTCCACGGATTGTTTCAGCTTTTCCAGGTCCACCGACGGATCCAGACGGAAGAAAAAGGGCAGGTTGGCGGTGGTATTTCCCTTCATTACATATGCGAAATAAATCTGAAGGTTGGTAAGGGGATAAACAGGCCTTACGCTATAATCCACCTTGCTTGTTTCGCCGGAAGAAAGACAAAGAGCCTCCAGCTTTTCGATGGTGGAGCAGCTCATCAAATCGTCCAATGTGATGGAAACTTTCAGAGCGGAGGACAGATCGGAAAGGAGCAGAACGCTTCCCAGGGAATCCAGTCCCGCTTCATACAGATCCGTATCAACGCCGAAGCGGCGGTGTCCGAGGGCGGCTGCCGCCAGCTCGTAGAGTTTGGTCTGGAGTTCATTTTTGGGCAGCTTCAGGCTGGCCATCTGCCGGGCTTCCTCTTTTTTCTGGATAAAATAGGCCGGGCGGATGATTTTCTTGGAGGAGGTCTTTTCAAAAGGTACGTCCCTCAGATGACAGATCAGGATCTTCTTATAGGAAGGAAGGTCTTGATTGTGCTTTTTGATAATCTCCTGAATGGCGGCATTGATATCCGTGATGTCGGCGGCCTGGGCATAGGGAAAGTTGGGATAAACCTCGGCGGCGATGGCGTCGTTTTCCTCAAAGACCAGAATATCGGCGATGAGCCTCTCGTCCTCAAACATGTATTCCAGCTGTTCCGGAGCTACATTTTCCCCGTTGCTGAGAATAATAAGATTTTTCTTGCGGCCGGTGAGGTAAAGAAAACCTTCGTCATCCACATAGCCCAAATCGCCGGTGCGCAGCCATCCGTCTTCGGTCAGAGCTTCGGCGGTGCGTTCCGGATCCTTGTAGTATCCCATCATTACGGAAGGACTCTTTACCTGGATTTCTCCGTCTACAATGCGCACCTGGCAGCCGTCCACAATGCGGCCCACGGAGGCGATGGTGTCCGGCCGGGACCAGTCGGGGGCGGAAATTTTGGGAGAGCACTCGCTCATTCCATAGCCCTGGGCGATGGAAATGCCAAGCTTACGGTAATTCCTGGCCAAATCCGGAGCCAGATAACCGCCGCCGCTGACAATGCGGCGAAGGCGCTTACCCAGAACGGAATCCCGGATCTCCTCTATGGGCTTGTCCGGATTTTGCTTGGCCAGAATGGCGATTCGGCCCAGTAAGGATTTGGCGATCATGGGTACGGAACGGAACACGGTAGGCTGGAACAAAAGAAGGTGGTCGGTCAGCTTGGAGAGGTCCCGGTTCAGGCACAGAATATTGCCGTAGCGCAGGGACAGCAGAATGTCTCCGTTGATGCAGAATACGTGGTGAATGGGAAGAATGTTCAGATAAACCTCCTCCCCGGGCTTGATATTTTCCGTGGTGCAGAAGGTGTTGTCGATGAGATTTCCCTGAGACAGCATAACGCCCTTTCCCTTGCCGGTGGTACCGGAGGTAAAGAGAATCATGGCCAGGTCTTCCGGGCCGGCTCCGGGCAGAACGGATTGACCGGAATATTCCTTCAGAATGTTGTCCGAGCAGTAGGCATGTCGTCCATGCTGCAGGGAAATGCAGGATGAGAGGCCGGGACAGCGTTCAAAGGCTGCCTCTGCCAGGGTGTGCTGTTCCCAATCGTAGAACAGAATGTCTACATCAGAGCGGTTCAGACAGTCGGTTAAGGTGTCCAGATTGACTTGAATATCCAGAGGAACGGATACGCTGCCGGCGCACATGACGCCTAAAAGAACCGCCAGATAGTGGTGGCTGCTGGTGCCGAGCAGAGCGACATGGATTTTTCTTCCAAGCCTTGCCTCCTGAGCCCGCACCCAGGAAGCGATGGACTGGCATTGGGCGGCAAACTGGGCGAAGGACACATCGTAGATGACATCATTGTCCTCATAGCGCAGAAAAGTTGCGTCTCCATACTCCCGGCCGGCATTTTGAACCAGATCATAGATGGTTTTTGTATTTTCACTGGTAATCATATGGCTGGATTTCCCTCCTTTATAAAAGAATGGCTACATCCATATATTACCATAGACCCGGACAAAGTCCAATGCCTTTTTAGGGGATTCTCTCCAGGATCAATCGACAGGCTTCGGGCAATGGGAGGGAGAGAGTCAGGCAAGATAGTTTTTCATGGATTTTAACGCGTTTTTTTCCAGGCGGGAAACCTGAGCCTGGGAAATATGAATCTCCTGGGCAACCTCCGTCTGAGTTTTCCCTTCAAAAAAGCGCATATCGATAATGTGGCGTTCACGTTCGGGAAGACGGTTCATAGCTTCTCCCAAGGATAAGTCCTCCACCCAATTTTCCTCCAAATTTTTCTTGTCGCTGATCTGATCCATGACGTAGAGGGGATCGCCCCCATCGCTGTAGACCGGCTCGTAAAGGCTCATGGGCGTCTGGATGGCATCCAGGGCATAGGTGATTTCTTCTTTAGTAACGCCCACCTCCTGGGCGATTTCCGAGAGGGAAGGCTCCTTGGAACCTGTCCGGGTTAGCTGCTCCCTGGCATAGATGGCCTTATAGGCCGTATCTCTTAAAGAACGGCTGACCCGGATGGAATTGTTATCTCTGAGATACCGTCGCACTTCCCCCAGAATCATGGGAACGGCGTAGGTGGAAAACTTGACGTTTTGGGTAATATCGAAATTATCAATGGCTTTAATAAGACCGATGCAGCCAATTTGAAAAAGGTCGTCAATGTTCTCCTGACTGCCGGTGAAACGCTGGATGACGCTTAAAACCAGGCGGAGATTTCCCTTGATATACTGCTCCCTGGCTTCCTGGTCGCCATCCAGAATCCGCTTGAATAAAGCTTCCTTTTCTTCACTGGTAAGAAGAGGAAGCTTAGAGGTGTTGACCCCGCATATTTCCACTTTGTAAACAGCCATTGGCGTTACCTCCGCATCATTCATTTTTGGATATAAATGAATGATGGGCGTTTTTAGGCGGAATTATACGGGAGAGAATTTGAAATTATTTCCAGTTGTGCTCAGCTGTGTTCTTCCGGTAAAGAATCAGCAGCCCCTTTAACAGCAGGGCGTCATCGTAGATGATCTTGTGCCTGCACAGGGGAGTGATGAACCGGGCAAGGCCTCCGGTGGCGATGACCGTGGGTTCGCAGCCCAGCTCCGCAGCCATCCGGTCCAGGATGCCGTCGATCATGTCCACATTTCCGTAGATAATGCCTGCCCGCATGCAGTCGATGGTATTTTTTCCAATGATTTTATCCGGTACTTCCAGGCTGATGTAGGGCAGCTGGGCCGTTTTTCCGCTTAAGGAATCCAGGGAAACCTTCAGGCCCGGCAGAATGACGCCGCCGATGTAATTGCCTTTCTGGTCCACCGCGCTCATGGTAGTGGCGGTTCCCATATCGATCACTACCAAAGGAAGAGGATGCTCATGGCTGGCGGCCACCGCATCCACGATCATATCGCTGCCTACGGTTTTGGGGTTGTCCATGAGAATGTTGATGCCGGTTTTCATACCGGAGCCTACTAAGAGGGGCTTATGCCCGGTGACCTTCTGGGCTGCCCGCAGGATGGTGGTATTTAAAGGAGGTACGACGGATGAGAGGATAGCCCCTTCAATCTGGGAAGGAAGGATGTGGTTCATCTCCAGGATATTTTTAAAGCTGACGGCGTATTCTGTGTCTGTGCGGCTGTGGTCTGTGGTGACCCGCTCAATAAAATACGTTTTGTTTTCGTCAATGCCGCCGATGACGGTATTGGTGTTGCCCATGTCGATTGCTAAAATCATTCCAGGGAACTCCTTTCCAATGAAAAAATAGTGTGGTATAGTAGAGGTAATAGTTCAGGACGGCGGGAAAACGAGGGCAAAAACAGGCGTTAAGCTTGCTTATAAGCATGCTTTTGCCCTCGTTTTCACATCGGATGGACATCCGAGGCTTCTTGTCCGGCCTTGGCCGGACAAGAAGATGAGCCGTCCTGAACAGTTATATTACGAAAATTCTAACACAGAACACCTGAAAATACAACTTGGAGGGAACCTATGTCTATCTTAAAAGGAAAAACCGTGGCGCTGGGGGTAACGGGCAGCATCGCCGCCTATAAAATCGCCTCCCTGGCCAGCATGCTGGTGAAGCAGGGAGCCAACGTCCATGTGCTGATGACGGAAAACGCGGTAAACTTTATCAATCCCATCACCTTTGAAACGCTGACGGGGAACAAGTGCCTGGTGGACACCTTTGACCGGAATTTTCAGTTCAGCGTGGAGCATGTGGCCCTGGCAAAAGCCGCGGATGTGGTGATGATTGCTCCGGCCTCCGCCAATGTAATCGGGAAGATTGCTCACGGGATTGCCGACGATATGCTGACCACCACGGTGATGGCCTGCACCTGCAAAAAGATTCTGGCCCCGGCCATGAATACCAGGATGTTTGAAAACCCCATTCTCCAGGATAATCTGGATATCTGCCGGCGGTACGGCATGGAGGTAATCGCCCCGTCCTGCGGGTATCTTGCCTGCGGGGATACGGGAGCGGGAAAAATGCCGGAGCCGGAGGTGCTCTTTGAATATATCGTTCAGGAAATCGGGTTTGAGAAGGACCTGAAGGGGAAAAAAATCCTGGTGACCGCGGGACCTACCAGGGAGGCCATCGACCCGGTGCGCTTTATTACCAACCACTCCAGCGGCAAGATGGGCTACGCCATTGCCAGAGCGGCTGCCAGGAGAGGGGCGGAGGTGACATTGGTCAGCGGACCGGTGCAGATTCAGCCGCCTATGTTTACGAAGGTGATTCCGGTGGAGAGTGCCCAGGAAATGTTCGAAGCGGTCAGCGAGAGATGCGGGGAGCAGGATGTGATCATCAAAGCCGCCGCGGTAGCCGACTACCGGCCTGCCCAAGTGGGAACGGAGAAGATTAAAAAGAAAGAAGGGGATATGTCCATCCCCTTGACCAGGACCAGGGATATACTGGGATGGCTGGGAGAAAACCGGCGGCCGGGACAGATTCTCTGCGGATTTTCCATGGAGACGGAGAACCTTCTGGAAAATTCCAGAGCCAAATTGGAGAAAAAGCATGTGGACATGATAATCGCCAACAACCTGAAGGTAGAAGGAGCCGGATTCGCCGGGGATACCAATGTAATCACCATGATTACCAGGGACGAGACCAGGGAGCTGCCCCTGATGAGTAAGGATGAGGCGGCTCATCGGATTTTGGACCGGATTTTGGAGATGAGTCGGGGATAAAACGCCAGCCTTGACTTTATATTCCGTTCATAATAGAATAATAACAGTTCAGGGGCCGCCCTGAACCGTGACAGACCAGGTGGGCGTTCTGGCATTTTGCCGCATGCGTCCATCTTTTCGTGAGAACAAACAGGGAGGACATAACCATTGCCACAAACCTCAGAACAAATGATAGAAGAGATTAAGAAGCGCCGGACCTTTGCCATCATTTCCCACCCCGACGCAGGAAAAACGACGCTGACGGAGAAATTCCTCCTCTACGGAGGAGCCATCAATCTGGCGGGAACGGTAAAGGGCAGAAAGGCGGCGAAACACGCGGTATCTGACTGGATGGATATCGAGAAGGAGAGAGGAATCTCCGTTACCTCCTCGGCCATGCAGTTTAATTATGAGGGGTACTGCATCAATATTCTGGACACGCCGGGACACCAGGACTTTTCCGAGGACACCTACCGGACGCTGATGGCGGCGGACTCGGCGGTCATGGTAATCGACGGATCCAAGGGCGTGGAGGCCCAGACCATCAAGCTGTTTAAGGTCTGTGTTATGCGCCATATTCCGATTTTCACCTTTATCAACAAATTCGACCGGGAGGCCAGAGACCCTTACGAGTTGCTGGACGAGATTGAGGAGGTGCTGGGAATCCGCACCTGTCCCGTCAACTGGCCCATCGGCTGCGGAAAGAGCTTTAAGGGCGTCTACGACCGCTTTACCAGAAAGATAACCACCTTTACCGCCGCTATGGGCGGAGCCAAAGAGGTGGCCAGCCAGGAATTTGAGCTGGAGGGAACGGATGTGGATGCGGTCATCGGACAGGACTTCCACAGCCAGTTAAGGGACGACATTGAGCTTTTGGACGGAGCAAGCGACGAGCTGGACATGGACCGGGTGCAGCGGGGAGATTTATCCCCCGTATTTTTCGGTTCCGCTCTGACTAATTTCGGCGTGGAGACATTTCTGGAGCATTTCCTGAAAATGACTACCCCGCCCCTTCCCAGAAAGACCCTGGATGGGGAAATTGACCCCTTCCGTCCGGACTTTTCCGCCTTTGTTTTTAAGATTCAGGCCAATATGAACAAGGCTCACCGGGACCGGATTGCCTTTATGCGCATCTGCTCCGGAAAATTTGAGGCGGGCATGGAGGTCAACCATGTGCAGGGAGGAAAGAAGATCCGGCTTACCCAGCCCCAGCAGCTAATGGCCCAGGACCGCAAGATTGTGGAGGAGGCCTACGCCGGGGACATTATCGGCGTTTTTGATCCGGGTATTTTCTCCATTGGAGATACCCTGTGCCAGTCCAATGAAAAATTCGAGTTTGAGGGAATCCCTACCTTCGCCCCGGAGCATTTCGCCAGAGTGCGCCAGGTAGACACCATGAAGCGCAAACAATTTATCAAAGGCGTGAACCAGATCGCCCAGGAAGGTGCCATCCAGATCTTCCAGGAATTTAACACCGGCATGGAGGAGATTATTGTGGGCGTGGTAGGAGAGCTGCAGTTTGAGGTTCTCACCTATCGCCTGAAAAATGAATACAATGTGGAGGTAGCTTTGGAGAAGCTGCCCTTTGAGTACATCCGCTGGGTGGAAAATCCACAGGAGGTGGATGTGGCCCGAATCCAGGGCACATCCGATATGAAGCGGATCAAAGATCTGAAGGGAAATCCCTTGCTGCTCTTCATCAACAGCTGGAGTGTCGGGATGGTGCTGGAACGCAATCCCGATCTGAAACTCTCCGAATTCGGAAAAGCATAGAAAGGAGAATAAATAAGATGAGCAAGATTGACCAGGTAAGAGCCGCTATGGTGGAGGCTATGAAAGCCAAAGACAAGGAGCGGAAAGATTCCCTGTCCATGCTGCTGTCCGCGCTGAAAAATGCGCAGATTGACAAGCGGGAGGAGCTGACAGAGGCAGAGGAGAATGCCGTTGTAAAGAAGGAAATCAAGCAAACCCAGGAAACCTACGATCTGGCGCCGGCGGACCGGCAGGATATCCGGGACGAAGCGGCGGCCAGAATTGCCGTTTATAAGGAATTCGCTCCTGAGGATATGTCTGTGGAGCAGATTAAAGAGGTGATTGGCCAGGTTCTGGCAAAGCTTGGAATCGAGACCCCTTCCCCGAAGGATAAAGGTGCGGTCATGAAGGTACTGATGCCCTTGGTAAAGGGAAAGGCTGACGGCAAAGTGGTCAATGAAACTCTGGCTCAGATGATGAAATAGCACTGGAGGAGAAGGATATGTATCGAGAAAAAATTGAGTCCTATATCGACAGCCACAGACAGGAGATGATTGAGGATATTTCTGCCCTGTGCCGTATCAACAGTGAAAAAATGCCCTACAGCGCCGGGAAACCTTACGGAGAAGGGGCCTTTGCGGCTCTGAATGCGGCTCTGGATATGGCGGAGCGGTATGGTTTTTCTGTCAACAACTACGACAATTATGTAGGAACTGCGGACCTGAATGACGGTCCGGCGCAGCTGGATATTCTGGCTCATCTGGATGTGGTTCCGGCTGGAGAGGGCTGGACGGTGACGGAGCCCTTTGAACCGGTGGAGAAGGATGGAAAGCTTTACGGCAGAGGCACGGCGGATGACAAGGGGCCGGCGGTAGCCGCCCTTTACGCCATGCGCTGCGTGAAGGATCTGGGGATTCCCCTGACCAAAAATGTGCGTCTGATTCTGGGAACGGACGAGGAATGCGGCAGCTCTGACATTGAACATTACTACGATGTGGAGAAAGAGGCCCCCATGACCTTTTCACCGGACGGTGAGTTCCCGGTAGTCAATATTGAGAAAGGCCGCCTGGAGGGACATTTTGACAGTTCCTTTGAGGCTTCGGAGGCACTGCCTAAGCTGGTAAGCTTTTCTTCCGGCACTAAGGCCAATGTAGTTCCAGGAAAGGCGGAGGCCATTCTGGCGGGACTGGAGGCCGAGGAGATCGAGAAGGAAGCGCGTCAGGTGGAGCAGGAGACGGGAATCCATTTCACTCTTTCCGTCCGTCAGGAGGGAATCCTGGTGCTGGCCCAGGGCGAGGGAGCCCACGCATCCACTCCTCAGGAAGGAAAAAATGCCCTGACAGGCCTTCTGAAACTGATTGCGGGACTGCCTCTGGCAGACTGCCCGCAGGTTCGTGCGGCAGCAGCCCTGGAGAAGCTGATGCCTCACGGAGACACCAGCGGACAGGCTCTGGGGGTTTCCAGGTCCGATGAACTTTCCGGGGATTTGACTTTGGCTTTCAGCATGCTGACGGTGGACGACCAGCATTTGGAAGGCGTATTTGACAGCCGCTGCCCCATCTGCTCCAATGAGGAAAACACCCTGAAGGTAATTAAAGACCGGATGGCTGAGAACGGCATTGCCCTGCGCAACGATTCCATGATTCCGCCCCATCATGTGGACGGGGACTCTGAGTTCGTGAAGGTACTGAACCGGGTTTACGAGGAGTATACCGGCCTGAAAGGAGGCTGCCTTGCCATCGGCGGCGGGACTTATGTCCACGGGCTGAAGCACGGAGTAGCCTTCGGCGCCGCTTTCCCGGGAACGGACAACCACATGCATGGAGCCGATGAATTTGCGGTGATTGATGAGCTTCTTGCCAGCGCCAAGATTTTCGCACAGGTGATTGTGGAGCTGTGCAGTTAACTTTGGAAAAATAGAAATAAAGAACTTGACAAACCTTTCATTGTAGTGTATCTTCTTAGATAAGATAAATCGTGACTGTTCAGGACGGCTCATCTTCTTGTCCGGTCAAAGACCGAACAAGAAGCATCGGATGTCCATCCGATGTGAAAACGGGAGGAAAAGTACGCTTGTAAGCAAGCTTAACGTCTGCTCTTCCTCTCGTTTTCCCGCCGTCCTGAACTGTTACAGTCAATCCTAGTCATACACTATGATAGGAAACCATCACAGGAGGAAATTCATGAACCAGTTTCAGGCCATGGAGATGAATATGGATATGATGAATGGCATGTGCATGCTGATGTGCCGTTCTTTTCCGTGTGCCAAAAACTGAATGCAGTTTCTTTTGTATGGATTGTTGAGAATTGATTGGTGTCGCTTTACGTAAGGTATAAGGGGTCGCAGGTCTGAGCAAGACATGCGGCCCTATTTTGTTACGAGCACTTAGCGCCTGATCTTAACGCCGCTTACGCGAGCCGCCAATTTTACAAAGCGAAGAAAGGAATGGATGGGAGTATGGAGGAACAAGGCAGAGAGACGATCATCCGGCTGGAAGGCCTGGGCAAGCAGTTTAAAACTGCCAATGGTTTGGTAACTGCCCTGGATGACATTAATCTGGAAATTTTTAAAGGAGAGATCTTTGGAATTATCGGCCTCTCCGGAGCGGGCAAGAGTACCCTGGTGCGCTGTATCAACTATCTGGAAGTGCCGACTTCGGGACGGGTATTTTTTGAAGGAGAAAATCTGTCGGCCATGACAGAAAAACAGAAGCGTCTGGCAAGGCGGTCCATGGGAATGATTTTTCAGCAGTTCAACCTTCTGGAGCAGAGAAATGTTCTCCAGAATGTCTGCTTCCCTCTGGAGATTGCGGGGGTTTCCAAGGCTGAGGCGAAGAAGAGAGCCCTGGAGCTTTTGAAGCTGGTGGGACTGGAAGAACGGGTGAAGGCTTATCCGGCCCAGCTGTCCGGAGGTCAGAAGCAGAGGGTTGCCATCGCCCGGGCAATGGCGACCAATCCAAAGGTGCTTCTCTGCGACGAGGCCACCAGCGCCCTGGACCCAAATACCACAAAATCCATTCTGGCCCTGTTAAAGCAGATTAACCGGGAGATGGGAATTACGGTCATTGTCATTACCCACGAGATGGCGGTCATCGAGGCCATCTGCGACCGGGTAGCAATTATTGATCAGAGCCATATTGCGGAATTCGGAAAAGTGTCGGAAATTTTCTCCGGACCCAAGTCCCAGATCGGACGCAGATTGATTTTGGGCGAAGCAGATACCCAGCGGGCCAATTTCGGAAAATCGGGACAGATCCGCATCATCTTTGATGGGAGAGAGTCCTCGGAGCCGGTAATCGCCAATATGATTCTGGCCTGCAAGGTGCCGGTGAACATCATGCACGCTGACACCCGGGATATTGAGGGAAAGGCCATGGGCCAGATGCTGATTCAGCTTCCGGAGGATGAGGTGGACGCCAACCGGGTCCGCAACTACCTGAAAACATCGGGAGTAGCTTTTGAGGAGGTGAGATAAATGGAACTGAACGCGGTTACAATTGAAATGCTAAAAGATGGAACTATTGAAACCCTCTACATGGTGGCTTTATCCTCCGCCCTGTCCTATCTGATCGGAATTCCTCTGGGAATCCTTCTGATTGTGACGGACAAGGACGGTATCCGGCCGGTTCCCGCCTTTAACCGGATATTGGGTCTGGTGATTAACCTGCTGCGGTCCATTCCATTTATCATTTTGCTGATTATGATTCTGCCCCTGACCAAGTTGATTGTGGGAAAGGTGACAGGCGCAAATGCGGTTGTGGTGCCGCTGGTCCTCTCCGCTTCCCCCTACATCGCCCGTATGGTGGAGTCTTCCTTAAAGGAGGTCAACGCCGGGGTGATCGAGGCGGCAAAGTCTATGGGAGCTTCAACCATGCAGATTATCTGGAAGGTATTGCTGCCGGAGGCTAAGCCCTCTCTGTTGGTGGGAGCGGCCATTTCCATCACCACCATCCTTGGATATTCTACTATGGCCGGCTATGCCGGAGGCGGCGGATTGGGAGATATCGCCATCCGTTATGGCTACTACCGCTATGAGGAAGAAATGATGCTGATCACGGTAGTGCTGCTGGTGATTATTGTCCAGCTGATTCAGATTGGATTTATGCACTGGTCCAAGGGAACGGATAAGAGAATCCGCTGAGGTTCGGCTGCTGGCCGGATACAAAGCTGATTATACAGGGCGCGGCCGCGCCCAAAACAATCATAATAAGAGGAGGACAAGAATTATGAAAAAGAAAAATCTAGGAACCATTGCCCTGGCTGCGGCTTTAGCCTGCGCTGCACTGGCAGGATGCTCCGGAAACTCACAGGAGCAGACCACAGCTGCCTCAACGGAGGGCACTGAGGCTGCGGGAGAGGAGACCGAGGCAGCAGGAGCTGAGAGCGAGGTTTCCGAGGCAGAATCCGCTGCTTCCGGCGAACTGGAGACTCTGGTTGTAGGTGCCACTGCCGCACCCCACGCGGAGATTCTGGAGGTAGTAAAACCCATTCTGGCAGAACAGGGATACGACCTGCAGATTCAGGAATTTACGGACTATGTGCTTCCCAACCGTGCCCTGGAGGAGGGAGAACTGGACGCCAACTACTTCCAGCACATCCAGTACCTGGAATCCTACAATGAGCAGAACGGAACCGACCTGGTAAGCGCCGGGGAGATTCACTATGAGCCCTTTGGCATCTATGCGGGAAAGACCACGGACCTGTCCCAGCTTCCCGACGGAGCTACCGTATTCGTTCCCAATGATATCACAAATGAGGCAAGAGCCCTTCTGCTGCTCCAGGACCAGGGACTGCTGACTTTGAAGGAAGGGGCAGGACTTGAAGCTACGCCCAACGATATTGAGGAGAATCCTAAGAATCTTGAAATTGTTGAGATGGAAGCGGCTATGATCCCCAGAACCATGGACGACTGCGATATTGCCATCATTAACGGAAATTATGCCCTGGAGGCGGGACTGAACGTATCCGAGGCCCTGGCAGCGGAAACTTCTGACTCTCTTGCTGCGCAGACCTACGCCAATGTAGTGGCGGTAAGGTCCGGAGATGAGAACAGCGAGAAGATTCAGGCTCTGGTTCAGGCTCTTTGCAGCGATGAGGTGAAGGAATTTATCGACGCCACATATAATGGAGCTGTCGTGGCTCTGTTCTAAAAAACGGGAATAGAACATAGAAAGAAATGGGAAAATCGTCGCTCCCCGAAGATTGAAAAACTTCGGGGACGGCGTTTTTTTTGCAGTATTGGGATTAGTTGGAGAGGTTCTTTCTAGCCGGAGATTTCGGGCCGGACGCCTGGCGGGCAATTGGAAATGAAAAAGTTTTATTGACAATTTTTTAGCCCTCATCTATACTTCCAATTGGATATTTGGCATAATGACATAAAAAATGCATAACATCAGGAGGATATTTGTATGAACAGACAAGAAAAGATTCAGAATATCTTGGAAGAGAAGAAAGAGATGATTACCGGCCTCAACCGTTCGATTTGGAAATATGCGGAAGGGGGATATCAGGAATACCGGAGCGCAGCCAAGATAAAGGAGGTACTGGAAGCGGAAGGGTTTCAGGTGGAGGAGCATGCGGCGGGAATCGAGACGGCTCTGATCGGCACCTACGGAAGCGGCAGTCCGGTGATCGGAATCCTGGCAGAGTACGATGCGCTTCCCAATCTCAGCCAGGAGGCCGGATGTGCGCAAAGGCGTCCTGTGGAAGGGCAGCAGTATGGCCATGGCTGCGGTCACAGCGCACTGGGGGCCGGGGCGGTGGGAGCCGCGGTCATCGTCAAAGAATACCTGAAGGAAACAGGTCTTAAGGGAACCGTGAAGCTGTTCGGATGTCCGGCGGAGGAAACAGGATTTGGAAAGGCATTTATGGCAAAGGCCCACTGTTTTGACGGTTTAGATATGTGCTTTTCCTGGCATCCGGAGGACGGGAACTACTGTTTCCCCAGAACCATCGCCAATTATGCGGTGCGCTTTGATTTTACAGGCACCAGTTCCCACGCTTCCAGCGCCCCGGAACAAGGGCGAAGCGCTCTGGATGCCTGTGAACTGATGAATGTAGGCGTCAATTATCTGCGGGAACATGTGCCGTCCTCCGTGCGGATCCACTACGCCTATCTGGACTGCGGCGGGGACGCGCCCAATGTCGTTCAGTCTCACGCCTCTTTGCTGTATTATGTACGCAGCCCGCGCCTTTCTCTGTGCGGCGAGATCTTGGAGCGGGTGAAAAAGATTGCGCAGGGAGCCGCCATGATGACGGAGACGGAAGTGAAGATCCGGGTGCTTGGCGGATTGAACGACTATATACCCAACCCAACTGCCTCGAAACTGATTGCCGATGCATTTGTGGCATTTGGAGGTCCTGACTTTGATGAAGAGGAGTTTGCCATAGCAAGAAAATTCCTGGTGGCTATGCCTGAGGAAGAACGCAAGAAAGCGATTGCTGCCGGAGCCAAGCTCAATGGCCTCAGCCAGGAGGAGTTTGCGGCCCGTCCGCTGAGTACAGCGGCGGAGCACTATAGCGAGAAAGTGAGGGAGACCTTGATGCCCGGGTCCACCGACGTGGGCGATGTAAGCCACATTGCGCCTACCGGACAGTACATGGTTTCCGCAGTTGTAATGGGAACGGGGGACCATACCTGGCAGTTTACGGCTCAGATCGGAACATCTATTGGAGACAAAGCGGGACAAGCCATCGCCCGGGCCATTGCTCTGGCCTGTGCTCAGGTGTATGAGAATCCGGTTCTGGCAGAACAGGCCAGGAAAGAGCTTCTGGAAGAGACGGGAGGCGTCTATATCTCCCCGATTCCGGATGGAATGAAGCCTGGCGAGGGAATGTGAGAGGGCCGCTTATGAAGAAAAAAATTTCCGTTATCACACTGATTCCAAGATCCGGCCGTTTTTACGCCCGGCAGGTACGGGATTTGTTCGGGGACAGGGTCCAGGTGGCCGCCTACAGTACAAAAGATCAGTCTGTAGAGAAGATCGCCCCTTCGGATCTATACCTGCTGTCTACGGATGCCTTTAAGGAGGCGGAGGAGGTCAGACGGTATATTCCCGAAGGAAGTCAGGTGGTGGAAATTCAGCTGACCTACCCGTTGGAGGTGATCCGCAGACTAAAAGAGATCCCTAAAGAGAGAGAGGTTCTTTTTGTCAACGCGACGCAGCAGATGGCCAGAGAGGCTATCACACAGCTGGAACAAAGGGGGGTGAATCAGCTTCGGTTCATTCCCTATGGGCCGGATTCTCCGATTCCGGCAGGGGTTAAAGTGGCGGTGACTCCGGATGAGCCGGATTTGGTTCCTCCCGGAATTGAAGAAGTGATTAATATCGGCCATCGGCCCTGCGCCCCGTCTACCATGATCGAAACAGCAGTCCGCCTGGGATTTGAGGAAATTTTGGAAGAGAATCCGTTCCGGAACTATGTAAAATCCATGGCTACGGAGAACTACAGCTTTGATAAAATGTTTTTCCGGTCCAGAACGATGGAGAGCAGATTTGACATTCTTCTGGAGATTCTGGATGAAGGCCTGGTAGGGGTCAATGAAAAGGGAGAGGTATTTGCCTGCAACCGGATGGCCAGGGATATTACAGGGGCAAAATCCCCGGATGTGGTGGGACGAAACGCAAAGGAGGAATTTCCCTATATTCCATTTGAGAAAGCCATTCGGGAGGTTACGCCCTGCGCTCCCCGGCTGATCCGCATCGGATCTGCGAACATTAATTTGGCGGTAACTCCGGTACTCCATCAGGGAAAATGTATCGGCGCCTTTGCTACGCTTCAGCGTTTTAATGAGCTGGAAAAACGCCAGAATGAGCTGCGCAGCCAGCTGCTTCACAAAGGATACCGGCCCAAGTATACCTTTGAGGATGTAACGGGAAAATCTCCGGCACTGGAGCGGACAAAAACGATTTTAAGGAAAATGGCAGCCACAGAGCTGCCGGTCCTGCTGATTGGAGAGACCGGTACGGGAAAGGAGCTTTTGGCTCACGCAGTTCATCAGGCGTCAGGCAGAAGCCAGTCGCCGTTTGTGGCCATTAATGTAGCTGCTATGCCGGAGAATCTGCTTGAAAGCGAATTGTTCGGTTATGAGGAAGGCGCTTTTACCGGAGCAAAAAAGGGTGGACGGCCGGGACTGTTTGAGTTCGCTCATACAGGAACGCTGTTTCTGGATGAGGTGGAAGGCATGAGCCAGGCTATGCAGGTGAAGCTTTTGCGGGTGCTGCAGGAGCGGGAGATTATGCGGGTAGGCGGTAATCAGATTATTAATGTGGATGTGCGTATTGTGGCGGCAACCAATGAAAACCTGGAGGAACTGGTGGAAAAGGGAAATTTCCGCCGGGATTTGTATTACCGGCTGAACGCCCTTCCGGTCCTGATTCCTCCCCTGAGAGAGAGGGGGGAGGACATTTTTCTTCTTTTGGATCAGTTCCGCAGCCGGGCAAATGGGGAATTTTCATTGTCAGCTGAAGTGCGGGAGCTGTTTCTCAAATACAGCTGGCCGGGAAATGTGCGGGAACTTCAGAATGTGACGGAGTATCTGAGCTTTATGGGACAGAAGCTGATTCGGGTGGAGGATCTGCCGCCTACTTTTTTGAATTCTCTGAAGCGAGAGCCGGAGCGAAAGGAGAGCACTCTGCCATCCTGGAAAGCGGAGAGGCCAAAGCCGCAGCGCAGCCCGGAATTCTGGTTTGTGCTGGAACAGCTTTATGAGGCTGCCGTCAGAGGAGAGATGATCGGAAGGGAGACCATGTGGAGAGCGGCCAGAAAACGCCAGCTTCCCCTGTCGCAAAAGGAGATTCGGGATATCCTGGAACAGATGTCGGAAGAAGGATTGGTAAAAATTACCAGAGGAAGAGGCGGAAGCAGGATTACCGTAATTGGTCAAAGAATGTGGGAAAATAAAGAAGAATAACCTATTAATTAACCTTTAACCAATTAAAAAGGGATAATTTGCACCTAAAGCATTAAGAAAGTATAAAAAATATTGAAAAAGCGTTAAGAAAGAATAAGAAAAAAGTTGGCATGAAAGTTGCTCTTTATTTAGGACATAAGACTCATCCTTCTTTGGGGATGAAGAAATCTGTTGAAAAAGCAGAGAATGGAGGTAAAGAGTGAAGTATAATTTTGATGAGGTCATTGACCGGGAAAAAAACCGCTCAGCCAAATATGACGAGAGGGAAAAGAAGTTCGGAACAAGGGACGTGATTCCTATGTGGATCGCGGATATGGATTTCCGGACCGCCCAGCCGATCATCGACGCCGCGAAGAAAAAGGCGGAGGAAGGAATCTGGGGATATACTTCCCGTCCGGCTTCCTACTATGAGGCGGTGTGTGGGTGGCAGAAGAGGCGCAACGGCTGGGACGTCGATCCGAAGATGATCAGCTTTGCTGTGGGAGTTGTTCCTGCTATGTCCTCAATGGTAAATGTTTTTACAAAACCTGAGGATAAGGTGCTGATTCAGACTCCGGTTTATTCTGAATTTTACGATGTAACGGAAAGCTGGGGCCGTCAGGTTGTGGAATCTCCCCTCAAAGAAAAAGATGGCGTCTGGTCCATAAACTGGGAGGATTTTGAGAAAAAAGCAGGGGAAGCGAAGATGTTTTTCCTCTGCAATCCTCATAATCCGCTGGGTATTGTCTGGTCTAGGGAAGATCTGACCAGAATGTGCGAAATCTGTATCCGGCATCAGGTGCTGATTGTTTCGGATGAGATTCACTCGGATTTAATCTTCCACGGAAAGAAGCACATCCCTACGGCTACGCTGTCGGAGGAGATTGCAGCTTATGTAATTACATGTACGTCGGGAACGAAAACCTTTAACCTGGCGGGAATCCAGGCTGCTGCGATCGTATTTCCCAACCAGGAACTGAAGGGCGTTTATGACCGGTTTTGGGTGAACCTGGATATTCACCGCAACAATGCGTTCAGTTCTGTGATTATGGAGACCGCTTTCAACGAAGGCGAGGAATGGCTGGAACAGCTATTGGAGTATATTTCCGGAAATTTCGATTTCATCCGGGAATACTGCCGGGAACATATTCCTCAAATCAAGCCTAATCTGCCGGACGCCACTTACCTGGTGTGGCTGGACTGCCGGGAGCTGGGAATGAGCAATGAGGAGCTGAAGAATTTCATGATCCATAAAGCGGGTCTTGGTCTGAACGAGGGATGGTCTTTTGGACGAAGCCTGTCCGGCTATATGCGTCTGAACGCAGCCTGCCCCCGTAGCGTGATTGAAAAAGCGCTGAAACAGCTGGAGGCCGCGGTAGCAGCTCTTTAAAATAATCTGCGCTGCATTTAAGATTGACTTTTGGAGGAAAACATTATGACGAACAAACAGAAAAAGGAAGGCTTTATTATGCGGGCCTTGGATACGGTAGAGCGCGTGGGAAATGGCATGCCGGATCCGGTAACTCTTTTTATTATCCTGGTGGGTGTTGTAATCGTCGCATCCGCGATCTGCGCCAGCATGGGGGTATCCGTAACCTACGAATCCATCGATACAGCCAGCGGCGAACTGCAGAATGTTACGGTCAGTGTTGTGAATTTGCTTTCACCCGACGGCATCCGCCATATGGTCACTACGGTAGTAAGCAACTTCACCAGTTTCTTCCCATTGGGAACGGTATTTACCATTATGATTGGTGTTGGAGTAGCAGATGGAAGCGGCTTTATGTCCGCGCTGCTGCGTAAAGTGGTTGCTGTGACTCCTAAGACATTTGTAACCGCAGTGGTTGTATTTTTGGGCGTTATGTCCAATATCGCTTCTTCCACCGGGTATGTTGTGCTGGTACCCCTGGGCGCTGTGGTATTTATGGCCTTTGGACGTCATCCCATTGCAGGACTGGCGGCGGCCTTCGCAGGTGTGTCCGGAGGATGGAGCGCCAATCTGCTGATTGGAACAAACGACCCCATGTTTGCCGGAATGTCTACTCAGGCAGCCCAGATGCTGGATCCTAATTATAATGTTCTTCCGGTCTGTAACTGGTATTTTATGGTAGCTTCCACCTTCTTGGTAACCATTATCGGAACCATTATTACTGACCGTCTGGTAGAACCCAGACTGACCCCCTATGTGCCGGATGAGACGGAACAGGTTCAGGATATTGCAAAGAACGAGAAGCGCGGAATGCGCTGGGCCGGAATTACCGCCCTGGTTTATGTGGTAATTATGGTGATTCTGGTTGCTCCTACCAATGGACTGCTGAGAGATCCGGAAACTCATGGATTTTTGAGTTCTCCTTTTATGAGCGGAATCATTTTCTTCATGATGCTGCTGTTCCTTCTTCCGGGTCTTGCCTATGGCATTGGTGCCGGAACCATCAAGAACGATAAAGATATGGTAGCTTTGATGACAAAGACGATTACCGGGCTTTCCGGATTCCTGGTACTGTGCTTCTTTGCCGCTCAGTTTACTGCCTTGTTTGATTACTCTAAACTGGGAACCATTATTTCCGTATTGGGAGCAAACGCGCTGGAGTCCGTAGGATTCAAGGGACTGCCGCTGCTGATCGCCTTTGTAATTCTGACCGCGGTTGTAGATATCTTTATTTCCGTAGACTCTGCGAAATGGGCTATTATGGCTCCGATTTTTGTGCCGATGTTCATGCAGCTGGGATTATCTCCTGAGGCGACTCAGGCAGCTTACCGGATTGGTGATTCTACCTCTAATATTATTGCGCCGATGATGCCTTTCTTCCCGCTGACGGTTGCCTTTTTCCAGAAGTATGATAAGAAGGCCGGAATCGGAAGCGTTATTTCCACGATGCTTCCGTACTCCCTCGCTTTCCTGATTGGCTGGATACTACTCTTTGTGGTGTGGTATCTTCTGAAACTGCCCCTGGGACCCGGATCACCGATTACATATACAATGATGTAAGTTCCCTGTTTTCTTGATTTTGGGACATCCCGGATTTTGGATTGCAGATAAAAGGAAAGGGTGATTGTTATGCAGCCAAAGGAAAATAAGATAAAAAAGCTTCTTCGGGAAAAGGGATTGGACGGAGCGATCGTATCCTCCCCGGAAAATTTTCATTATGTAACAGGCTTCGGGGGACACCAGCATACGGTGTCCCGCCAGCCGGGATTTACTCTGGCAGTAATGCGGGCGGACGACCAGGTGCCTACTCACATTACTACGATGGACTTTGAAGCAGAGACCTTCCGGCTGAAAGCGGCAGGAACAAATTTTGTGGTAGATCCTTATGATACATGGGTGGGGCTGAAAACCTGGGCGGAAATTGCCCAGGGCGCGCCTACCGTGGATAAGGAACGGATGGAAAACTCTAATGATAAGTTGGAAGCTTTCGTGAAAACCTGTAATCTGGCCGATGGGTGCATTGGAATTGAGATGGATTATCTGCCCATGAGTTATTACCAGATGTTAAGGGAAAAGTTTCCTGAAGCAGAATTTGTCAATATTTCCGACCTCTTTGTATACGCCAGAAGTGTAAAAACAGCGGAGGAAATCCAGATGTTCCGGGATTTGTGCCGTGTGGCAGATCATGGATTTACAGAGGTCAGTAAAATTGCGGGGATTGGCGTGACGGAAAAAGAACTGGTTCAGTGCTTCCGAGAGGATGTAATGAAATCCGGCTTCTGCGCCCCAAGCTCCTGGTCTATGTTTTCCACAGGCCCCTCCGGCGCAAGGCTGACTTTGCCGGGAGATGGCGTGGTGAAAGATGGAGATGTGGTGAAATTTGATGCGGGCGTCAACGCGGAGTTTGATTTCTATACCACAGATACTTCCAGAGCCTGGATTATTGGAAACGGGGACCCGGCTCTTTTGAAACTGAAGGACCGTCTCTATGAAGGGCAAAGACGAATGATTGCGGCGGCCAAACCAGGGCTTCCTATGAACGAGCTGTTCCATATCGCATACGATTATGTGAAAGAGAAATTCCCCTGTTATCGGAGAGGCCATCAAGGGCATTCGATCAGTATGGGACCTGCCACAGCGGAAGCGCCTTATATCAATGCAACGGAAACCAGACTCCTGGAGCCCGGGATGGTGCTGGCAATGGAGGTTCCCTGTTATATTGAAGGGGTAAACGGATTTAATATCGAGGATATGGTTCTGATTACCGAGAACGGATGCGAGGTCTTAACGCCTAATACGCCTCATTATCTGTAAAGGATGTTTTTGGCAAAATCAGAATCGCGGCAAGAAAGAATGGGGGCCCGGTTTCAGGCCCCCATTCCGCAGTATCAAAAGAGAGGAGCAGTTACGATGAAGGTTATAATTGTAGGCGGTGTAGCGGGGGGCGCAGGAACGGCGGCGCGCCTGCGCAGACTGGATGAAAACGCAGAAATCATCATGTTGGAAAGAGGGGATTACATTTCTTATGCCAACTGCGGACTTCCCTATTATATAGGAGGCGTGATCCAGGATAAGGGAGCTTTGCAGGTGCAGACACCGGAAGGATTCCGCAGCCGTTTCCGGGTGGACGTACGTACGGGAAATGAAGCGGTTTCAGTAGACACAAAGAGAAAAATTGTCACTGTAAACCGGGGCGGAGAGATCTATGAGGAGCATTATGATAAACTGGTTCTTTCACCGGGAGCGGCTCCTGTCTGCCCTAAAATAGCAGGCATGGAGGAAAATCATGTTTTTACCTTGCGCAATATTCCGGATACGTATAAAATCTATCATTTTATACAGGAGCATCGGCCCCAATCCTGCGTGGTGATAGGAGCCGGGTTTATCGGAATGGAGATGGCGGAAAATCTGGCCCATCGTGGATTGAAGGTAACGATTGTAGAGGGAACTTCCCATGTTATGCCTCCGATTGACATGGATATGGCTCACGGAGTCCACAATTATATCCGTGCAAAAGGGCTGGGACTTTATCTTGGCCAGACGGCGACATCTATGGACCGGGAGGGAGTCATTTTGGCGGATGGAAGAAAAGTTCCGGCAGATATGGTGATTCTTTCTATCGGTGTAAGGCCTGATACCGGATTTTTGAAGGACAGCGGAGTTGAATTGGGGACCAGAGGAGAGATTCTGGTGAATGAATATATGGAAACTTCCGCAGAAGACGTATATGCACTTGGAGACGGAACGTCGGTCCGCAATTTTGTCAGTGGGGAACAAACGCTGATTCCGCTGGCAGGACCTGCCAACAAACAGGGAAGAATTGTGGCGGATAATCTGAGCGGAAGGCACAGTATATATAAAGGAAGCCAGGGCACTTCTATTATGAAGTTCTTTGATATGACAGTTGCCGTAACCGGTGAAAAGGAGGAGTCGCTTTCAGCAAAAGGACGTCCCTTTAGGAAAGCGATTACTACCTCGGCTTGTCATGCGGGCTACTATCCCGGTGGCGATATGATGACGGTAAAAACTCTCTTTGACCCGGATACCGGTGTGATTTTAGGAGCCCAGATCGTAGGGGGCCAGGGAGTGGACAAGCGCATTGATGACCTTGCAAACGCAGTTCGTTTTAAGTTGACCGGAAAAGATCTGCAGGAGATGGAGCTGGCCTACGCTCCGCCTTTCTCATCCGCAAAGGATCCGGTGAATATGGCGGGATATGTGATCGAGAATATGATGGAGGGGCTGATGAAGCCGTTCTATCTGGAAGATCTGGAGAAGATCCCGGAGGACGCCCAAAAAGTGGATGTGCGGACAGAGGCGGAGTATGCAAATGGCGCGATACCAGGATTTAAGAATATTCCCCTGGACAGTCTGCGGGAACGTCTGGAAGAGCTGGATTTGACCAAAAAGATTTATATTACCTGCCAAATTGGACTGCGGGGCTATCTGGCTCAGCGGATTCTGGCCCAGCATGGAGCGGAGACTTTCAACTTGGCCGGAGGGTACCGGCTGTATGAGATGGCAGAGACTGACAGACGGGCGATGGCGGCAGTTCCGAAAAACTGTACCCAGTGCGGAATGGAACTGTAATATCCGGCGAGATCATTTGGCAGATTGTGTTTTCCAGCATCCTGTGATATACTTTAAAGCGCGGAGCGCTTCCGCCCGAAGGGTACACTTTAAAGTGCGACGGAAAACAACAGGATGGCGAAAGGAGAATACTGGATGGAAGAAGAGAAAAAAGGCCTGAGTCCGGAATCTGAGATGGATGAATCTGTTTTAGACCGTACAGTTTCAGATAGCAGTATAGAAGAAGCGAGCGTTCAAGCGGAAGAGAGAGCAGCGGAAGGCGAGCGGCTTCCTGTAGCTGAGGAGAAGCAGCCGGAGGCACCCGAAATGGAGTCTGTTCAGCCGGAGGCACCCAGAATGGAGTCTGTTCAGCCCGAGACGCCCAGAATGGAGTCCGTTCAGCCGGAGACGCCCCGTATGGAATCGTTTCAGTCTCCGCAGTCCCCGGCAGAAAACGCCCAGGGGCCCTGGCAGGGCGGCTATGGGGATACCAGGGATACGGCTTCCCCTCCGAAAAAAACGGGGAACGGTATGTCCATTGCTTCCCTGGTGATGGGAATTCTTTCCCTGGTCTGCTGCTGTTGTGGTTATGTGGGAATCGCCCTGGGAGCCTTGGGTATTATTTTTGCTTTATTATCCAGGCAGGATGAGCCGATGAATACTCAGGCAAAAGTGGGATTGATTCTTGCCTGCGTCGGAATTGCGCTGAATGTAATTTCCATTATTTTGCTGCTGGTAATGAACGCAGCCGGATTGGTGGACGTAACCACAGATGTCGCAACACGGATTGGCGGGAGGTGATTCTGCCATGAAGCGTGCTTCAGAATATCGCCGTCTGGCCAGGATTTCTATGGGACGTCAGATGGGCACAATGGCGGCCACAGGCTTTATGAGATCGATGGTGGATTCTCTTGTGGGTATTGTCCTGATGTTTGTGTTGTTCGTGGGGCTGGTGCTTTTGGGAATACAGACCGTGGCGCTGGCTTCCTCAGGCTACGGAGCTGCCGTGATTATATTGACCCTTTTTGCCCTTGTAATCACGCTGCTGGTTGTGGCGGCCGGCGCGCTTTTCTGGCTTTTGGAGGGCGGGCTGATTCAACAGGCGCACCATGCGGTGCATGGCAGAAAGGTTTCCATGACTGACCTGTTTTCCGGGTTCACGGGAGGCCTGGCCTGGCGTTTGATTGTAATTGGTCTGTTCAATTTGCTGATGACGCTCTTTTTTGCCGTTCCTTACGTGATTGCTGTATTTGCCAGCAGCTCAGCAGACGATTTTACACTGCTTGAAGCCGGGGCGGTCGTGGGGGCCTATCTGTGGTATATGGCGGGAATCCTTCTGATATTTTTGCTTTTCGGGCTTGCGCCTTATATCCTGGTTGACCAGCCCCATCTGGGGGCTGTCCAGTGTATGAAGCAAAGCCTGATATTAACTAAGAAACGCAGATTCAGACTGTTTTGTTTGTGCTGCAGCTTTATTGGCTGGTATATATTAGGAGGCATTTCCTATGGAATCGGTATGTTCTGGATTCTGCCGTATGTGCGTTGCGCCTTTTACCATTTTTATGAAGATTTAAAGAGTGAGAAGCTGAGCGGCACTCCGATTCTCTGAGTGTGCAAAGATGCTGTGAGAAATTTTCAAACAAAAGGAAAAGAAATATGTTGCTTACCCAAAAGGTTTGCGACATATTTTTTTATATACGAAACCTTTCAGGACATTCGGAACGGCTGCCAGCGCAGGGAAAAATAAGTTTACAAAAATGGACATGAAAAGCGAGGAAAATTCCTTTTTTTGCGTGTATGCTTTAATAAAGGAGGCAAATGGATGGAATGGTTAAAAAGGCTAAACGCGGCTATAGATTACATAGAAAGCAATCTGGACAATGATATATCTTACGATGAAGCCGCCAGGATAGCTTGTTGTTCTTCCGTTTATTTTCAGCGGATCTTTTCGTATGTGTCGGGGATTTCCTTATCAGAATATATCCGGCGAAGAAGAATGACGCAAGCGGCATTTGAATTACAAAGAACAGACGAGAAAGTGATTAATATTGCCTTGAAGTATGGATATACTTCTCCGACTTCGTTTAATCGGGCATTTCAAAGCGTTCACAACCTCACGCCGTCTGCTGCCCGAAATATAGGCAGCACATTAAATGCTTACCCTGCAATCCGGTTTTCGGTCAAAGTGACAGGAGGAAATGCTATGTCATATCATATTGCGGAAAAAGGTTCAATGCGAATGGTAGGGGTTCGTATTCCGCTGTCTGCGGATATGGAAGAAAATCAGAAGAATATTCCTCAATTTTGGCAATCTGTTTTAAGCGGCAATTTGTTTTCTGAAATATGCAAGTTAGCGAATCGGTCCCCGCAGGGGATATTGGGCGTAAGCGTGTATGAGAATCCCAAAAGCTTTTTTTACTACATCGCAGCGGCTACAGATGCGCCGGTTCCTGATGGTATGTTTGCACTTGAAATACCGGCGGCTGTATGGGCGGTATTTGAAAATGACGGCTGTTTCAAAGAAAAGGTACAAAGCATTTTCAAAAGATTTTATACGGAGTGGCTGCCATTTTCAGGATATGAATATGCCGGACTCCCGGACATAGAAGTGTATCCTATTTGTGAGGAAACGCCTGTCAGCGGACATTCAGAAGTGTGGATTGCTATTAGAAAAGGAGAATAACTCATGTACCACTTGCGGTTAAAAGGCGGTCATTATCAAATGGGGGTCAAGCGGGGAAAAATTTTTCAAAAATGCAATATTTCCTTTCCTTTACACCTCGATCAATTTCAGCTTGAGCATGGAATAAAAAGTGAAAAAATATTGAAAGATTTTTTCCCCGAAGTGTGCGCGGAAATAAAAGGCGTGTGCGATACCATAGGCGCGGACTATAACACCTTTGTTTCGTGGATGTTATGTATGGGCTGCTGCATGTATAATCTGGAAAAAAATATACCTGTGGAAATTAGAGGTTGTACCGCATTTGCCTATACCAAAGGGGGACAAGTAATTTATGGCAGAAATAATGATCTGCCGCCATATTTGAAAAATGGAAGCAAAAGTGAAATATATGCTCCATTTAACGGAAATAAATTTAATCTTACGACATCCTCCTTGATTAATGGGGAAGAAGGCCTAAATGAACACGGTTTGGCGGTTGCCATGACTTTTGTGATGACAAGCCTTGACAAAATACAGGCAGGTTTTAATTCTTGCTTTATTGTAAGATATTTGCTTGAAAAAGCGGACACAACGAAAACCGCCATTTCTCTGCTTATGGAGTTGCCAATAGCTTCGAACGGCAATATTTTAGTTGCGGATAAGACCGGGGAAATGGCGGTTATAGAATGCACACCTGAGGCGAAGAAAATACGAAAGGCTCTTTACTTTGGTAAAGATAAAATTGTATGCGCCGTTAATAGTTTTACTTCCGATGAAATGAAGCCCTTTGATAAGGCAAATGGAGACGACTATTTTTCCGACAGGCGATACCAAACGGTAATAGACGGTTTTTCATCCCACATTCAGGAAGATTATATTGAAACGACAAAGCAGCTTCTAAGAGGCGATTACGGATTTATGTGTCAATATGATGACCCAGATTTTCAAACGGTTTGGAGCTCCGTATTTGATTTAAAAACGATCATGATCTATCGTGCAGAAGGAGATCCCAGAAAAAAGAAGTTCGGGACAGATGACCGGCTCCACAAAATAGTGAAAGGACGAAAATTTTCTGAGCATTCTCATATACTGTAAGAAAATGGAACATGGCGGCAAACTATGCGAATCAGCGAGCTGAAACAGAAGGAGATTATTAATGTAAAGGACTGCAAACGTCTTGGATTTGTGGGGGATGTGGATTTTGACATGAAAACCGGCTGTCTGCTGGCGTTGATTGTGCCGGGACCGGGCTGCATCTGTGGATTTCTGGGAAGGGAAAAGGAGTATGTGATACCATTTTGTGATATTTGTCAGGTGGGGGAGGATATTATTTTGGTAGACGTGAAGGAAAAGGAAATAACAGGAAAAATCGGTTGATTGAAAGAGGAAAATTAAGGGAAAGATCGTTATATAAATGGAAGGAGGGTAGGTTTTTACTGACAGTTGATTGGATTAAAATGTAAATAGGGTTCAGGGCTGTCCCGCGGGAAGAGATTCCGTTGGGGCAGCCTTATTTTATGGGCGGCTCAGTCATAAAACCTGTCCCCTCTCATATATTGAGATAAAGGAGTGAGGAGATTGGAACGAAAAGAAGAGATATTAAAGATATTTCCCAGAGAACTGAGACAGATCTTAGGGAAGGTTCCGGCAAAATTTTCTCAGTTGCAGGAAATCCGGCTGAGGGCGGGAAAACCGGCGCTGCTGGTATGTGGAGGAAGGGAATACGCCATTGGTATAGGGGGAGAACTGCTGAAAACAGAAGAAATGGAGCCGTTGGAGTTTGAAGGGAAGGGAAAACGCGCGCTGTGCATCATTTCACCTGAGCAGCTTTCACAAATTGTAGAGTATATGAGCAGTTATTCACTGTACGCGGCGGAAGAAGAAATCCGCCAGGGCTTTTTTACCATTCAGGGAGGACACAGAATCGGTCTCGGGGGAAGAACGGTGGTACAAAATCAGGAGATTCGGCTGATGAAATTCATTTCTTTTTTAAATGTGCGGATCGCTCATCAGATCATCGGATGCGCGGATGATTTGATGGGGTTCTTGTATCAAAAGGAAGCGGGGGAAAGCCGTTTTCTTAATACTCTTTTGATTTCTCCGCCCAGAATGGGAAAGACAACAATGCTGAGGGATATTATACGCCATATCTCATGGGGAGGCCCCGGCATTCCGGGAATGACGGTTGGGGTGGTAGACGAGCGGTCAGAGCTTGGGGCATGTTATCAGGGGATCCCTCAGAACGACCTGGGTCCCAGAACAGATCTCCTGGATTGCTGCCCAAAAGTGCAGGGGATGATGATGCTGGTTCGCAGCATGTCGCCCCAGGTAGTGGCGGTGGATGAAATTGGCGGCAGTGAAGATGCCAAAGCTTTGGATTATGTCAGAAACTGTGGCTGCGCGATCGCCGCAACTGCCCATGGGACATCCTTTAAAGACGTAAAGGAGAAGAAGGACCTGGGACGTCTGGTGGACGAGGGGTGTTTTGAACGATATATAATTTTGGAGAAGGGGACATTAAAAGGGCGGACGATACGTATTTTAGACCGGGAAGGCCATTGGCTTCAAAATATTGAAATCGGGGAGGAAGGTTAATGAAATGGATCGGTATGTTTTTGGTGGTCATTTCCTCCTCAGGGCTGGGGTTTTGGATGGCGGGGAGGTGGCAGGAGCGGCTGAAACAGATGGAGCATCTGAGACAGCTGATCTATTTTCTGAAAGGAGAGATCGTCTATAGCCATGCGCCGTTGGCGGAAGCGCTGGAACGGGTGGGAAAAAGAGGCGGCGGTCTGCTGGGAGATTTTTTTGAGAGGGTTTCCCGGCGGATTCTCATACAGGAAGGAGAAAGTCTTAGGGAAATCTGGAACAGCGAACTGAAACAGACAGAGGAGAACCGGGGACTGGCGCTTTCCGGAGAAGACCTGGCTCAGCTAAAAAGTCTGGGGAATCATCTGGGATATCTGGATGTGGACATGCAGGAGAGGATGCTTCTCCTCTATCTGGAACAGGCGGATTTGACAATAGCTGATTTGAGGGAACATAAACGGGAAAAATGCCGGCTTTATACCAGCATGGGAGTAATGGGAGGCATTTTCCTAGTCATTATTATGATGTAGCCGTCCCAAATGGAGGCAGGAGTAAGGAGGCAGTTATGGGTGTAAACCTGATATTTCGTATCGCTGCGGTGGGCATTTTGGTGTCCATTGTGTGCCAGGTGCTAAAACACAGCGGAAGGGACGAGCAGGCTTTCCTGACAAGTCTGGCCGGATTGGTTCTGGTGCTGTTTTGGATGGTGCCTTATATTTACGAGCTGTTTGAAACCATTCGAAATCTATTCGCTCTGTAACAGGGAGGTGCGGCAATGACCATTGTTACCATCAGCGCGGCGGGTGTGGCAGCGGTTCTTCTGGCAGTTCAGCTAAAAGGGCTGAAGGGAGAGTACGCAACCTATCTGGCGTCGGCAGCCGGCTTTTTCATCTTTTTTTATGGAATATCCAAATTGGAATCTATTCTGGAAACGGTTCGTCAAATCGAAAGCTACATAAAAATAAATCCAATCTATTTGACTACATTGATGAAAATGGTCGGGATTACCTACGTCGCGGAATTTACATCCGGAATCTGCAAGGACGCCGGATTCGGAGCTTTGGGAGGACAAATCGAAATCTTTGGAAAGCTGTCAATTCTGGCCATCAGCACTCCGATTTTGCTGGCGCTGCTGGAAACCCTGCAGGTATTTTTGGTATGAGGGCAACAAGAGTCGGAGCCTGTCTGCTCTTTCTGGTCTGCCTGCTTTTAGGAAGCGGGATAGAGGTCAAAGCGTCCTGGCAGCAAGGGCAGGATTCGTCTCAAAATGATCATGCGATGAGCGAAATAGAGCTTCTGGGAATTGGGGAAGAAGTAAAAGAAATTGAAAATTATCTGCGTCAAAGTTTGGGGGAGGGACAGGCGGATTTTTCATTTCTCTCTCTGATGAAGTCTCTTTTGACAGGACAATTTTCCCAGGCGGCTTATGAAGCGGGAAAAGGGATGAAAAACAGCCTTTTAAATGAAATAGAGGCAGGAGGCGGACTGCTGCTGCAGGTTGTAATGATCGGAATTGTGGGAGCGGTTTTTTCTAATTTTTCATCCATTTTCCGCGGGAGTCACATCTCGGAAACCGGATTTTTTGTTACCTATTTGCTTTTGTTTACCTGTCTGGCAGCCAGCTTTTTTGCCAGCCTTCAGATTGCAGCCAAGGTTCTGGAGCAAATTTTTTCTTTCCTTCGGGTTCTGATGCCTGCTTACTTTATGGCGGTGGCATTCGCCGGAGGAAGTTTGTCAGCAGCTGCCCTTTATGAAGTGATGATGGCGGCGGTTACCCTGGTCTCATGGATCTGCAAAAATATTCTTTTGCCGATGGTGAGAATTGATGTGCTTTTGGTTCTGGCCGGACATGTGGCAAAGGAGGAAACCTTCACCAGGATGACAGAGCTTTTGGAGGAGGCGGTTGGATGGATTTTGAAGACTCTGACCGGTTTGATCCTTGGCTTTCATATCATTCAAAGCATGGTGCTGCCTTATGCGGACAGCGCGGGACAGGCAGGAATTAGAAAACTGGTGGAGCTGATTCCGGGGGTGGGTTCAGGGGCAAATGCGCTGACCCAGGTGGTGCTGGGGTCCGGCGTTCTCATTAAAAACACGATGGGAGCAGCGGCGGTGGCGGTACTGCTTATTTTGACCTTAGTTCCTATGGCAAAGCTGGCTGTTTTAATGGTATTGTATCAGGCGGCGGCGGCGGTGATGCAGCCGGTGTGCGACCGGAGAGTGGTTTCTTGTGTCAATGGGATTGCCAAGGGTCATAAGCTTCTTTTGAAGATTGTGGCGGCCTCCCTGATCCTGTTTATTCTGGCAATTGCCCTGACCTGCGCGGCGACAAATGTTAATTACTACACAATATGACGGGGGGACTATGGAAGGGATTTACCGGTGGGTACAGAACATCACTTATTACATGATTTTTATTACGGCGGCGGCCAATCTGCTGGCCGATTCCAAATATGAAAAGTATCTTCGCTTTTTTGGAGGAATCGTTCTGGTCCTTTTGGTGGTTCAGCCATTAACGGGGAGTCTTCGCCTGGAGGAGAGGCTGACCTATCTGTTTCAATCGTTCACTTTTAAACAGGATTCGGCGGACTTTGAAAAGCGGCTCTGGGGAATGGAAGAGGAACGATTAAGCAGGGTCATTGATTCTTATGAAAACGCGGTCCGCCTGGATTTAGAAGCCATGGCTCGGGCGGAAGGGTATGAACCATTTCAAATTCAGGTGGAGATCGGAAAGGCGCGAAACGAGGATACGTATGGGCGTGTAATCAGAATTCATATGGAGTTGGGACCTGGAGCGGAATGGAAAATGGGAGAGAATGAGAACGTTTACGATGAGAAACTGCAGGAAAAAGTTGAGGAGATCCGGATTGAGCCAGGGGAGGAAATCCGGGTGGAGACAGGAAAAGATATGGTAATGGAGGAAAGCCGGTCCGACTACGGAGCTTTGGCGATGCCTCAGGATACGCAGGAGCGGGTGAAACTTAACGCATTTATTCGAAAGGTGGCAGGGTATTATGGACTTAAAGGAAAGGAAGTCACAGTGGAGTGGCACGATGACGAAAACAAAGTGGATACTGCTGCTGTTGGTGGGAGCGGTGCTGATGCTCCTGTCTCTTCCGATAGGAAACCGCAGTGAAAAGAGCGATCAGAACAGCCTTGTTGCGCAAAGCGGAGATGAAAAAACAGACTGGCGGAGTATGAAAGATGACAGCAAAGCAGTGGAGTCGGATTCTGACGAGACCTATGAAAAGCAGTTGGAAGAACGGATTAAGAACTTTCTGAGAAATGTAGAGGGGGTAGGAGAGGTGGATGTGATGGTGGTGCTGAAATCTTCTGAGGAAAAGGTGTTTCGGGTAGATACCAATACATCCGTCGGCCAGACAGAGGAGGCAGACGCTCAGGGCGGAAGCAGAAAGTCTCAAAGCAGCCAGACAGAAGAAAATACGATCCTGACTGCCGGGAGTTCAGGGCAGGGCAATGAACCGCTGGTGGAAAAGGAATTGAAACCAGAAATTTCAGGAATCATCATCAGCGCCCATGGGGGCGGGAGCAGACAGGTTCAGGCAGAAATTTCTGCCGCGATGGAAGCATTATTTGGCCTTCCGGCACATAAAATAAAAGTATTAAAGCGGGTGGATTAAAGGAGTGCGGAATATGAAAAAAATAAAACAGGTGAAAGAACACATGAAAGATGTGAATATGAAGCGGCTGTTTCGGAGAAATCAGATTATCATTACCACGCTTGCGGTGATGATTGCAGCCGCGGGGTACTTAAATTACGCGGGAAACCAGGAGCTTGACGGCCAAGGCCAGGTTTATGAAGCTGGCGCAATAGACATTTCAGATGAGGACATTTTGGCGGAAAATCAGGCGGTAATGAATGAGGCAGGAGATGGGGTACTTCAGGAAATCCCCAGTCTGGACGATCCCATGGAAGGGAACGAAGCTCAGGCGGCAGCGGATGAGGTGGAGGAGGCTCTGCCCCAGGAATCTTTGGCCCAAAATGGTGGGCAGCAGGAAGTGGAAATGGCGGCGGCGGATTCAGCGGAAGAACAGGCGCAGGCGGAAGGATCCCAGGCTGGCTTGGAAAATCCCGGAGAAGCAGTGCTGACCAGCGGAATGAACGTAGCGGACTACATAGCCAATGTGCAGCTGAACAGAGAACAGATCCGGGCTAAAAACAAGGAAACGCTGATGGGACTGATCAACAGCACATCCATCGATGAAGCGGCTAAACAGCAGGCCATTCAGGATATGATTGACTTGACGGAAATTGCTGAAAAGGAAAACGCTGCGGAGACCCTGTTAATGGCCAAAGGTTTTCTGGATCCGGTGGTAAGTATTACCGGGGATAAAGTCGATGTGGTAATCAATGCCTCTTCCATTACCGATCCGCAAAGAGCGCAGATCGAAGATATTGTCAAGCGCAAGACGGAGGTGGGGGCTGATCAGATTGTGATTACTCTGCTGAATCTGGAAGAATAGAAAACAGGATAGGGGGAATAAACAGCAAAAAACGGTCCGGCAGAGCTGGGATTACTGCAGTTGACGCGCGAGAAGCAGGCATAGAGTGTGATGGACAGGGAAAATTTATGGGAGTATAATAGAAAAATATACAAAAGGAAAGGAAGTAAAAGTCCCCATGCTGACCATAAAAGAAGCTTACCATATATTAGGCCTTTCGCCTCAAAGCACTCCAAAAGAGGTGAAAAGACAGTACAGGAGACTGATGCAGCAGGTACATCCGGATGTGTTCGCAAACGGAAAAACAGGGGATATCCTGCTGGCTCAGAAGATTAATCTGGCCTACTCGTTGTTAAAGGGACAGATGGGAGAAGTTCCCTCCCAACCCTCTCGGAAAAAAGAAAAGACATGGGAAAATTCATGGGATGCACCGGTGAATCCTCAGGCATATACGGAGAGGGAAATTCTCCATTATGCGGAAGATCAGGAAGGAAATATTCTGGGCAGCTTCTCCATTGCTAAAGGGAAATATCTTTGGACGATGGAGGAGGATTTTCGGCTTTTTCACCTCAGTATTTACCGATGTGTCAGAGAAATTTTAGAGGAGATCGAAACTGCTTTTTTGGCAGAACCAGAACGGGAAAAAAGGCAGTTTGTGGAAGGAGAGCTGGCGTATCTGCTTGCGCAGCAGTTCATAGATGGAATCGGGCTGCTGAAAACATTGGCAAAAGAGGAAGTAGAGGAAAAATGCAGCAAAAAAGAAACGTACAGGACCTTTGTCCTGTCTGCTATGGCAGAGATGTCTGAAGCTTCACTTAGTCCGAAGCCAGGTCAGCTTTTGTTTCCGGGAGGGATCAGACGCCACCGTTTGAATCTGAAAGATGCCGAAGGAAGGACGATCGGATACCTGTCCTTTCCGGACGACCGACTATATTACGTAATCATACCTCTTTTTGAGCAGCGCAGAGTGCAGGTCAAAATTATGGTGACGGGGAATGGAATCAGGAAGAAATACTGCAGCCTGAAATTATGGATCAGGCTGCCTGAGAAAACATCATGCAGGCAGCCTGAAAATTTGAATCAGCAGATTGAACGACTGCTTAAAAAATATCAATTATATGGTTCTACTGACCAACGGTGATGTTGGTATCTTTTGCGTTTGTCCAGGCTTTTTCGATGGAACCCAGAATATCTCCGTGGGCGTCTCTCAAGCTCATGGTAGCGCCGGAAATAGCATCCAGGCTGGATTTCTCTTCATCGGTAAAAGCCTCATATTTTGCGATATCTTCCTCATTCTCAGAGGCGCCGAAGAGAGGTCTGCCGTTGACGTCGGAGCAGTAATCAGCGAACCACTGGCCGACCTCTTCGGTGGTCATTCCGATAAAGAAATTCTCGAAAATATTCATCTCGTCGGTCCATGTTCCGGAGTTCAGCTTGTAGGAAGAACCTCGCTCCCGTTTGGTCTGCCAGGAATCGATCTGGGCCAGGAAGCTGTCTTCGGTCTGCTCTAAAACCGTATCCACAACCGCGTCGTGATCCTCATCGGCGTTATAGCTTTGTCCGGGGAAACCGGTCAGTCCGGGCATGGATTCACCGTCGTAGTTGGGAGTAGCAACCTCCATCACATCTGTATATACTGCAGCGATCCTGCCGTCTCCGTCATAGCATACGCCGGAGGCCTGAGTATTAAAGCTGTAAACGCCTACATCCTGGTCATCGGAGCCCGGGCCAAGGCGTCCGGTATTGGTAATTCCAAGGCCAATTTTAGAAATCTTCTCAGCTTCAACGGGCCGGCGATTATCATATGCCTTTAAAATAGCGCCTAAAATATTTCCGTGAGAATCGTTTAAGGACATGGTGGCACCGGAGATTGCATCCAGACCGGCTTTGTCCTCATCGCTCAGAGCTTCATACTTTGCGATATCCTCCTCGTTTTCGGAAGTGCCGAAAAGAGGCCTTCCATTGACGTCAGAGCAGTACTTGGAATACCAGTCCTGAAGCTGGTCAACGGTCATTCCCTTAAAATACTCTTCAAAAATGTCCATTTCATCGGTCCATGTTCCGGAGTTCAATTTGTAGGAAGAACCACGTTCCCTCTTAGTCTGCCAGGAGTCTACATCAGCCAGAAAGCTGTCTTCGGTCTGTTCTAAAACCGTGTCTACCACAGCATCGTGATTGGTATCAGCGTTGTAGCTCTGTCCGGGGAAACCGGTCAGTCCGGGCATGGATTCACCATCATAATTGGGGGTGGCAACCTCAAGCTGATCTACCTCCAAATCCAAAATAGTCCCCTCATTATCAAACAACACGTAGGCCACTACTTCGTTGAAACTGTAAACACCAGTACCCTGGTCATCAGAACCGGGCCCCAGGCGGCCGTTTGAGTAAAATCCAAGACCATGAGTGAGTTCGCTGGCCTGAATCTCCTCCTGAGATGCCAGAGCGGTATCCTCCTCTACCGCTTCGCCCATGGCTGTACGGATGGCGTCAAAGACACCGTTGGAAGTCCAGGTGGCACCGGAAACCGCATCCACGCCATCCAGTCCCTGATTCTCCACAATGGCTGTCCGAAGCGATGAGATAGCAGTACCGCCGATGTCCGGAGTTTCATCTGATCCTGTAATTTCCAGATCAATAATTCGGTCCCCGGCTGCAGTTACGGTTACGGAAATAGGGCCTCCATAACCTTCTGCCTGTCCGGTCAGCGTACGAATTTCTTCTCCGCCGGCAGCGCTTTTAAGCCGGGACTCCTGGATGGCATTATAAAGGGGCTGGGAGCCTGCAGCTACCGCGACGGCAGCAACAGCCATAATTCCCAGTCCCACCAGATTTCTATTGTTATTCATAAAGTCTCCTCCCGTAAGTGGTTCGTTAAAATAAATTCTGTAACAGCCCAGATCAGCAGAAAGAAGGGGCAAAAAACTTAATCGTCTGAACAGTTACGGATTCCTAATGATAAGAGTATCATTTTGAGGGAAAGGTGTCAAGATTTGAGAATCATCAAAAAAAACTTGCATTTGAAAAAAAGTGGACTATAATAGTTCTAAAAAGAACTAAAATGGAACAGAGGAGGAACTCGATGAATGGTACGGACTTTTTAACCGGCTCCAGACGCATCAGAAAACTCTATGAAGCGCGTATCAGCCGGGTCTGCGGACGATACGGTTTAACGCAGATTGAGACGGATATTTTGGCCTTTCTGAGCAATCATCCTGGAAAAGATACGGCGGGAGATATTGTCAGGCTGCGTATGCTGCAGAAGGGAAATGTATCTCAGGCGGTGGAGGACCTGCTGGGAAGGGGATATCTCGAAAAAAGTCAGGACCAAAAAGACCGCAGAAAGCTGCACCTGCATTTGGCGGGAAAGTCGAAGGAAGTAATTCAGGCCATTACCCAGGTTCGGGCAGAGTACTTGAGAGAGCTTTTTGTGGATTTTTCACCGGAGGAGGTGGGGCAGTTTAACGCTCTGTTTCAACGAATCTTTGAAAATGCGGCAATAGCCCTGGAAAGGAAAGAATGAAAATATGGAAAAGGATAAGAAATTCTTGGGAACAGAACCGGTGGGAAAGCTGCTTCTGCAGCTGGCCCTTCCTACGGTGGCTGCTCAGCTGATTAATATGCTTTACAATATTGTGGACCGTATTTATATCGGCCATATTCCCGGGGAGGGAGCTATGGCCCTGACCGGCGTAGGCGTATGTATGCCAATTATTATGATTGTGTCTGCATTCGCGGCTCTGGTGGGTTACGGCGGTTCCCCAAGAGCATCCATAGCGATGGGAAAGGGAGATCAGAATGAGGCGGAAGAAATCCTGGGAAACTGCCTGGTTCTCCAGGTGATTTTGTCTGCTATTCTGACCGCGGTGCTTTTAATCTGGAACCGGGATTTTCTTATGACCTTCGGGGCCAGCGAAAATACGATCGGCTACGCGGTTAGTTATATGAATATCTATGCTCTGGGAACCATTTTCGTGCAGCTTACCCTTGGGATGAATTCCTTTATTACGGCCCAGGGATTCGCCAGAACCGGTATGCTCTCCGTTCTGATCGGAGCAGTCTGCAACATTATTCTGGATCCTATTCTGATTTTCGGATTTCACATGGGCGTTCCGGGAGCGGCGTGGGCTACCATCATTTCTCAGGCTATCTCCTGTATTTGGGTCCTGAGTTTTCTCTTTGGAAAAAAGACGTTCCTGCGAATTAAAGCCAGAAACCTGAAGCTTCAGACTGAAGTGATTCTTCCCTGCGTGGCGCTGGGAACTGCCACCTTTATCATGCAGGCAAGCGAAAGCGTGATTTCTGTCTGCTTTAACTCTTCCCTTTTGAAATACGGAGGGGATATTGCGGTAGGCGCTATGACCATTCTGACCAGCGTAATGCAATTTGCCATGCTGCCTCTTCAGGGCCTGGGGCAGGGCGCGCAGCCTATTATCAGTTATAACTACGGCGCAGGAAATACAAAGAGAGTGAAGGAAGCCTACTTCCTTCTGCTAAAATGCAGTCTCTGCTACAGCGTTCTTTTATGGGTGCTGGTAATGGCTGCTCCTGGTGTTTTTGCCGGAATCTTTACTTCTGATGAGGCTTTGGTGGAATTTACCGGAACAGCTCTTAGAATTTACATGGGAGCCATGTTCCTTTTTGGAATCCAGATGGCCTGCCAAATGACCTTCAATGCTTTGGGAAAAGCCAAGGAGGCTATTGTGGTGGCGGTTGTCAGGAAATTTATCCTGCTGATCCCCCTGATTTATATTATGCCCAGAATTTTGAACGGAAGTTCAGCGATGATGACCAGGGCCGTCTATATGGCAGAGCCCATAGCCGATACCATTGCGGTGACCTTTACCGCCATCCTTTTTTATATCCAGTTCCGGAAGGTGATTGCAAAAATTTAAAAGGCGGTTTTACGCATGTTGAGAGGAGGGCGTCAGAAGGCGTTTTGCGCGTCCAAAAGTCATGTTTGCCTGTGCAAGCACAGCCCCCATAAATTTTTGACGTTTGTATCATATTGACAAAAAATGCTGCGAACCCAGTTGAGAAACTGCGGATCACGGCGTTTTTTTATTGCTCTTGTGTCTAATCTTGCGGTCATAACCAGTTGCAAAGGTAAAAAATGGATGAGTATAATGTACCCGTTGGCAAATAAAGATATGATCAGGCACAACACATTCAGGGAGGTAAATGATTATGAAAGAATTAAGTATTGCGATTGTGGATGACAACCCTATGGTTTTGAACACGCTGGAGGGAATTCTGGGACAGGAGAAAGACATGTCCGTCATTGGAAAGGCCGAGAATGGAGAGGATGCTCTTCATATGATTACGGACAAAAGCCCCGACGTAGTTCTGCTGGACCTTATTATGCCCAAAATCGACGGCATTTCCGTGGTAGAGCGGATTAAGCAGTCGGAATCTCTGAAGAAAATCCCGGCTTTTATCATTCTGAGTTCCGTAGCGGGAGAGCAGATGGCAGAGGAGGCTTTTCGAGCCGGCGCGAACTATTATCTGATGAAACCTTTTGACAGGGATACCCTTGTAAGTAAAATACGCACAGTGGGGAAACAATCCCTTCCGCGGACAGGGAAATCTTTTGCGCCGGAGAAGAGGGAAAAGGGATGTAAGCAGGACCGGGAGGCATATATGGAGGAACATCTGGAGACCGATATTACGAAAATGCTTCACGAACTGGGAATTCCGGCCCATATTAAGGGATACCAATATTTAAGAGACGCAATTTCCATGACGGTTAAGGACCAGGAAATGATGACCTCTGTGACCAAGATTCTTTATCCAACCATTGCCAAGCGTCATCAGACCACGGCCAGCCGGGTGGAACGGGCCATCCGTCATGCCATTGAGGTGGCCTGGGGTAGAGGAAAACTGGAAACTATCGATCAGATTTTCGGTTACACGGTCAGCACCGGAAAAGGAAAGCCTACCAACTCAGAGTTTATTGCCCTGATTGCGGACCAGATTTTGCTGGAATACAAAAAGATATAAAAAAGAACTTCCTAATTCCCCCAAAATAATGTATACTATACATTGAGGCGCGAAGCGCCCCCGCCCAAAGGGCATGAATTGCGGTATACCCGGAGGGTATAGATTGATGAGCATTTACTGCCTGTATGACAGGAGAGGGAGGTTCGGATGAAGAAAATATTATTTATGGCTTCAGAGGCGGTGCCTTTTATTAAAACGGGGGGATTGGCAGACGTTGTGGGTTCTCTGCCCAAATACTTTGATAAGGAATATTTCGATGTCCGGGTAATGATCCCCAAGTATCTCTGCATTAAAGACGAGTGGCGCAGCCAGATGCAGTATGTCAATCATTTCTACATGGATTATTTGGGGCAGAGCCGCTATGTGGGAATTCTTCAGTATGTGTACCAGGGAGTTACCTTCTATTTTATCGACAATGAAGGCTATTTCCACGGTGAAAAGCCCTACGGCGACTGGTATTGGGATCTGGAAAAATTCTGCTTCTTCTGTTGGGCAGGACTGTCAGCCCTTCCGGTAATCGGATTCCAGCCGGATGTGGTACACTGCCACGACTGGCAGACCGGTTTGGTGCCGGTGCTGCTGAAGGACCGTTTCCGTGGGGGCG
>OLVT01000488.1_pt1 | contig 43099 bp, 52 predicted proteins | sample 1673241 | NCBI WGS metagenome assembly OLVT01 (sample SAMEA3178936, study PRJEB25190) | human gut metagenome | biome: human gut; feature: human-associated habitat; material: faeces | place: Austria | collected 2013 | reverse complement strand
ACAAAATTTTTTCAGGTATATTATTTTTTCTTTTTCGGTTTATTATGATCCCCCCTAGTCATCAGGCCTGTACAACATCCGATATGCCCAGACAATCCAACAGATCTTTTTTCATTTTCTCATATTGTTTTTTATATCTCGAATATCTATATAACGGAAGGATTTCCAGGCGATTATAATAACGGTTATATACCGCTCCAAGACGGTATCGTCTTTTATACATCATTATCCCTGAATTATTCCGTACAATGCTCTTCAGAATACGATTATCATCTTCTACTTCCATCACAAAGGAAAAATATATTTCCTTTTTTTCCTCTTTCGTTGTAATATACTGTTTCCAAAATTCTACAAAAGCTTTATTTAATTTTCCGATATCCGCTTCCTGAAACAAATCTGTTTTTACATATGCCAGAATATGTATCTCATCTGTTTTGTCATATCTGTAGAAAAAAGTTTTTCCATTTCGAGGAGCTTTATACGTATTTATATACTGATAAATTCCAAAACCTTTTTCCATTACATCAGAATGTATCTGTAAATCCCTGTAACACACCGGATTTTCATAATACATATTGATATTCTGGCACAGAAAACTGAATGGCGCCCAATTTCCTTCTTTATCTGTTGGGTATTTATAATTCTTTTTATAAAATTTCACATAATATATCCACATGCATGATCTTGCCATGATCATAAAAGCCAGCGAGATATTCAGAATGATTTCTATCACTGTACTATTTATATCTGAATTTAAATACTGCATCCCCAGATATGTAAAATACACTCCCAGCCACAGAATCATTATTTTTCGCAAAAGCAAAAAACTTTTTAACTTTCCGTTTTTCCTGATAGGAAGAGCATATTTCGATTCCTTTTTGTCATTTAACATACCGTGTACATAAAATGGATTCTGACAGTTATAACTATCCGGCACATTATAAGGGGTTTTCCATCTTGACGGTATAATAACCGTAGGAATAAATAGAATATTTGAGATCATCAGGCTTACCAGAACTGCCAAAATTTCCATTACACCTACCGGCGCCAAATAGAAATAAAAAGAGTTCAGTAATCCTCCAAATACCAGGGCATATACGCACAAATAAATTGACTTGCTCAACATGTCGATCATTTTTCTGTATAATTGTCTCTTTCTTTTCTAATACATATTCTTTTAATCAAGTGATATCTTCTCTCCATTTACAGAAATCCAGTAATCTTTCGGTTTGTGTTCCATGTATCCATAACATATCTTTTCATTTTTGTTATTTTCTGCTTCCAGAAATTCTGTTCCTACAGAATCCTTCACATCGGCTATTACATAATTATCATCATTCGGTGCTACCAGTACATACCATTCCCCATTGATTTCTATCGTTGACATATCGACATTTATCTTTACATCTTGATACTCTCTGCCTGTACCATAAAATATAGAATCTGGCAATTTCCATTTTCCAGAACTTTCCGGAAAGATCTTCCCCTCTACTGTTCCTTCATTATCCATGATAACATATGTAGAATTTTCTCCCTGGAGAATACGGATAATCTCAGCATTATCACCATATGCTTCTACAGCTTTCTCTACAGAACTGAAACTTCGGTGAGTATATATTGTATCACACACAAAGAGTCCGATTCCTAATATAACAATTGGTACAACAACCTTAACTGGTGTCTTTTTTGATTTTCTTTTATAAGAAATAGCGATCACCAGATTAACAATAATTATCAGATATACAATTGGTTCTATCACTTTGATCAGCATATTTTTTTCACATTCCCTTTGCATACAGTCTACAGATCTATATCCCGTCTTCCGATCACCCGCTTCAGTTCTTCTCTCATTTCTCTGTAAATATTTTTATATCTGGACTCACGGTCCGTACATTTTATTTTTATGATGTCATGTTTTTTCTCATACAAAACGGCCATACGACTTCGATGTTTATACATCCGTATTCCTGATCCGTCATAAAAAATCCTGCCTATAGCATCATTGATTCTCTCAGTCTGGATCACAAAGGTAAAACGTACATCTTTCTTTTTTTCTTCTCTGGTCAGCTCATTACACCAGAAAATCTCAAATGCATCATTCAGAAGCTGGATATGCATTTTTTCCATATCTGCTATATCAATGATCGCCCATAAGTTTACCTGTTGATTTTTTCTTTTCTGATAAAAACAGATTTGGTCATTCTCTTTTAATATATAATTTGCTTTTTTAGCATATCCACTTTTAAAAAGACATTCTTCAAACACCAGAGGCTGATTTTTCTCCGTTTCTTCTGTTGGATCAGGCAGTATCCTTCCTGCCAGTCCCTGCATTTCATATCCGATAAAGCTGAATGGCATCCAGATACCTTTTTTATTTCTCGGATAGCAGAAACTTTTCTTATAAATATGGATATAATATGCCTCCACTACACCAAGGCTCATTATTATTCCCCAGTAAATCCAGAAAAATTCCAGTCTGATTTCCTGATATCTTCTATGTATTATATGATCAGAAATAAACCCTGCTGTCATCAGAAGAACATAACTCAAAAGCAAAATCTGTACTACAAAATATCCATTTATCCCGGAAAAACATTTCCTCTTTTTCAACATTTTTCGTACATACAGAGGATTCCTGTCATCATATAAATTTGCAAAAGGAAACCTTTCATTTCTTGCCCAAATTCTATCTGCCGATAATACAGCTTCTCCCATTGCCGCCAAAACTAATGCCATTCTGATCTCCGGCATGATCTGGTAGCAAGCTGGTGTCAGAAGTAATGTTATTAGAAAAAAACGTTTTGTTTTTTCACTCAAGCGATATCTTCTCCCCATTTATAGAAATCCAATAATCTTTTGTTTTATGATATCTATTATTTTAATGACTACTTATTATTTTCCATCCAGTTCTGACCCAATCCTTCAAAAACCCGATTGGAACCATCTTCTGTCCATTTGCAGAAACCCAGTAGTCCTCTGGGTATTTTTTCAGATATCCATAGTAAACGTTTTCGCTTCCTTTTGCTTCGGAAAATTCTGTTCCTTCCGAATCGTATACATTCGTTATGGGAGATTTTATTCCCGGATATGGTGACACCACAACATACCATTCCCCATCAACTGCTACGGTAGATACGTCGACTATAATCCTGTCTCCTGTAAAACGCTTTGTGTCCTGAAACTCTGAATCTTCCGGAAGTTTCCAGCCGCTTTCTGTTTTTTCAAAAATCTGTGAGTCCATCGCATCTCCATCATCCATAATAACCAATGCTGAAGTTTTTCCTCGCAATGTCGCCACGACATCTGACCGATCATCATAGGCTGTTACTGCTTCCTCAAGTGTATGGAAACTTTGTTCAGCCTCTTTGCTATTTTCGGACATCATAAATATGATGACCACAGACAAAAGCGGAACCAGTATAAATATGGATATTTTTCGTGGGATTCTTTTCCTGGAATCCACAACTGCCACTATCATGAGCAACAGCAATAAGATTCCCCACGACCACCAGTTAGATAGTGAAATATTCATTTTTATGTCCTCTTTTTCCTACAATCTTGACGCTTCACAGATTGATCTCTACTTTATCTCCATCTACAGAAATCCAGTAATCGTCTGGTTTCGTTTTCAGATATCCATAATATACCGTTATATTCTCATATTCCGCTTTTAAAAATTCTGTTCCAGCCGAATCGTGAACCTCATCTATAGAATTCTCCCCCATAAGATAATGTGGGAGTATTACAATATACCATACTCCATGTATTTCTATTGATCTCATATCAATATTGGCATCTTCTGAAGGATAGCTCATACTTTTTCTGAAAAATGCTGAATCCGGCAATTTCCATTTCTTTCCATTTTTTGGAAAAATTCTTCCTTCAATAGATCCATCTTCATCCATGATAACATATGTAGATTTCTCATCCTGCAAGGTTGCTATTGGCTTCGCCTTAACATCATATGCCCGAATCGCTTTATCCAGCGAGGTAAAATTTCGCTGCACAAATACTGCCTGAAACATGATAAATAACAAGCCAACCAAAAAAATTGGTCTGATTATAAAAAGCGGTACCTTTTTAGATTTTTTCTTGCATACGAGAGCAACCGCCAATGCAATAAACATTAATATTGTTATAACTCTTTCGAAAATGCTCAATATCAGATTCGCCATATGATTCCTTTCTTCAGCTATTAATGGATTCTATCTCCGAATCATCATATATTTTCTTTAACTCTTTTCTCATTTCCTTATTGATACTTATATATTTTGAATCATTATCAGCCCATTTTACTTTCAGGATATCGTGTTTGCGTATATATAATACAGGCAGCCGGCTTCTGTGCTTATCCATAAAGATTCCCCCGCTTTCATAAAAAGTTTCCTGCAGGTAATCATTTATTTCATCTACCTGGATTACAAATGTAAAACGAATATCATTCTTTTTTTCTTCTCTGCTCATCTCATTGATCCAGAACTCTGCAAATTTATCATTTAACAACAAAACATCATTTCTATCCATATCTGTAATATCTATAAGCGCCCAGATATTCACCTGATTATTTCTATTTTTCTTGAAAAAACTTACCTTTCCTTTTTCGTCCAGTTCATATTCTGACTTTTTTTGGTACTGGTTATGTAAAAGCTCCTTTTCAAATACAACGTTTCGCTCTTCGACCTCTTCTGGAAAAGTTATTTTGATATCTATTAACTTCTCGTATTTGTAACAGATAAAACTGAATGGCATCCAGATTCCTTTTTTATTCTCTATATACATGTAGCTTCTTGCATGAATCCTAACACTATGCTTCAGAAATTCAACATACCCCACTATCATTAAAATATGCAGTGATAATAACGCTTTTTCAATCGCATCATTCCCACTGCTATTCGTCCAACATTTCCAACAGGAATATACTGCTGCAAAAAAAACATCTGTCAAAAGCAACATTTGAAACAGAAAACAACCTCTGATTCCGGAAAACCATTTTCGATTTTTTCTCATCATCCCATAAACATATAGAGGATTTTCATCTACACTTTCCGAAGAAATATCCTGATCCGCTCTTCCGCCAAATCTGAATACCCATCCAGTCAATGCCATATATCCCAAACCGGCTACTGCAAATGTGAATCTATCATCTTCAAAAATCCAACGATATGACAAAAATAAAATACAAAATAACAAAATTTTTTCAGGTATATTATTTTTTCTTTTTCGGTTTATTATGATCCCCCCCTAGTCGTCAAATACATACAAATTGTATTGGTGAGAATCCCATTCTCACCAATACATTTCCCATATATTTTTACATACAAAACTTATACATAAACCCAATATAACTTTCCTAAATACTTATAACACTTCATATACCGCGTTCCTTTTCCCGGAGTATACTCACATCCCCCGCCAATAACTCTCCCATACTTTCGTATTGCAATATTAGAATTAACCTTCCTATTACTCCAATAATCTCTAGAATAAGCATTTATTCGCGTTACTGTTAATTGCCTCATTTTTTCATTTTTTTCTTCATTAACTGCCCTTCGTAGCGGTAATGCCTCTGCGAATGAAAGGTTCATATTTGAAATTCTTCGATTTGCGTCATGGTAATCTTTTCTCATATATTTCAAATATCCTTTTTGATTTTGCTTTGGTCCTATATTATCTACAGCACTCCAAAATAATGATATTCCCGCACTTACCGCACCATTTATAACCGCACTTGTAAAATCTCTATTTTCATAATAATCACTTACAAACGAAGTAACACCACTTACAACTGCACCTGTTGTCGAACCACCAATTCCCAAAAATCCCATAGCGGTTCCAAGTCCTGCGGAAACGGCAGTGATCCAGTTTATCTCTGACAGATTTTTCCCCAGCTGCTATACTTGTATTCTACTACAGTCTCTCCGGCGTCGTCAATCAGTGCAATGACATCATTCTGCAATAGTAAATTTTTCGTTACGGTTCCCTCCGACAGCTTTCCAATCTCCCACGTTCATGCTATACTAAACCTATCTCTGTCTGCCCGTTTCAGTCATGGGGCAGACTTATTTTTTTCAGGAAAGGATTTATTTATGAAGCGTATCAAAAATATCGATCTGCTCCGTGCGGGGGCGATCCTCTACATTATGCTGTATCACTGCTACGTTCTGTCCGGGCAGCCATGGCAGTCGCATACAGCCATCCACACACTTCTGACTCTTGGAGGTGAAGTAGGAGTTACACTGTTTTTCCTGTTAAGCGGATATGGGATCTATCTTTCCCTTTCTTCTTCGGAGGCGCGAGGCTGTCTCCCCGGCTGGCGGGCTTTTATGAAAAAGCGCTGCATCCGCATTATGCCCCAGTATTATGTATGTATCACGGTCCTTCTGATCTTTATGTCCACGCAGATGTTCAGCAATGAGGGACTTCGGCATATCCTGGCGTATTATACTTTTACGGAGAACTTTTCCCCGGTGACTCATGGTTCCATCAATGGTGCGCTGTGGACGATGGGCGTGATCTTTCAGTTTTATCTGATCGCCCCGTTCCTTTATAAAGCTGTCCGGAAAAACTGGCTTGTATCTGCCATTGTATCCATTGTTTTCACTGTTATCTGCCGGTTCGCCGTTGTCCGCTATCTCCACAATTCCGGGATTTCGGATAACTCTGTATATTTTGTATACGAGCGTCAGGTATTCTCTGCGCTGGATAATTTCGTGCTGGGAATGGCTGCTGCCGCTTTCTGGAAGCAGACCGGAGATCGTATGCAGGATTACCGGCTGAAGCTTGGACTTCCGGTTTCTATTGCAAGCACCGCACTGATCCTGATATGGATCTTTTATTACCACAGTCACGGGCTTTATGGCACCGCTCCCTCCGGTTATCCGGCACATTCCATCCTGGCGGTCCTGTTCAGTATACTGCTTGTGGGATTCTCCCTCCTGCCGGAAATGGATTTCAGGTTTCTGCATCCGCTGTACTTCGTAGCCCGGAACCAGTACGGGATCTATCTGTGGCATATGCCCATCATCATGATCCTGCAGGCCAATGCGCCATGGTTCAACACCATGAGCCAGCAGCGCTTCTGGCTGTTTTTGCCATGTATGGTGGTCATCACCTGCGTATTCGGCTATTTTGCAACCCGCTTTATCGATCATCCCGCTTCTGCGAAAAAGAAAGGATAACTTCCCATGAAAGACAGAACCGCCGTTAACCACAATATCCGCAAGCATTTTAACGAACTGATCTACAACACAGCCCGTTACACAGAGATCGCATTATCCATCGTGATCATTATCGTGATCGCACTGTCCGGACTGCGTCTGATCCTTACAACTGCCGGTACCTCCATCATGGATATGGACACCAGCTTTTTTACCAGTTTCCTGTCACAGGCACTGTCCCTTGTAGTCGGTGTGGAGTTTGTAAAAATGCTCTGCCGCCATTCCGCCCAGACTGTTGTCGAGGTCCTGCTTTTTGCAACAGCAAGGCAGATGGTCGTGGAACATCTCGATCCTGTACAGACACTGATCGGGATCATCGGTATCGCCATTCTTTTTGCCGTCCGGAAATATCTGATGACGGACAGTGATGATATGACCCCGCATCAGAAGAACGCTTCAGAAGAATCCTCAAAAAAAGCTTTCTCTTCTGAGTGCAAATGAGCATAATTGCAGAAAAGCTCCAACTGTATCCCGATATTGATACGGTTGGAGCTTTTCTTATAAATTGCATTGATATAAACCCTATACGATACTATTGTCCACGTCGGACCAGCTGCATGCCCACAGCAGCTATCTCCAGATAATATACCCCGCATAGATCAGGTACATACACACCATGGAAATTCCCTCTTTCCGGCTGATCCTCTGCTTTGTGGCCGCATAGATCCACACGATCAGCGAGAACACGATAAGTATGACAATATCAATAATATTTTCCCGGATCAGTGCCACCGGATTGATGGCAGATGCAACTCCGAGAACCATCAGGATATTGAAAATATTGGAGCCTACCGCATTTCCCACAGCCATATCCACTTCGTTCTTTCTGGCTGCAACCACGGAAGTCACCAGCTCCGGAAGGGAAGTTCCGATAGAAACAATGGTCAGTCCCACCAGTGTCTGGCTCATTCCAAGATCAATGGCAATGCGGCTGGCAGCATCCACCGTAAGATCTCCGCCAAAGGCAATGGCAAGTGCGCCTCCCACAATAAAGAGGATGCTCTTCGGCCAGGAAAGGATGCCGATTTCTTCTTCCAGCTCTTCCATTCCTTCCATGTCCACATTTTTTCCTGCTGCTCTGGCCTTCATGGCACTTTGGATCATTACCACAATATAGCCTGCAAAAAATCCCAGCAGGATCATTCCATCCAGATGACCAAGTCTCATTCCGATCGTATCTCCTGCTGCCAGGATCCCCAGCCCCAGAAGAAGGAGCGCACAGATCATGGAAAACGGAATATCCCTCCGGATGGTTTCCTTCTGTACCAGGATCGGTGTCAGGATGGAACAGACTCCAACAACCACCATCAGGTTAAAAATATTGGAGCCTACCACATTGCTGACCGCAAGCTCATTGTTATTGACCAGTGACGCTGTAACGCTGACTGCAGTTTCCGGCAATGATGTTCCCATTGCCACAATAGTAAGACCGATAATGATCGGCGGCACCTTCAGCCTTTTTGCGATACTGGAGCTTCCTTCTACAAAGAAATCCGCACCCTTCATCAGGAACACAAAGCCGATCACAAGAAAAACTAACACAAGGATCAGCGGTGAACTGTTTACCAGATTTTCCATTTTTCTTCTCACTTTCTTTTTTTATTTCCCATAACCCGGAGATTCATTGTCGCCCGCCCTGCTGAAAAAATTCTTTCCGGCATTCTTTTGTTACATAAAAAAGACCCATGTATGCCCTGCTGCAATAAAATATAACAAAGCATACATGAGTCTCATTCTTTAAGATTTGCCAGGTTTTTCAGAAAAAACCGGGTCTGTTGACAAATCACACTTACGTGCGAACTACTCCCTCATGGAATTGAAATTTTCAATTTTTTTCAATTTAACAGAATTGTTTTTAAAAGTCAACCCCTGGCCGGTGACTTTTCTTTACCGAAAGCACATATTTTATGTATCTTTATTATTTTCCGCTTTCAGAAACAATCCCCTTCAGGATCTGTAAAACTCCATCTTCACTGTATGACGGACATACTTCCCTGGCTGCTGCCTGCACTTCCGCTCTGGCGTTAGTTACCGCATAGCTCCTTCCCGCTTTCTGAAGCATGGCAATATCGTTGAGGTTATCTCCGAATGTACAGGTTTCCTCCGGAGAAATTCCTAACTGTTGCTGGATAAATTCGACAGCTGTACTTTTTTCGCCCTCCGGCGGTGTACTGTCCATCCATTCTTTTCCGGCAGCCGCCAGTGTTACCTTATCCCTCCATGCCGGTGTAAAATACGGTGCACAAAGCTCCTCGCACCGTTCCGGGTGATAAACAGAGAATTTCAGCACCTGTTTTCCCTGAAGAGAAGAAAGATCATCCACTTTTCTCATATCATAGCCATAGGAATCCCGCAGCCACCGGAACATCCTTCCATTCTCATTCTCCGCATAGCAGCACTCCGGTGTGGCAATAAAGCAGTCACATTCCAGCATTTTTTCTTTCACCATATGATGCATGCGTTTCCAAACCTCATCCGGAAGTGTATGTACCTTCAGGATCTTATCATTCTTCCGGATCACCGTACCGCCATCTGACACAAAATACACCAGATCCTTCACCGGCTCAAACAGCTTCCTCTCACTGTCATACTGCCGCCCGGAACACACCACAAAGGTGATTCCCAGCTCAGTCAGCTTCCGGATTACTGTCATATATTCCGGATTGATAGTCATGGTCCCGTCTTTTACAAGAGTTCCGTCTACGTCTGTTGCGATCAGTTTTATCATGTTGTTTTTACTCCTCTCCCATCTGAAATACCAATATCCTCTCCCTGGGATTTTTTCCGTCGAAAAGATCCTGACAGTCGATCTCGTCTAGGAATTCCAGTTCCTCTACGGTCATCAGATATGAAATATATTCGTCAGATGGATAATAGAAAAACAGTAGCATTTCTCTTGTTTTTTCATACCAGGATTCCCGGATGCGGCCGATGACGCTTCTCAGTATTTCCACAGAAAAGGGATTGAAAAAATAAAATCTGTCTGCGGATTCCGGTACCTGAAAAAGGGCCGCATTCTCCAGTATAAATGATGTTTTTGTCCCGGAAACAGCCCGCTGCCTGTTTTCTTCTGCGGCTTTTGTCATACGTTCATCGTACTCCACGCCTGTAGTCCGGCATCTGACCTGCCACGCCAGAAAAAAATCCACTCTGCCTTTTCCACATCCATAGTCGATCAGATGATTCTTTTTCCCCAGATATCCACAATAAGCCAGCCGTTCCAGCACCCCGTACGGCGTTGGCTCGTATGGATAACAGTACTGATCCGATCTGGAATCGTCACGACCGGTGGTTTTGATCTTCAGCAGCTTATCATATTTTACTTCATTTTGATCCATGCTTCTGTTAATCTCCGTTCGCTACATCGGGCAGCTTCGTTTTTCCTCTTTATCCATATCTCCATGGACATACCTGGCATTGAACTCCATATTGATCTCACGGATCTCTTTCTTTCCGTCAATATAATCCTGATACATATCCGCAAGCCTCGCCATACAGCCATCACAGTTCGCGGAAATATTTCCCAGGGATTCCTCCACGATCTGTTTACGTTCCTCTTTTGTTGTATCTTTGATCAGATATCCTGGCATTGTTTTTTCCTCCTGATAGGTTCACCTCTATTTCAGGTGTTTTGTACTTTCATTGTTGTTTACTTTTTCCTGTGAAAAAAGCTGCTTGTATCAGACAAACAGCTTTACAAAAATTTTTCTTTTCTGTTTTTTTATTCTACTCTGGCCCACTACCAGTGTCAATACAATTTTTCGCCTGTTTCCGAAACACAAAACAAAAGCCTCCGGAACAATTCCAGAGGCTTTATACGTGCGTTAGAGGATTCGAACCCCCGACCTTTTGGTCCGTAGCCAAACGCTCTATCCAGCTGAGCTAAACGCACATCTTTGTTGCTTTTCCTTTGTGATATTTCGTATCACCGCTGCAACAATATGTATGATACTCTAAGACCTATAAAATGTCAAGGGTTTTTTGAAACTTTTTTTGATTTTTTTTAAAAATATTTTTTATTGCTATTTTTGATGCAAAAGCAACAGTTTTTTAATTCCGTCTAAGTGCCTCGATCGGGCTCAGTTTCGCTGCCTTTTTCGCCGGATAGATTCCGAAGAACACACCTACTGCACAGGAGAACAGCGTAGCCGCCAGGATGGTTCCCGCACTGATCCCAGGTGTGATGGTCATTCCCATACTGCTGCTGATCACCGCACAGATCACATAGCCGCCTGCAATTCCCAGCACAATACCGATCAGCCCGCCTATGATCGTCAGGATCGCCGCCTCCGCAAGAAACTGTAACATAATAGACGAGGTTTTCGCTCCAAGGGATTTCCGGATACCGATCTCCCTGGTACGCTCTGTGACGGATACCAGCATGATGTTCATAACACCGATACCACCTACCAGAAGGGAAATGCCCGCAACAAAAGAGATAAACGCAGTCACCATACCAAGCATCTGATTCATGGATTTCATAACATCCTGGAAGCTCTGTACCTGGAAATATTCATCTCCGGCACACTGGTGACGTCTCTCAAGAAGATTTATGATCTTATCTGCGACCGCCTGGGAATCCAGACTCTTATCCGCCTGAACTATGATCTGATAAAATTCTCCGCTGCTTCCGGTAAAGTCGTCCATGGCCGTATAAGGCACATTTATGGTCACCGGCATTCCATCGTAAGTATAGCTGACAAAGGTTCCGTTCTCTTTCTGTGTGGTGACTCCGCAGATGCGGAATGTCTTGGTCAGATCATAGCAGGTAATGTCCAGTGTCATTCCCACTACATCATCCGTTCCGAAAAGCCTCTTCGCATCGGCATCGGAGATCACGCAGACGTTTTTTCCCTCTTCGATCTCCTTCTGCCCGAAATAGCTTCCGTACTTCACAGAAGCATTGTCCACCAGCTTGGCATCCTGGGCCTCCCCGGTCACTGTAAGATTAAAATCACCCTTTCCGGTTACGGTCTCGCCTGTATAGGAATCTGAAACATTAACACCTTCCACGCCATCCAGCTCCCGGACTGCATCAATATCTTCCGGCTCGATCCAGACCTGGTCTGCTATGGCATCATCACTGCAGTAAACAGCGATCTGGCCGCCGCCGATATCATTGATCTCGCTGTTCATCTGATTCTTCGTACCCTCACCGATGGACACAATGGCGATCACAGATGCGATACCGATGATGATCCCTAACATGGTGAGAAAGGATCTTCCCTTATTGGCCATGATATTATGGATCGCCATTTTGATATATTCATAAATATTACTCATCGGCAGTCTCCCCTGTCTCTGCTGCACTGTCACTGTCTGCCGCTGCTGCCTCTGCCTTCATTCCCTCTTCCAGGGAGCCCAGATCCTCGATGACCTCATCTCCGGCTTTAATGCCATCTGTGATCTCAACAGAGTCCTCGGAACTGATTCCTGTTGTGATATCCTGCTTCGTGATCACACCATCCTTCAGCACATAACAGAAGGAACCATCCTTGCCGATATTTACCACGCCTGCCGGAAGTGTTACCACATCCTCTGCCTTTTCTGCATAGATCTTTACCTTCGCATCTACTCCCAGAAAAATATCCTTGTCCGGCTTGTCGATGCTCACTGTGGCAGAGATCAGTGTGGAGCCCTTTTCGTTGGTTGTCGCAATGTGACTGATCTTAGTCACCTTGCCGGTATATTTCCTGTCGCCAATGGTAATGTCCGCATTCTGGCCTTCCTTTACCTTATCGTAGTCATACTTGGACACATTGATATCAACGCTGACCTTATCTGTATTCTGCAGGGTAAAAAGCTCCATTCCCTGTGTTGCCGCTGCGCCCTGCTGGACTGCTGATTTGGAAATGACGCCGTTAAAATCCGCCGAAATGCCTTTCTTTCCTTCTTCTACCAGTTCTTTCGCAGATTTTGCATCCAGCTCAGTAAGATTGTTGCTGACACGCATTTTTTCTTTCTCTTCTTCTGTAAGGCTGGCAGAATCCGCCTCTGCAATGGATTTCTGGGAAGCAAGGTCCGACTGCAGATCCGCCAGATCAGAGGTTGCCTGTTCGATCGCATTCTCAATGGCAGAAGTATCCACTGTACTTCCTGCAGAAGAAGCATCCGCAGATGCATGATCTGTCAGCCCCGATGTTTCCTCTGAAGCTCCATCGGTAACAAAATCACCGGCTGCACTACTGCTGTAATCGGAATACTCCGGCATTTTTGGCTGGCTGACCTTCTTATCCTCATAAGCTTCCTTTGCTTCCTGGCAGGTGATCTCTGCCTGACTTCTTGCTGCTTCCGCTTCATCCAGCGCCTGGGCATTCTCATCGCTCTGCTCTGCCTGCCACTGTGCAAAAGCCATCTGATACCTGGTATCTGCCTGATTATAAGCATTCTGTGCCGTTACATAATCGGAATTCAGCTGTCCCAGCTCCTGCTGGTACTGCGGAAGTGTCTCATTCTGATATGTAGTCAGCGCTTCTGAATACGCTCTCTGAGTCTCTGCATCCCTGGCAGCCTGGGCCTCTGCCTTTGCCTGGGTCTCCGCCTGAGCCTGGGCCTGCGCATCTGCCGCAGCCTGAGCCTGTACAGACGCCAGCTGTGATCTCAGGGAAGCCAGATAATTCTGCTGCTCCCTTACCTGCTGTTCCAGACTGGAAACCTTTGCTTTTGCGCTGTCCTGCTTCTGCCGGGCCTCATTGGATTTATTGATGGAATTTTTGTAATCATACTGTCCGGACTGTACATTCAGCTCTGCTTTCTGATTATCCCTCTCCAGATCCTTCACTTCAAACTCTATCAGCTTCGTTCCCTTTGAAACCGTATCGCCTTCTGCGAAGGATACGCTTTTGATCTGTGCGTTCACAGGAGAATAAAAGGTCTTCTGCTCATCACTGACAACGGTTCCGGTTGCATCTACGATCTCCCCCACATCTCCTGTCTCCGCTTTGGTAACAGCAACCTGCGGAATCTGTGATCCCCCGCGGCCTGCACCTGATGCCGCATAAATACCGCCTGCCACAACAGCCACTGCTGCCACACCGATCACAATCTTTTTCCCTTTTTTCATTCTTAAGCCTCCTCGACAAATTCCTCATTGATCGTATCTGATTCAATTTTTCCATCCATGATCCGGACCACACGTCTGGCCTGAGCCGCAATCCCATTATCATGAGTGATCAGGATCAAGGTTTCTCCTGATCTGTGCATTCCCTTCAGGATTTCCATAATTTCCCTGCTGGATGCAGAGTCCAGATTTCCCGTTGGTTCATCTGCCAGGATCACCGGCGGCCTGGCTGCGATAGCTCTGGCAATAGCCACACGCTGCTGCTGTCCCCCTGACATTTCGTTTGGCTTATGATCCATACGTTTCTCAAGTCCGACTTTTTTAAGAGATTCCACAGCAAGCTTTCTTCTTGTTTTCCGATCGATCCCACGATAGATCAGAGGAAGCTCCACGTTTTCCAGCGCCGTAAGATTTGCGATCAGATTAAAGCCCTGAAAGATAAAACCAATCTCCTTATTTCGTACCACCGAGAGATCATTATCCTTCATTGTGGATACATCTGTTCCATTCAGATAATATTTCCCGGAGGTGGGGACATCCAGACAGCCCAGCATGTTCATAAAGGTGGATTTTCCGGAACCGGACTGTCCGATAATAGCCACAAATTCACCCTTATGGATCTCCAGATTCACATGATCCAGCGCCCGCACCTCATTTTCTCCGGGATTGTAAACCTTGCACAGATCTACTACCCGTACCAATGCATCTTCCATAATAAAATTACTCCTTGTAAAGTAAATCAGTCCCAGGCAAGCCCCTCCTCTGCTTATTGCTTTTCGCCATTGAAACAGAGAGCTTCCCTGATCAGGTTAAAAATACAGAGCGAAGTCTGCAGGGGATACTGCTGTTTCTCGTCGGAACGCTCCAAGCCAAAACAGCAGCAGGCAGACTGCTCTGTCATTTCCGGGAAAACCCCGCTCATTGATCTGTAACGAAAAGATTACCTGAATGTCTTCAAAACTGACGCACATTTATACATCTGTTTATGCATCAAGTAAAAATGCCTTATATGCCTTGTATGCCTCATATACATCCGCCTTGCTGGTAACCTCCCACGGAGCATGCATACTCAGCACTGCCACGCCACTGTCGATAACCTCCATTCCGTAAAGTGCCGCAATATAAGCGATAGTTCCGCCTCCGCCAAAATCAACCTTTCCAAGCTCTGCTGTCTGGAAAGCAACATTGTGATCATCAAAAATCCTGCGAACTCTTGCAACGTACTCTGCATTGGCATCGTTGGAACCGGATTTTCCTCTTGCTCCGGTGAACTTGTTAAGAACGATACCGCGTCCAAGATATGCTGCATTCTTTTTCTCAAAAGCCTCACCATAGGCCGGATCATAGCCGGCACTTACATCGGAAGAAAGCATGCTGGAATTACGGAGAGCTCTTCTTAATGCAAGCTCGGAATAGCAGCCCATTCCGTCCAGAAGCTCTGCCACGCTGTTCTCAAAAAATCTGGACTGCATGCCTGTGGCACCAACGCTTCCGATCTCTTCCTTATCTACAAGGAGACAGCAGCCGGTACGCTTCGGTGTCTCCTCCATCTCCAGCATTGCCGCAAGGGATGTGTAAGCGCATACACGGTCATCCTGTCCATATGCTGCGATCATGCTGCGGTCAAGTCCACAGTCTCTTGCCTTTCCTGCCGGAACGATCTCCAGCTCTGCTGAAAGAAAGTCCTCTTCCTCAATACCATACTTCTCATTTAAAATCTTCAGCACATTCTGTTTTACCGCATCCTTTTTGGAATCATCCGGAAGCTCTGCAAGAGGTCTGCTGCCGATCAGGATATCCAGCATCTCCCCCTCAATAACCTCTGCTGCCTTTTTCTGGAGCTGTTTTCCGGAAAGATGGATCAGAAGATCTGTGATGTAAAGTACCGGATCTTCCACATCCTCACCAATGCTGATCTCCACAATGCTTCCGTCCTTCTTTGCAACAACACCATGCATGGCAAGAGGCAGTGTCACCCACTGGTATTTCTTTACACCACCATAATAATGGGTATCCAGATAAGCCAGATCCGTATCCTCGTACAGAGGATTCTGCTTGACATCCAGTCGCGGAGAATCGATATGTGCACAGAGAATGCTCATACCTCCGGAAAGCTCTTCCGTTCCTACATGAAACAGAGCAACGATCTTCTTCATCCCTACCGCATAAACCTTGTCACCGGCCTTGATCTTCTCGCCTTTTTCAAGCTTCGACTCAAGAGATTCATATCCGGCAGCCTCTGCTTCCTTCACGATTTCTGCAACACATTCCCGTTCCGTTTTTCCTTTATCCAAAAATTCTCTGTAAGCCTTCGCAAGCTTCTCCATTTCTGTCTCTTCTGCTTCCTTATAAGAAAGCCACGCATTTCTTCTTTCCATTTTAGTGGTCCACCTTTCTTTATAGCTTCCGGCAGCTGCCGTTTCTCATCATATTATCTGCAATCTGTCTACTATTATAGGTCAAACATTTACGAATTTCCACCGCAATTCCCATTCTTTACAAAATCTTTATGATTCGTTATAGTAGTTCTTAAGAATTGGCCCTGTATCCAAAATTTTCAGGTATCTCACACACGGAAAGCTTTCTGTTTCACCGTAGACTTTACCTGTATGCTCCAACAGGGCAAAGGAGGAAACAACATGCAATCATCTGCTCAGCTAAAAGAGCTTCTTCACAGCATCAACCGCAAAAGCTATCCTGCATACAAGTCTCTGCGGGGTGCATACCAGTTTGACCGTTATATTTTGTCCCTTGACCACGTGCAGGGGGATCCTTTTGCCTCTCCCTCTCACATCAGTGTGAAGCTTTCCCACCGAGACACCGGATTTCCGGCAGAATATTATAAGGATTCCCTGACCCGCATCACACTGGGAGACTTTCTGAACCGCCAGTTTGAACAGCAGGTAAACCGTTATACCTTCCGTGCAAAGGGCTCCGGAAAAAGCGGCCTGATCTCAGTAAGCCACTGTGGTCAGGAGGTTCTTGCACGTACCGCCTGTGAAATAACGGAAAAAGGCATCACTGCCCGTTTTTTCATCGGTTTCCCGGCCAATGGCAGAACCATCAACTCTCCCGAACTGGAAAAAATCCTCTTCGATTTTCTTCCGGTCTGTATTCACAAGGCATTTTTTTACCGGAATCTTGACCCGGAAGCGCTGAGAAAAGCCATCTGCCTTGCCGAAGATCAGGCATTTATCCGTCAGGAGCTGAAAAAACGTTCTCTGGCTGCCTTTGTCAGTGACGGCGCCATCCTCCCCAGGGAAAGCGGCATCTCTTCACGCCCGATGAAAAACTCTATTCCTTTTGTTTCTCCGGAAAGCCTGAGGGTTTCCATGGAGCTGCCCCACAGAGGAACCATCACAGGCATGGGCATTCCCTGCGGCATCACCTTGATCGTAGGTGGCGGCTACCATGGCAAATCCACCTTACTTAACGCACTGGAGCTGGGAATTTACGATCACATTTCCGGCGATGGCCGGGAGTATGTCATTACCGATCCTTCTGCTCAGAAGCTTCGCTCTGAGGACGGCCGTTTTATCAAAGATGTGGACATTTCTCTTTTTATCAACGATCTTCCAAATAAAAAAGACACCCTCTGCTTTTCTACAGAGGATGCCAGCGGCAGTACTTCACAGGCTGCCGGTATCGTGGAAAGTATGCAGGCAGGAAGTAAAGTCTTTCTCCTTGACGAGGATACCTCTGCCACCAACTTTATGGTCCGTGATTCCTTCATGCAGCGGGTGATCTGCCGGGAAAAGGAGCCCATCACTCCATTTCTGGAACGTGCGCGGGATCTCTATGAAAAGGCAGGAATCTCCACTATCCTGGTTGCCGGAAGCTCCGGAGCTTTTTTCCATATTGCGGATACTGTGATCCAGATGGATAATTATCATCCGGTGGACATCACAGCAGTCACCAAAAAGCTCTGCCAGGAATATCCTCTCTCAGACATTGAGGCCCCTGCATTCCGCCTTCCGGAAAGCCATCGCATCATGACCAGGGCCAAAGTGGCTCCATCCCGCCACAGCCGTCCCGGACAGCCGGAAAGACTGAAAACCAAGGTTCACGGCAAAGATGGCTTTTCTCTTGGAAAAACCGAAGTGGATCTCCGCTATGTGGAGCAGCTGATCGACTCCGAGCAAACTGCATCCCTGGCGTTGCTTCTGAAATATGCCTGCGAACATCTTATTGACGGAAAACGTACTCTGCCGGAGATCATCACTTATCTGGATACTCAGCTGAAAAGGCAGGGATTGTCCTTCTTCTCGGAAGGCTCTTATATTCCATGCGGTTATGCCATGCCCAGGATCCTGGAAATATATTCCTGCTTTAACCGCTATCGCAGGCCGTAGCTGTGCCTGAAGCTGTATATCCAATAAATCTCAGACAACAAAAAAATACTGCCGATAAACATTGGAAATCTTTATCTCCTTTGTCATTCGGCAGTTTTTTCCTGCAATGCAAAACCACCGTCCTGTCGGCTCTGTCTTGCCAATGGAACGGTGGTTTATCTTCATACATATTTTAGGGAAAGGAAAGAGTTTTTCTTAAGAGCTTCTGTTCTCTTAAGATGTTTATATCATACAGGATAAATGTGAGAGAAATTTGTACAATTTCTAATAAATTTATAAATTTTATTAAGAAACTACAAAAAAACTTGATTTTAAGCCATTCTTACGAAAGCAATCAGCGTTTTACCCCAATTATTACCCCAATCCGCTCATTTTATTCTAAAAAAGGAGCAGCAGTCATAAAACTGCCACCCCGATAAATCCATTCTCTATCTGCTGCATTTCCTGTTGCTTTGTATTCGGAAGAACATGAGCATATAAGTCCGCAGTCATGGCCAAGCTGCTATGTCCTAAGATTTTCTGTAGCGTCTGCATGTTTCCGCCCTCTTCTATGTACCGTGTTGCAAATGTATCTCTGAAAGCATGGTGCGTAAACCTCTCAATCTCTATACCCTGCTGTCGGAGCCGCTTTAAAACGTTATCTATAGCAGATGATACCGTGGATGATGCTATTGCCTTAGCTCCATTACTCCCGATAAAGATATTACTATCCATCTTTCTCGCATGGATTTCCCCGTAAACCATGGACATTTTGGTTTTCTGCATCTGCAAGATTTTTTTTATTGTGTCATTCATAGGAATATCGCGATTACTGGTATCTGATTTTGGCAAAGTCTCCTCAATACCGCCGCCCTCTTTCCAGCTCACGGTCTTGTTTACCCGGATCACATTGTTGATATAATCTATATCCTGCCACTTTAAAGCCGTGATCTCATTAAGTCTCATTCCCGTACACAAGGAAAAACAGAAAAACTCATATAACCATTCCGTCTTGGCTTCTTGCATAAACGCCTGCTGCTCTTCTCTGGTTAATGCTCTGTGAATAGTCTCACTCGCTTTCGGCCGGTCATCCTTCCTTAATGGCTTCACACTGGCAGCAGGATTCTTCATAAGGATTTCATCATCAACAGCCGCGTTCAACACCGTTTTCAGCAGCACTATAACACCATTAGTCATGGATGCACTCAGCTTCTTTGATAAATCCTGCTGCAATTTCACCACTGCACGCTTTTCTATTTTCTGAACCTTAATTTTTCCCAGTACTGGTTTGATATGGTTATTGTACTTCGACCGGTTTATTTTAATGCTGCTGTCCTTGATCGTTCCTCTCCGGGACTTCTCCCATTCATCAAAATATGCGTCCAGTGTTATATTTTTGTTGGAATTATACAGACCTGCCTTAATTTCCTCACGGATCCTGAGCTCATTCTCCGCACATTCCTTTGTGCTGCGACCATAGGCACTGTATCTCTTGCCCTCCACGGTAAAACGCTTTTCGAATAAACCATTTTCTTTTTTTCGCATTCCTGATGGTATTCTTGCCATTATATCACCTGTCTTTCTATTGGCAATAGGGCAGCAGTCCGCCGCCCTTGGTTGCCTTATTTAATTCCCAGAAAGCTACAAACAAATCTGAAAATTGTATATGTTTGGTCATGATCCGCTTTCTCTAACAGCTCTATGATTTTCTTTTTATAGTCCATATTAATATCCTCTATTTTTTATTACTCTGGCAATGAATCTATAGAAGAACTCAAGCAAGCTATCATCATTTACCTTCTGTAATATCTCAATAGTTTCTTTCTTGTAATCCATATTAGTACCCCCACTGCTTCTTAAATGAGACAATTACGTTATACAAAAATTTCAGAAATTTCTCGCTCTGGATTTCATTCAAGAGATTTCCAATTTCTTTTTTATAATCCATGCTATACCTCCGTACCACTATCCTATCAGCGTTTTCATGAATACATAGATTGACCTTAGCCAATAAATGTTATCTATCTTCTCCAGCATCTCAATTATCTGCTTTTTGTAGTCCATGTTATGCCTCCGCCACTTTTGCATTGTCCTTTATTCGCTTTACCATCAAATAATTTGCAAGGTTATGTACCCTCTTGAGATCTTCCAGATCATTCATCATTAAAACATCTGTAATCAGCCAGAAACGTTCCTGGTCTACTTCTGGTAGCTTCATAAGTGCTTCATTACCAGAACAAGCCACTTGAAAGAGTTTTGCCAGTTCGTAGGTGTGCTGTAACGATCTTCTGTTTTTGTTAGCTTCGACAACTTCCATAATTGCTTTTCTGCAAGGAACCTGAGTTAATGTGCATTTCTTCATCATTCTTCCCCCTCGCTTAATTTTTTCATGTATGCATAAGCACACCTCAATAATCTTTCATTTTTTAATTTCAGCGTACACTCAATAATTCTCTGGCGATACATATATCTATCTGCCAGTCCTGCACATATATCAAGATTTTCCTGCAAATCGTCACGTTCTTTCTTAAGATCCGCAATAATCTCTGTTGCCATGACCACCCCTTCGCCGTCTGCCTCCTGTGTCGGAATACCTGTGGCCTGCATCACTTCTGTTTCTTCTAATGTTCTTAATGTTTTTTCTTTACTCATGCTTCATTCTCCTCTCGTTCTAATTCGTGTACATAATCACATACTTTAGCAGATATAAATCCACTCAAAAAAATTACAAGAACGTCCATTACTGATATCATACTTTCGTTCCTTTCTTTTGTTGTCTGAGGGGAATGAGTATGTTATAATACGCACAGCCCCTCAATTTTGCTGAATGTCGGGTTACTTTGCCTTTATCAGAGTTGCCGCTCTGGTAAGGGCTTTTTATTAAATTGCTTCTACCTGAGACTTTCCGAAGAAACTGGCTTTATATGTTGCCCCGTCTCCTCTGCTTCCCCAGATCAGAGAACATCCGAATAATGCTGATGCTCCATGCTTTACCTTGTAACCAAGTTCTTTCCACTTAGCAAAGGTATTGGTTTCCTCTGTGATTCCTGCTACATGTTTCGCTGTCTCGATTCTCTTTGCATTGATTTCCTCTGCCTTTGCAGATAACCATGCTCTGTGAAGTGCTTCTGCAAAGCTGATATTCTTTGTCTTGCGGTAAACTTTCCATGCTTTCAACATGATCTTGCTGAGATTGTACTTCATATTGCTGTCCTCCTTTGCTTTTCAAGGTCCCTCAGCCCTTCAAGCATCTTCCTGACTATTGATATGCCCTATTGCGATTCTCACAGGTATATGGCTTGAAGTATTGGGGGCTTTCGGCTCTCCCAGCTGTTGTCTGTTCCCTTGAACTGATTATATCATACACAAAATTAAGTGTATATTCAATTGATTTTGTGCACAAATTTAAGTGTATATTTTTATTTATTTTATGCACTTGTTTTTGTGTACATACAATGTTATACTAGCTATGGTGGAAAAGTAGACTATTCCCAATACACGCCACCAGAAGGGAGCATTATATGCCAATTAGTTACAAAAAATTGTTTTCACTATTAAAAGAAAATGGTTGGACCACCTACCGCATTCGCAAAGAAAAGTTAATTGGTCAAGGAACTCTTACCGCATTAAAAAATGGTACTGGCGGACTGGACAGCAAGACTATAGCTCGAATCTGTAAAGAACTTAATTGTCAACCAGGAGACCTAATGGAATATATCCCAGATGAAGATTAATCATAAACCTTCGCGGAACATTATTAAGGAGTTTACCAATGACGCAACAACATGATTATGATTTCAATTTCAAAGAAGAATTTAAAATTTATCAGCAAATTGGTACTAACGCCAGCTGTCAAACCTACCATGATTGGCGCAACCATATTCTTACAAAATATCGCTCTTGTAACTGTACTAAAAACACTCTTGATAACTTTTATTACTATTTAAACCGAGAATTGAATTCCGTAAAAACATCAAAAGATATTTGGAGCAACTGCATTTTTCCATTTGTTGCAATTTTCCTCAGTGTTACAATGACCTTTATTTTTTCAATTGTAGGTTCCATTAACACCTATAATAATGCTATAAACAGCATATATGACTTAGAATACATGCAACAATATGGAGAAACCTACAAATCAATTTTAAATGCTTTCGACCAGAACCTTACTTCTGCAATGTGTTTTTATGCTGTAGGTGCATTTTTTTCTATAATGATCGGAATCTTTGTTTTTACGCTTCTCTCAATTAGCATTCAACATAGTAATCAAAAATACTATTTTTATTGTGATTATATGAAAATTATCGAAGAGCTTTTAAAAAGCCAAAATTTACTCTCCACTGCTGCCGGGGAATCCGTAAACGGCTACATCAAAAAGGCGGTAGATCAGCGAATGGACCGCGACAATGCATAATCATTATTATTCACGAAAGGATGTGCTCTCATGGCAAAACGCTTATATACCTATGATGATATTATGAATCTGCCTGATTTTATCCGGGTAGAATTGATTGACGGTGTAATTCATACAGACGACTGGACAGATCTGGAGGTTGATGAGGAAGTCTTTCAGAATCCACCATCTGAAGATCATCACGTTACCTATCGTCTTTCCATCGTAAAAAAATAAAACAATACCTGATATTTTACTGTTCTATTTGCATAGGAGGATTCCATGAGCCTTTTCAATAAAATTAAAAGTGTTTTCAATTCATCATCCGATGATGTTCCTGATGCTCAAACCATCTATTTCAAAAATGGAGAGATGTACAAAGTATATCCCACTGATAAAGAAAGCTGGTACGATGCCAGATATCTGGTTTCAGATGGGGTAAAATATGATCTGGAGAATCTGGACGATTTAAAGCGCATTCCTGTACCAAAATTCCCGCCACATCAAAATATAATGGAGGGATATGGCGTTACTGGAAATTTAGATTATGTTTTAAGGATGAAAGCCGGAAGCTTTTATAATCGCAAAGATAAAATAAGATGTTCAGCCTGTTTATGGAAATGTACTGAATTAATGTTTGCTCATCCTTTTTTATCTTGGGACGAAAGCCACTTTTACCGGATAGTACAATGGCACGTAGAAATGGGAATGTTTGACGAAGCTGACAAGGCTGAGAAATATATATATTCTGTACTTGATCATGATGCAAACTATCAGCAATTGATCAATCATATAAAAGATAATCCTGAGTACATAAAACAGCAGGAGGCATTTCATAAGAAAAATCTGATGCGTAAAGAATACTATCATATTTTTTATGAATTGCCTGAACTAGCCCCCAAATCTTTTAGTGCTTATAGCAGAATGAAAAATGCTCAAACAAAAAATTTTCTCAAACTTAAAGATCAAGCAATAAAACATGGGATTTCAATAAGCTAAAACTGAATATAGTATATTTATCCAGGCAGCCAGTAGAGCGGCTGTGGTTCCCTGATCCTGAGCCTTGACAGGAGGGGATGCTTATGAGCGATTACGAGATATTTATGATAATCCTGACAACAGCCAGCTTAATTGTATCTATCCTTACATACACACATAAGAAATAGCCGCCCTGCTCTCTGGTAAAGAATAGGCGGCTACATCTTAGCTAAACATATTTGCCAGGACGGGGAGCCCAACCTCCCTTACTGGCTGTCTTGATAAGTATATTATATGCCAGCTTCAGGAATTTGTCAATTTACTATAAACTGCTGCCTTATTCATTCTTCAATATGTTCTTCAGCTTTGTTTTTCTTTCTTAATGCTTCTTTCCCCCTCCAAACATGTCCTGTTACCTCATAAACTTTTCGCGGTGATACAATGTACGTAATCCGGCTACCTGAAAGGCTTTTTGCTGGCTTGTTGTTCTGGATAGCTACTCCAATCGGAAGCCATCCGTATACGATACCGGCTCTAATAGATGCTGCTGGAATACCAATTAGCTTGCTCGCATCAGCTACGGATATGCCCTCTGATGAGAACTCCGGCATCTGCGGTATTCCTGAGATGATTCTCGCCACTTCTGCGGCGAATTTATGTATTTCTGCGTTTTCTTTGATGTAGTCGTCAACTGCACTCATATTTTGCCTCTCCTTTCTATACTGCTTCTAAATACGCCAAGTCTTTCACCGTCTCAAGGCGTTCCTTGCAGTCTTTATATATTTCCTTATAGTGTTTCCCTTTCATGATTCCCATATCAATTTCATGCAAAATGATATTTTCCATTAAAGACAGGTTATTAAGCTGCATCACCGTAGCTTCGTCCCTTTTATTGATTCCTGCCATTTTATTTGCCAGTCTGATATAAGTCATATAAAGCATTTCTGCATGACTGCTGCCCTGTCCCTTTGCATACTCAACAAGTTTCTGGATTGTATCGGTTTCTGCTTTTCGAGTAAGCTTTCCTGTTTTTCGGGTTTCAACCCACATTTGAGTAGATTTCTCACGGATAAAGTTCTCCATCTGATTAAATGCCCGGATATACTGTAATTTCCATTCGAGGGCTTCTCTCCCAGTAAACCCCATTGCTAAAAGAGAAAAGCCATCACGATTCATATAAAATTTTCTATATGATTGCCCGTTACCAGATTTGTAAGAAGAAATCTTAAACATTATTTTCACAGCTGAATTTTCAGCAATGAGATTATCAATGCTCTGCAAAACGTTTTTATGTTCTTTTCCAAATTTCTCTGCCACCTGTATACTGTCACATACTGCTTCATCGTTCTTTAAATACACAAGTTCATTCATACTGTACGCCTTTCTTTAGCTATATCCGAAAATACCAACTTTTTCCATTAATTTATTAATTTCTCGCCTGTTCCTCGCCTGTTCGATCAAATATATCGACTGTTAATCGACAGTTCAAGCACTCCTGGTTCTCGCCGCCTTTTTGACCGTTTTTCACTGCTTCCTCACTGCTTCATTCTCAACAACGCTCCTTAAAATAGTGAAAAACTCCTTGAACCGTAGGTTCGGCAGCAGTTTTTTATTAAATACCTGCATCATCTCCCTTACTGTTTTATCAGCTCATTTAGCCTTTTTATTTGCTCTCCCTTACAACTTTACCTTAAACGCTTTGCAATCGCTTTTCGCCCTGTTTTATCCTTGTGTTGCTGTATTTTCAGACCTATTCTGCCTCAGTCGTTCTCCCATCTGCTGCCGCTGTTCCTCTGTATACTGCCTTGGTGGAGAAATCCGAAGCCAGGATACTGGAACATGAGCACAAATGCTTCCGTCCTCGTTATCCGCAATGATCCGGCAATCTTCTGGGTGCTTCTCTGCCAGTCTGCGGATTGTAGATTTATACCGCCCCTGTGAGAATGATAAAGTTGCTCTGGTATCATTGGTCATAAACTCAATTACATTTTCGTTACATCCATCCATAAAAATCTCCTTTTCGTTTTGTTCGATAATAATTATAGTCTTATTTTTCGGGGTTCGCTCGGGCTTCGTTCTAACGCATTTTACTCTTTTAGGGGCTCCGAAATCTCCGAATATTTTCGCGCGCGTAATCGTGTCATTAAATTCCTTTGCGTGCGTAATCGTGTCAACGAATTCCCATACTCCCGTCATTTTTTGTCTAAAAATCCATCAATTTGTAATCATCTTTAATATCATCAGGCAATCCCTTAAAAAGGAAATTCTGAGGCATTCTTCGCAATGTTCCAATAATTTCAAATCGCTGTTCACTCTCCAACATAGTATTTATTTCTGGATATTCTTCAACATTCTTTGTATACCATGACTTCTGTTGTGGCGGAGAATACCGGGGATCATCACGCACATACAGGAACAGCCACTCTATACACAGGCTCATTGTAAATTGAACATACAACCCACATTCGTAATAATATTGAGCTATCATTAATGCATCATGAAGTGTAGTTGTTATCTGCTCTGGTTTCTGATAATGTCCCTCTGGATAATATTTCACGATACATTCATCTTTTATAAAACTCCATGGAGCTATGGACACAAACGGAGCATGATCCGCCTGCACTTTCATTACCATCTGAGCTCTTTGGTATAAAGCATCAAGCCTTTTAATCAACGGACTTCCCATAATTCACCACCACCTTTAAATATGCCAATCCTTTGTCTGTTTCTTCGTCCCATTATGCCCCTGTGATTTCTTTCTGGCATTTTCCCTCTTGCAAGCTCTCAGCCACTGATGTAGCTCCGGCACGCTTGTAGCCCTTATCGTTACACGCTTATTTCTTCTCGGCATTTAATACTCCTTCCTATCCAGATTAGACTTGTCCGATTCATAAATCCATCATTTACCCCTCTTCTGTGATTTCTGCTCCTGTTCTACTCGTGACATCAATTCTTCCATAGCTTCCAGACGTTCAATCATATCTACATTCTTTGTCCACTGAGAGCACTGTGACAATGCTGCATTAGCCGCGTTCACTCTGATCTGTGCCGGCACTTCCGTATCAGTAGCCGTATTGACCAACACTGCTGCACATTCTCCAAGTTTTCCCTGCAGGTATGCAATCGCTCCTGTTACGGCCTCGTTTCTTGCCTCAGAATACTTACGCTGGAAGCTGTCTGAATGAATCACAGTATAAATTGTAGGTCTGGGAATCTTCGTCTTTTTGGATATCTCACTTATATTTGGACACGTTAAAAATGCCTGTACTAATATGTCCTCACGTGCTTCTGCTGATATACCTTTTGCCATAGTAATCACCCCTAACTAATCAATGATATTTTCCAATACATAAAAACAGACGGTTTTGACAGGTTCTATTCCAACCTTTAGAACGGATATCTATTACATGCCTTTAATGCCTCCCGGAACACAGCCAGTGTTTTCTTCCGGTATGCATAGAAATCTTTACGATCAAGCGCAACAAACTTCTTTTTGTTCATCTTGTCATAGCTCATTCCAATTACGATACAGCAGTATAGTTCGTCAACAATGTTTGGATACACCTCCGCTGCACACTGCAACAGCAATATCTTGTCCCGCATCTCAAGATTCTTGCAAAATTCACCCAATCTCTTATCTTCATCTTCTGAAAATCCATAATCTTCATAAGTCGCTTCTCTTGTAAGCATTGAATCCTCCCTGTATTTCCCCTGCCACACTTTCTGCATGACAGGGAATTATTCTATGCCATCTCAAACGGGTTTCTGCCGCTTGTGTCTCGTCTCATCTGTGCTTCTTTCATCATCTCGTCAAACAGTGTCCTGCGATTGATCTGAGCTGTAAATCGGTAGCTTCCACCGCCAGTCTGTCGTCCTGCTGTTTCTTCGCGGACGATCTTTCTGAGCAGAGCTTCCGGCGTCTCGATGTTGTTACCCTGTTTCTGGTCGCCTAAGACCGCAAGAAACTCGCTTCGAGGTGGGATGACTGCGCCTTTAGCCAGATACGGAACCGTATTGACTCTTGGTAAATTCATTGAGTATTTACCCCATCTCCGCTTCCCATCAGGGGTTGTAACATCGTAAGAAAATGTAAATGCCTTCTCAATACCGGAAAGAGAAGAATTAACATTGCCGATTGTGCTGTTAACCTTACTAACTACTTCATTCAGAATCCCTGCGATTCCTGTTACTGCCCCGGAAATCCCATTAATCAGATTATTGCTCATCTCATTTCCAATCGTATTCATATTTCTGGCAAGTCCGTTTAAACTATCCTTTGTACTACGCACCATCTGAGTTATCAACTGGCCAATTCTCTCGCAAGCCTTCTCCCATTTCTTAGTCATTGTGTTATACTGACCTGAAAAATGGCTCTCCACAGTCTTCTGCATCTCGCCAAGCTTTAAATTGGCAGTCTGCTTCATTTTATCCAGATTTTTCTTTACTTCTGATGCCGAATTCCCCCAGTTTGTCACTGTGGTTGTATTCACACCTCCAGAAGCATCCTCTGCTGCTTTCTTTACTCCTGCAAGATTAGTCTCCGCATCCGTTTTCATTTTTCCAGTTGAACTACTTACTGTCTTCTGAGCTTCAACAATACTAGAATCAACACTGCTTTTTGTCGCCTGAGCTGCGGAAGGAAACTCCTGTGCCAGTTTTTTATTCAGCTCATCCAATGGGACTCCTGCTTCTTTCAAGGCATTATAAATAATATTAAAAGCATCCTGCGCATTGGCCGCTGATCCGCTTGTATTATTAAATACTTCTAAAACACCTCTGTATGTTCCTGCATACTCACTAGAAGATACACTGAGATCATATAGTACACTTCTGATTCCTTTTATTGATTCTTTCACAGTTATTGAAGATGTATCTATTGTGGAAGAGCTTTCAGAAAAACCTTTTCCCAGAGCTTGCACCTTACCTGTCATTTCTTCAACAAATGCACTTGACACTCCGGCTTGCGCTCCATATTGCTCAAGGATCTGCGTTGCTTTCTCAGCCGATACGCCATATTCACCCAATTTCTGAACCATGCTGTCATACATCTCACTGTTTGACTTACCGGCAGTCTCATCTGCTTCTACTAAAGTCCACAGTTCTTCTACCTGTTTACTCGTAATTGCATGAGCTTCGCCCATCTTGCCAGCATAATCATGTAAGTATCCACCTGTCTGAGTTAAAATTCCGTTTCCGCCCTGCGCAGTTTCTACTAACTCAGCAATTTTCTTCGTAAGCATAACCGTTCCGGCAGTGACCAGTGTAATTGCACCGGCAGTCCCAACTAAAGAGCCCAAAGAAGATGCAAATGTAGCAATGCCGGATGTAGATCCAGCAAGTGCACCATTGGTCAGATTAGAAATATTTCCCGCTAATGCCTGTACTGATTCCTCTGTAATCAGCTTCTTTCCAATAGTGGTAACAAGGAATTTTACCAGGCTTCCAATGCCCGTTATATCCGCAATCTTTACCGCGATAAACGCCTTACCCAAAAAAGCAGCTATTTTCCCTGCGGTTCCGCTTGCCTCCAAACCATCGAACAAACCACCCAGTGTCCGGGTAATCGCAGTTATTACCTGTTTCAGATGCTTCACCCAGTTGATCTGCCCCAGCATTTCACCAATCCCCTGGCCCAAAGCCTCCCAGTCTGTTTTTTCTGCCATATCAACCAGTGAACTGCATAAGCTATTCAGGAAAGCTTCCAGTTTGCGCCCATTATTCTTCCAGTCGAACTCTGAAATAAAGGTATTAATTCCTCCGGCAATGTTATTTACCAGACCTGTCCAGTCAAATCGCCGGGTAAAGCTGTACAATGTGGTAAATGCTCCATTCAGGCCGGTTGCCAGTGTATCAGCTATCTCACGGAAAGAAATTCTTGAACAGATCCCATTAAGACCATCCGCTATCGCTTTTCCGATTTCCAAAAATGGCAGATTATGTACCATTCCATTAAAGATATCCCAGGTAATCATGAACCGGTTTGCTATGAGTTGTCCCAAATTATTCCAGTTGACTTCTTTTACTAGTCCGGTAATTCCTTCTGCGAATTTCTTTCCCAGATTTTTCCAGTCTATTCCTGTTATCAGCAGGTTTAAGGTATTGACAATCGTATTGATTCCCGCGCCAACAGTCCGTCCTAATAATTTCCAGTCTACATTATCAACCAGGCTGTTAAATGTTCGGGTAAAAGCATCGCAGAATTTTGTTATCTTTTGACCGACCTTTTTCCAGCTGATTGCTTCATAGACTTTTTTAAGCCCCTTATTTATTCCACTGGCAATATATTTCCCAAGGCCTTCCCAGTCTTCCGATTTAATTAATTTCTTAATCTTATCCGCAATTCCTTTGATCGAATTAGCAACAGGAACCTTCTTAAACATCTGTGCCGGTGTAGGTGCTGTATACCCTCCGGTATCTCCTATGCCATTTCCATCTGCTGCCGAATCATCATTTTTATTTGATGTATACCGTTGGATCTCATCAAGAGTAGAAAGATATCCTTCTGTTTCTTTATTGGTTTTTTTTGTACTTTTAGCCGCCTGGTTTGTATTTTTTGAAGTCTTTTCCAGTCCTGCCGCATAATCTTCCTGCACTCCAACGGCTTTTACAAAAGTATCCTGTCCGGTTAATGCTGCTGCAAACATTCCCACATAAGTAATTGCACGTGATATCATATCAATAAATCTTGACATGATCGGAGCTACCACCGTGAGGACAGGTGCAAATGCTGTAGCAAACGAATTTTTCAGCCTCGTCATACTGGATATCAAAGACGATATTGCTGAATTGGTACTGTTAGAATATTGTGCCAGATTTTCAAATCCACTTTTTACACCATCACTGACAGCGCTTATCGCCCGGAATACCCCTGAAAACAGCAACGACATTCCCAGCATTCGGGAAAGGCTCATTCTCGACCGGTCCGTCTGCTTGTTCAGATTGAACATGTTTTCTACAACCTTTTTCATCGCTGAGACCATGCTCTTAATCGAGGAACCGGCACTTCTCAATGCTGAACCCATATTCTTTACAACCATACCTACACGGGCAGCAGCTTTCTGCAAATTCTGCATTACCTGCACAAGTCGGCTATTTTTCTGCCGGTATTCCGCAACCTTATTCTTCAGTTTATTGTATGAAGAGTACAACCTTCCATTTATGTGCTCCAGCTTCTGCGATTCCACATTGTACTTCTCAGCTGTGCTTTTATACGTATCTGTCGATGTAGGATCCGCATAGGCCCTTCCGGTCGTCTGCATCTCTTTTTGTTTTCGCTGTAGCCTGTCAATATCCGCCCAGATATCGTCCATCTGTTTGTCAAGTTCCTGAAGCGGCGCAGAATTTATTGAAAATCCCGTATCCAGCCATTCACGCTGTTTTGTCTCAACCTTTTCAAACTCATCTTCCAGAGCTTTTATATCGTCTTTGAGCTTTTTATATTCTTCTGTCTCGATTCTGACCTTGCTCAGTTCTTCAAGCTTTGATTTTAGCTCTGATACTTTACGTTCCTGCTTCTCGTAGTTCTGATACAGGCCCGTTATCGCTGTTATCTGCCTCTGGAAAGAACTTTTTGCTGAATCGCCCATCTTCGATACCTGCGCGGATATCCTGGTCATTCCAGCCTTTACAGCGTTTATTCCTTTCAACACACCGCCGGTATCTATCCTGGTATCAATGATAATTGAACCATCTGCCATGTTATATCTACCTCCAAACTGTTTGAGGTGTAGACATTGAATTCTATTTCCAATGCCGTTCTATATTCAGGACTATCCCGTTACCAGGACAGCCCTGTTATATGTATTTACGCTTTGTTTTCTTCTTTCGTATATTTAGCGATATATTTTCTCACCCGCTCCTGCTGCGCCTTCTCTCTCGCCTCAAGCTCTTTCTCAATAATTCCACCAATTACAGTGATAATCTGCTCTGCAAAGGTCTCTCCGCTTTCCAGGACTGTAAACGGGCTGGTAATTTTGAAAAACTTCTCTGACACAGGAGCTCCAAATAACAGATCTATCTTTTCTCCAGCCTCCTTTTCCAACTCCGGGAGGATCTCTTCAAAATCTTTGCCTTTAATTCTGTCATTGATTCCTGCAAAGAAAGCCGCTGCCTCTTTGTATCTTTTTAAAATACCAGCATCCGACGGAATAAATCGAAATACTCCCAAATCATTTCCGTCCTGATCTGCAATCTGATATGTTTTCGCACCAGTCTGAACTACTACTTTCTCCATTAAATCTTATCCTCGCTTTCCTGTTTTTCTGTTTCCAGCTGTCCTTCCAGTTCATTAAGCTCCCTAATCCCATCCATGCATTCTGTGACCTTATCTGCTGTAGCTCTCATTGAATTGCGTACCTCATCACTTTGAACGAAATCCGCATAAAGCTCTCCGATATGTCCAGCCGCATTAGCCAGAGAACTAAATACCCCCTTCTGCAACCTCATTCTTTCCGTGTATAAACGTCTCTGATCTGAAATCTGTTTCTTTCTTCCCATGTCACTTACCTCCATTCTGTCTGTCATAAATCGCTGCCAGCTCACACACAATCACAAATAACAAAAGACCAATAACTACCACCAAAATCACCTCCGCAACAATGAAATATTACCTGTTATATATATTTTACCATCAAACCTGACCACAGTTGTGGTACATGTTTACCACAGTTTGCACCATTTTCCATATCGTGATATGATCTTTAATGGCAATAATCCCATATTATTACTTTTTTATACTGGCAACCGGATTATTTCTTTTGGCTTTGTTTTCCAGATCTTTTGCTACTGCTAAAAGAAGGTCCTCACACAACCGGGAATGATGATGATTCTTCCGTAATGCTTCTATCTCTTTCACCACTCCCTGCCAGTATACATCGTCTTCAGGTCTGCCCGGAGGATACAGCTTTTTGTATAACCTCCAGCAGTCCGTGAAGATGTCATATATCTGCTTTAATTCTTCTTTATCGTTCACTGGTTACTCCTCCGGCATGATATACGCTTTTTCTCCTGCTGCATACTTTTGAAACATATCATTCAACACTTCTTTCGCGCGTTCTGGACTTGCATATTCCGCAATACCAAAATCACCCTCACAAATACGGTTCTTACTTACATAACTGATATACGTCATTTTGAAATTTAAAACTCGTGTTTTATCCTGCGTCATTATTTTCATAATTATTGTCCTTTCCGGCGGTAAGCCGCCTATAAAATCCATTACAAAATCCAACTACAGACTACAACTACAATCGTTCCAAAGAGTTTAAAGTTTTCTTTATATACCCTTATATCCCTATATTATTATCTTTTATATATTTCTTTTTATAGGATGTAGTATTTGTAGAATATGTAGAAACACTTGTAAATACTGAGTTTAAGCGAACTACATTCATTCTACAAACTTCACTACAATCCATAAAAACAACCGCAAAATTACTTAATCAAACGGAAGCTCCATTTGTTCTTGCTCTGAAACAACAACAAACTCAGAATTTTCAGATTCCTCTTCTGTAGTTTTCATTGCTATTTTTCTGAAGCCTCGTTGTTGTCCATATCCATCAAATTTACGTGGGGTTTTAAGCCTTTCCCATCCCGGTATTTTAGCAACGATATTATTTATTTCTGATGCCTGCCAATTTTTTGGTGGTATGGTTTCCTTTAATGCTTCGAACCATATTTCTCTAGCACACACCTGAGTTTTCCCTTCCAAGTAGTCCAGAATAATTCCACGCTTGCCATCATCTGCCATATTTGCCTCTTGAAGTTCCTTTGCCTCTTGCATATATGCTTCTGGAAGTATCAGCTGTGGCTTCTCATTTTTCCAAATATGCACAGCCTCAGCCCAAGCCAGCTTGATTGTATCCATGATTTCTGGCACAAAAAGACTTTTTGATGGTTTCTTAACGCCTGTCTGGACAATTAGGAAACGCCTATTTCCCGTTTCATCCTGTAGGAAATCATCTTTATTGGTAGTTCCGGCGAATACACACTGTCTGTAAAATGTGTCTGCCCGCCGCTCATAAGGAATCCTGTATTTATCCTGCGTTGCGGTCAAAAACCTTTTTACACTCTCAACGCCTCCTGCAGTCCGGGCCAGTGATTTTAATTCTGCAAGTTCGATGATCCAGGATCCTGTAAGAGACTGCACCGCCTTGTCTGAATCCAAACTGTCCAAGGAGTCATTAAACCATGAATCGTCCAAAGCCATCAATTTCAGAAATGTGCTCTTGCCAATGCCCTGCGAACCCTGTAAAATAATTGTATAATCAAATTTACTTCCGGGTTTATACACTCTTGAAACAGCTCCTAACATCCATAAGCGCATTACCTGGTATGTATAATCAGAATCCTCTGCTCCAAGATATTCCGGCAGCAGGCTTCTTATATGCTCTTTTCCATCCCATGTAAGGGAATCCAGCAATTCTCTTACTGGGTGGAATTTATTCCGCATAGAAACATTTTTCAGCGCATCTGCAAAGTCCTGTCGGCTTTTAAGCCCATAATCAGCCTGTATCAGCGAAAATAGGGCTGAATCATCATGACTGCTCCATGCTCTGCAATTATTCTCATTTTCCCATGGTACACTACCATATAAGTAAGGTTGCTGTGCAAACTCATTAAGGCGGATTTTCCCGGCGAAACGACTGTCTTTATCCATAACGACTTCAAAATTATGTACAAGCTGCTTTACGCTTTTTACATTTCCATCTTCATCATAGTTGCAGTCAAGGAATTTAAAGACTAATGCCGGACCTCCTGCTACTTCGTCCTTGTTTTTTTGTATTACAGATCGTTTTTTGCCTATATCTTGCTTCTGATCTTGCTGAACATCTGCGCAAATCTTCTCTGTATCATCAACATTCCTTATTAAATTTTCAAATTCTTCAACAGTATGTCCTGCTTCAAAGTAATCGGTTATATCTGCTTTTGGTGTATCGGGCATTGGAACAATTATTTTTACACTCTTAGAAATTCCTTTTAAATCTTTTTCAATAGTAGCAGCCAGTTTCTTTCCTGGATCATCATTATCAGCCAGAATAATAACTTCAGCACCATTACAAAGTTCTGATACATTCTTATTCCAATCATTAGCTCCGCCACATGAAAAAGCAGCATAGCCTTTCTTTATCAGTGTATTAACGTCCTTTTCACCCTCAGGTATAAAAATCGGTTCATTTCTTTCAATGGCTTCTTTTATTCGTGGAATACTTCCAAATATTGCATTGAATTCCTTTTTGCTCCTTCCTTTTAAGCCATATTCAAACCGTTCATCATTAAGCATTCCGAAAAGCATTTTCTTGCCTTCAAGGCGTATTTTTGTGTAAGCATATTCACCGTTAGTTGATACATAATTGTATACGGCTTCAATTTTTCTTTTTTCTCGGCTCTCTATATACATTCGCCGACGTTCTTCTGATAGCCTGTTTTCGCTAAATAGATCTGCCATCTTTAATCCTGCTGCCAGCACAACACTTTCAGAGCTGCAGCCCGCATGACATTTTAATAAAGTCTTACCGTCATTCCCCTGTGTGATCGTCAAGCTGGCTTCTTTATCAGGATGTGCCGGACAAAGTGCCTGTGCCTTTCCATTGCCGTATTTTTTCACTTGAAAATGTGATAAGACTTCCTCATAGGTCAAATATTATCACCTTCCAATTCCTTCAATAATTCTTTCGCACTCTCCAGGATAGAAAGCGTCTTACTGCCCCGGTTCTCCAGTGTTCGGATAAACCGCCTTACTTCTGCAATATCTCCCTCCGCTGGTAAATAGTAACCTCCTGGCGTAACTGTGCTCGATAGAATCACCTTTCCAGATCTGCGCTCCCTCTCAATCTCCTTCTGAAGTAGCCGAACACTGGATAAATGACATTTTACAACCAGGTACTCTGGAGACAATGCATTTTCTCTTCCCGGTAGTAGATTTTCATATACACTCATAGAATCACCGCCTTACTCAGAAATCTCATCCAGATATTTTCTGATCTTTGATACATTCCATAAAACGCGTCTTCCTACATAAATCTTTGCTCCTGCTGCCACTCCAATTTCTGTTGCTGTTTTAATACCTGCGTGCGTTAATGCCTGAAGCCCTGCGGTATCGACTGTTAAATCATTAAATGATACATTGTGTTCGTTTGTTTTTATCATGCTTTCACCTCGTATTCACTTCGTCTTATTAACTGTTTGCTATTTACAAGTCTAATTATATCTGATAGTATATAAGAAAAAATACTTCTTTTATTTTCTTATAAGGAGAAATATATGAGCAAAAAAGAAAAGTTCTTTCCATTAAATACTGTTGGTGGGCGTATTCAAAAATTGCGCCATGAAATGAATTTGAGTAGACCTGATTTGTATAATTCCGTGTATAAAAACGAAACCTCTGAATTTCTCAGTGATTCTAGCAAAGAAAAAACTGTTTATAATTGGGAATCAGGCAAAACTGAATTGAATTATTACACTTTATGTACATTATGTAAAACCCTACAATGCAGTTCGGATTATTTACTAGGTCTAGAAGAATGCTCAAATAAAAATGCTCAATTCATTTATCATGAGACTGGTCTCTCCGAAGATTCACAAAAAAAAATGCAGGAAATTTTAAAAACACCACAAGATGGAAAAGAAATGATTGCAATACTCGATAAACTTATACAGAATCCAGCATTTTCCATTTTTCTTATCAAAGATATCAATAGATGCTATAGTAAATTTGACAATTTAAAATGGACAGAAAATTCACCTCTTTCTAAAATTATTAAACAGAAACATGATATAAAAAAGGAAATAGAATTAAAAGATTCAGAAGACCTTCTATATGATCAATATCGTCGACACATGTCAGATTGTCATGATTCTTATGATGCTTCGCTTTTTAGAATTCAAGGTGACTTTGGTAAACTAATTGATGATTTAATACAAAAATGTTATTACGAAAATAATCCTTATGATGAATAATAAAAAGCACCCAATACCTCTCCTGATTCCCCTTAAGTAGATCTGGTTGTTTACCTTGTCTGCTTAAGAGGCATCATGTCATAAGGCATTGAGTGCTTTATTGTGTGTTCGATATTCTGTTTTATATTGGCAAAGCAGCCTCCAGAGAGACTGCCATACTTTACAATTCCATATTTATATTTGTATTACCGATATTTTACTATTACATTTTGATGAATCAAAGATTTTACATATTGCCTTATATTCAATTTGATTAGAAAATTTATCCGTACATCTTATATCAAATTGTAATTCTATATTTTCACCAGAAATTCCTTCATTAGAGAAACGGACTGTCTGCCTCTCTCCCGCTTTCAAAACATCAATCTTTGGTTCCATATTAACGGATGTTGATATTACCTTATTTTCCGCATTAGTAAATATTAACGGACTAATTTCTATATTATCTGCTACATTGTCTGATATATTAGAAAAAGAAATTTCTACATTTTGATAATTCCCACAATATCCATCCAACCTACACTTAATAAGTGGATAATTCTTTTTCAATTCCATGTCTCTCAATATTTTTTCACGCTTATCTGCTTCTTTTCGAATTTGAATATTTTGGTAAATGGATAAACTACTAAAAATAACAGTTCCTAAAAAACTAAGCGTAGCACCATAATATGTCAACACATTTCCGGCCGTCCATCTATTTTCTGGTTTAAAACACAAATTAATACATATAGGTACACCTATGAGCAAAAGTGCCGCTATAATAAAAACCATAATACCCATTGCAATTTTACTTTTTTTCATATTGCCCTCCTGTTCAAATATTATTATATTTTATTTTTATCATACCTTTAAACTAGTTATAACGCAATAATATCAATTCGACATTTTTCGATAAACTATAGTCACATCTTCACAAAAAAGCCGGAACCTGTTACAGCTCCAGCCCTTCACTTTTATCTTCATAATACTCTTGTAAACAATGATCTATAAGGAACTCAAGACAGTATACCAGTTTTCCGGTTTTTAAACAGCTGCATCAAATAATTTTATCCCTTCTCTTTTCACATTCGCATAAAACGGGTATACATCAACCCAATTCTGGAAGTGCTGCTGGCTTTTTGCTATCGGTTTAATATCAAGGTCATGGTCCATGTTGAAGTCAAAAGTTTCTCCTGACAGCTCATGACGATACTGTTTAATATCCATGTCTGACAAGTCCAGGAGAATCATTATATCGATGTCAGAATCTGCCTTATAATCTCCCCTTGCATAGGATCCATATAAAATTACTGTCTTTAAATGACTTCCATATATCTTCCGTAATATTTCAGTATACTGATCTAACAGCATCTTTATCATTACCGGCATAATGTTTTCTCCTTTCCTGCTTCGATGCTTTTTCTTTATCATAACCGAACCACCATATCTTTTCTATTGGTTTCTCACATTCTGTACCATCTAAATCACCATGCAGCAAAACATACCTATTGCGTTTTCATACCCCACATTTTACCCCAATTTTTACCCCACAAATCCATAATTATTTTATCGACAGGAGATAAAACAATATAAATGTTGATGAAACCATTTTTATAATTTTTCCTAGTAAAATCAAGGCTTTTCGGCATTATAAAAATTGCTTGATAACATTAGATAAAACATGATAACGCTTGTCTGATAATCTTATAAAATTTATTAACGAAGTCTAATCATTTTCCAAAATAATCCTGCTGATCATTATTTACCATGGTCTTCCGGAAAAACACGAAATATTACAGCCGTTTCTTTCGCTTTTTAGTCGTGTCTCTGCTCTTTGTTATCATATGTCTCACAGAATCTGGCAGCAAAAGCCGGCGGCTCCTGATGCGCATACAGATGAGAAATGTCTCCAAAAGAGCTCATACGGAAGGACGCGATCCCTTTTCGCCTCTCCTCTGTAACAATGGTACTCACCGATGACGGCGCCGCACAGAAATTCTGCAGCATCACCAGCGGAGAGATACTGAGAAGATAGCTGATGAGTACACAGCTTACACCGAAATGGCAGAAAAACACAAGCGTATCTTCATTGGCTTTTTCTGCTCTGTAATAATGTCCTTCCCGCACATAGCCATGCTCTGCCAGAACTTTATCAAAATTCTGTGTGACCCAGTCATACTCTTCTTTCATTTTTCCCTCTCGCAGGATGTCATTATCCCACCAGCGGTCAAAGCTGTAGAAATTTTCAATCTTCGTCCAGTCCTGGGGAAGCCAGTCCCAGGGAATGATCTTTTCCCCATGAAGATCCGGTCTTCTGATCTTTACGTCGAATTCTCTCAGCCACTTGCATTCTGTAGCTGTTCTTCCTTTTTTCTTCAGTGTGCAGGATGCGGTATCCTTTGCTCTTCCAAGCGGAGAAACATAAAAATCCCTGACATCAAGAGCTGCGATCTTTTCAGAAAGAAATTCCGCTTCCTTCCAGCCCTTTTCGGTCAGGGAATCTATTGTGTAATCCGGGTCTCCATGTCGTATAAAAAGTAATTTCATCTTTTGGTATCCTCCATTTCATAACCTGGATTTCCATTATATTCTTATTTTTTCAGTTGTCAATTCCTGATAGCTTCTGCTGCTGGGATCAAACCTGATCCGCAGTTTCTCCATGGAGCACAGTCTGCTGCTCCCTCAGCTCATAAACTGCCTTTTTCAATGCCTGAAAGCTCTCCTCGCTGATTATGTGCTCGATCCTGCAGGCATCATGAATCGCTGTTTTTTCCTGGACTCCCAGTATCATCAGCCAGGAAGAGATCAGCTGATGACGTTCATATACCTTATCGGCAATCTTATGTCCGTCCTCTGTCAGACGGATATCTCCGTTGTCGGCTACTGTGATGAGATTTTTCTGGCGAAGATTCTTCATGGCAACACTGACACTCGGTTTCTTAAAGCCCATCTCTGCCGCGATATCCACAGCTCTTACAAGAGAGCTCCTGTTTCCAAGGATCAGGATCGTTTCCAAATAATCTTCAGATGATTCATTTGATCTCACGTTATTTACACCTCCCTCGGTTTGTTAAAACTAACCAAGTTAATCATAACATACTTTAGGAGAATGAGCAATGGTTTTTAATGCTTTCTGTTTAGTTCTGCCTCAATTGCCAGAAGGCACTGGCTGGAACATATCTGCAGAATTCTGGAAATTTCCAGGAGTTTTTCCCTGGAGCAGTTTCCCCGGAGCAGTTCACAATATCCCTGAAATTTCATCTGTACCAGGATATGTACCAGCTCGTGATCAACTTCTTGTCCACATTCCTTTTGAAAACGTTCATTAAGGATCTGCTCCATTTTCGTACAGGCATCCTCACGGAAATTCACATATCTGGTACCTTCAGCTCCATCTATGAGGATTTTTGCGATGTCCCTGTTTTCCCAGATAAATTCCATAAGTATCCTGTCATATTCTTCCGGATGCAGTTGTTTTTCCTGATCCGTAAAGTCTCCCATGATCCGCTTCAGATCCTCTACCGTCTCTTCCACGATTTCTTCAAAAAGAGCTGCTTTACTTTCAAAAAAGAAATATAGCGCTCCCGTAGTCACATCTGCTTTTTTGCAGATCGCACGAAGAGAAGCCTTCAGAAATCCCCTGTCTCTGAATTCTTCCTTCCCCGCTTCCAGAAGTCTGCTCCGCACAGCATTTTCTGATTTTTCCATATTTTACGCACTCCATCATTTTTCCTGCATTCCGCTTTGCAGGAAAATTCCGCTTATTTCTGACCAGCTGTTAATTTTTTAGCAATCTGATCTTACTGATATTTTACCTTAAATCGCTGAAAAAAGAAAGTATTTTGTACCCCGTGTCAATCTGTCATCGGGGAATCTCCACGGTCTGTAACGATTTCATAGCCTACAGACTCCACACGTCTGGTAAGGCACCCTCTGCACTCTGCTGCTTCCTCGCCTGTACAGATCTTGTTATCATAAAGCTCATACTGTTTACGGTTCTTCACCGGAGAAAGATTGGGCATTACTACATTTGCACCCGCCTGAAAACCCTTTTCCCTGCCTCTGGGGTCCAGGGTCCCCAGTGCTGTGGTTGCCGGAAGAAGTACCTGTGGAAGCAGGATCCGGATGACAGACAGCAGAAACAGTGTCAGGTCCACACTTCCTGCCGGTTCCTCTGCAAATTTCGTATCATGGTGCGGGACAAATGGTCCGATCCCCACCATATGCGGATTCAGGTCTTTAAGAAAAACAAGGTCTTCCGCCAGATACTCCAGCGTCTGTCCCGGCGCACCTACCATAAATCCGGCACCTATCTGATATCCCAGTTCCTTCAGGGTATAAAGACACTGTTTACGGTTTGCAAGACTTAAACTCTCCGGATGAAGATAACGATAATGTTCCTCACTGGCCGTCTCATGACGGAGTAAATAGCGGTCTGCTCCGGCATCTTTAAATCTCTGATAGCTTTCTTTTGATTTCTCCCCAATGGACAGCGTGATCGCACAGTCCGGATATCCCTGTTTGATGGACCGGATAATGTCAACCATCCGGTCATCATTAAACCATGGGTCTTCCCCTCCCTGGAGCACAAATGTCCGAAATCCCAGCTCATAGCCATTCTCGCAGCACTGCAGGATTTCTTCCTTTGTAAGGCGGTAACGGCTAGCATTCCTATTAGAACGGCGGATCCCGCAGTAATAGCAGTCATTTCTGCAGTAATTGGTAAATTCTATCAGACCTCTTGTATATATTTTATTTCCAAAATATTTTTTCTGTATACGGACAGCCTCTTCCCGAAGCAGACGAACCGCATCCGGATCCTGGTATAAGTGCAGAAGTTCCGGATATTCTTCCTTTGTCAGCTGTCCTTCTTTTATAAATTTTTCAACGATCCCCATACTTTATCTGTCCTTCTCTTTTATTTACAAAACTATCTGTAAAAAATATTTTATCACAAAAAAACAGATATTGCACAATATAAGTATACATGCAATATCTGTTCTTACAGAATGATTACTGTTCATTCCGTTCTCAGTAACACAGAATGATCCAATTTTTATTTAATAAGATCCTTTACAACCTCACCGGCAATGATCAGTCCCACTACGGAAGGCACAAAGGCATTACTTCCCGGTACCTGACGTCTCTGAGTACATTTTCTTTCTGTTCCCGGAGGACAGATGCAATGAGACTCGCAGCTGATCGCCATATCATCAATTGGAGTCATTGGCTTCTCCTGTGAGTAAACCACCTTCAGTTTTTTGATTCCTCTTTTTTTCAGTTCACGGCGCATGACCTTTGCAAGGGGACAGACGGACGTTTTATAAATATCTGTCACTATAAAACCTGTTGGATCCATCTTATTTCCGGCCCCCATAGAGCTGATGATCGGTGTTCCTGAAGCCTTTGCCTGCTCTACGAGCATCAGCTTTCCGGTTACAGTGTCGATTGCATCGACTACATAATCATACTGGGAAAAATCAAAGGAATCTGCTGTCTCCGGCACATAAAATGTTTTGTGGATATTTACAACTGCATCCGGATTAATTTCAAGAATACGTTCTCTGGCCACGTCAACTTTATATTTCCCTACGGTCTTTCTTGTTGCGTAAATCTGGCGATTGATATTGGTGAGGCATACTTTATCATCATCAATGAGATCCAGGGTACCTACGCCACTTCTGACCAGTGCTTCCACCGTATATCCGCCAACACCGCCAATTCCGAATACTGCGACTCTGGAATTTTTCAGCTTTTCCATTCCTTCTTTTCCGATTAATAATTCTGTTCTTGAAAACTGATTCAGCATTTTCTGACTTCTCCTTATATTCTTTCCATGTATATTTATACTGACAACGGATTTATTTTTTATATCTGTCCGATTTGTTTTACAACTGTCAGGATTCTATCATGGGAAAATAGCCTTGTCAATATCCCTACCAATAAGCTAGGAATATTTTCCCGTTTCATCAATAAATTTTATGACACAAAAAAAGATCCCTGAAAAAGGAATCTTACTGATACTGCGGGTAGCCGGACTTGAACCGGCACGGAGTTGCCCCCGAGAGATTTTAAGTCTCTTGTGTCTGCCTATTCCACCATACCCGCATATTCAATTAATTTGTTCAAAAATGGGGCCTATAGGGCTCGAACCTATGACCCTCTGCTTGTAAGGCAGATGCTC
>OLVT01000482.1_pt1 | contig 43414 bp, 39 predicted proteins | sample 1673241 | NCBI WGS metagenome assembly OLVT01 (sample SAMEA3178936, study PRJEB25190) | human gut metagenome | biome: human gut; feature: human-associated habitat; material: faeces | place: Austria | collected 2013 | reverse complement strand
GCACGTACATGGGCGGTTGGCGCGTCATCCGCACGCTGGGCAAGGGCCTGACCGAGATCAGCACCCCGCAGGGCTTTGCCGCCGAGGCTGCAAGCGCAACCACCATTCTGGTTTCCTCTCACCTCGGTTTCGCGCTTTCCACTACGCAGGTTTGCTCCGGTTCCATCATCGGCACCGGTCTTGGCAAGAAGGGCAATCCGGTCAACTGGGGCGTTGCCGGCCGTATGCTGATCGCCTGGCTGGTCACCTTCCCCGCGGCGGGCATCGTGGGCGCCCTTGCTTGTGCACTTGCGAAAACCGGCGTCTGGGGGACCGTGGCAACGGTTGCCATCGCCGTGTGCGTCGCGCTGATCATCTTCCGCCTTTCCAAGCGCAATCCGGTCAACAGCGGCAACGTCAACGATAGCCATAAGGTGAACATCAACGCTGAGAAGACTCGCACGGTCCAGCCCCAAGCTCAGGCTGCTTAAAGGAAGGTAGAACATGATCACGACTGAAATCATTAGCTTCGCTACCGTTCTATTCACCGCTGTATGCGTAGCAAGCCTTATCAGCATCCTGTATGCCTGGGGATTGCGCATGTGGTCAGACGGCTCGGTGGACGCTCAAGGCAACGCTCATCTGATGCACCGAGTGATCTCGGTCATCTGCTTCACCGCTTGCGTCGCGATCGTCCTTTTCGCCCTTTGGCTGATGATTCCCATGTTCCACTAATCAACGATTGCGGATAGGTGCTTTTGGCGGGTATCATCTTCTGACCGATATCCGAATGCGATCACTTCGTTAGGAGTTGCAATGGGAAGCATTTTGGTAGGCATTGACGGCAGCGATCGCGGGCGTCGCGCCCTTGATTGGGCGGTGCGATTCGCTCGCGTGGTCGGTTACGACGTCCACATGCTGGCGGTCATCGATGAAGCGATCGCCAACAAAGCCGGAGTAGGCGTCGAAACCATCACCGACACCGTGACCGCCGCGCTCGAGAAGAAGCGCCAAGCAGCCCTGGAAAGCTATCCCGACATGCGCATCCAGGCAAGCGTCTCCGTTGGCGACATCGTCGGCGTGCTCGCCGATTCCGCGGCCATGCACGACTTGATCGTGTTGGGCAGCCACCACGGCCACACCATCGGCGAAACCATCAGCGGCGCGAAGGGCCTGCGCGTTTCCGTTTCCACCAGCGTCCCCACCGTTGTGGTGCCCGCGGACTGGGATGCGAAGCAGCAGGGCACTGGGATCGTCGTGGGCGTCGGCCCCGACGAGGCGGTCAGCGCACGCGCCATCGACTTCGCAGCGCGCGCGGCCGTGGCCACGCAGCAGCCGCTTGAGCTGATCAGCGCCTGGGGCGTTCCCGCATGGCTTGAGCGCACCGCGGAATCCATGGGCGGCGGCCTTGCCCCCGTCGGCGAGCAGCGTCAGATCGAGCTTGACCGCCAGCTCGGCCGACTTGCCTTCGAGTACCCGGCGCTGCAGGTCACGGGCCGCACCGTTGAGGATTCCTCGCCCTCCCGCGCCCTTATCGAGGCCGGGAAGGAAGCATCCATGCTGGTCATGGGCACCAACTCGCGCAACGCGCTGGGTCGCACCCTGTTCGGCAGCGTCACGCACAGCGTGCTTTTGAACCTGAAGGTACCGACCATCATCGTCCCTCAGGCCTAAGCGCTCCGCAACATACCCGATGCCGCAATCTCTCCATGGCGGCATCCCCCCATACGGAAACCGGCGCCCTCGAGCGCCGGTTTCCGTTTCTAGTGGGTTTTGCGGGCGAGCAAATCGCCCGCTGGGCGGTGGCGTGGCGGGTTTTGCGGGCGAAAGAAATGCCGCCGGGAGGATGGCCCCATGTCGGTAATTCATTCGCGAATCTCAGCCGTCGTGTCGTGCCGTCGCGTCGTCGCGCATCTCCGCGTTACGCCGTCCAATCGCGGCGGATCTGCTCCCATTTTGCGTCGCGGCCGGCTTCCACCTGGGCAATCTCGTCGTTGGTGAGCGCGCGGAATCTGCCTTGACGTCGCAGATATGCCTCAACGCTGGCGAACTCTCGCGGGTTCCTGCTGAGCTTGAACTGCCCGCCCGGCACGCCGCTGAGCTGGGGTCCTTCGTACTCGGCCAGGTACCACAGGCCGCAATCCACGATGTCGCGCGCCACGTCCACCATATCGGCCTCGGGGCAGCCCCAGCCGGTCGGGCAGGGCGCGATCACGTGGATGAAGCGCGTGCCGCGGATGTCGCGGGCTCGTTCCAGCTTGCGCAGGAAGTCGGGCAGATACCCCACGCTCGCCGTGGCCGCATAGGGGATGCCGTGCGCGGCCACGATCTCGAACACGTTCTTCTTCTGCGTCAGGCACCCGTGCGCGTTACGTCCGGCCGGCGTGGTGGTGGTCTTCGCGCCGAAGGGCGTCAGCGAGCTCTTCTGGATGCCCGTGTTCATGTACGCCTCGTTGTCGTAGCAGATGTAGAGCACGTCGTCGTTGCGGTCGATGGCGCCCGAGAGCGCCTGCAGGCCGATGTCGGCGGTGCCGCCGTCGCCGGCGAAACCCACCACGGTGCAGTCGTCGGGCTTGATGCCCTGCGCCCGCAAACCTGCCTCGATGCCGGTGAGCACGCTTGCCGTCGCCGCAAAAGGCGTGATCATCGCGTTGTTGGCGAACGAAAGCTGCGGGAAGTTGAATCCCACGGCGCTCATGCAGCCCGCCGGCAGCGCAGCCACCGCGTTCGGGCCGAGCACCTTGAGCGCCGCGCGAACGGCAAGCGATCCGCCGCATCCGGCGCAGGCCTTGTGCCCGAAGAAGAACTCGTCATCGGGCAGGGTCTTCGCGTTCAAAGCCATGGCTATCGGCCTCCTTCCGCATCAGTTGCGCACGCGCCGTCGCGCACGCCTTCAGATTCGCCGCCGGCAACGGCAACGAAGCCGGCATCGCCGCAACCTTCGCAGCACGGGTTGCCGAACTCGTCGGCCACGGAGTCGACGCCCAAAAAGCCCACGCGCGGGCAATCCTCGGGGGCGATGCGTCCCGCGGCGATCTGCTCCAGCACCTCGAATATGCCTCTCATCTGGGCTTGCGTGATGTCGTCGCCGCCCAGGCCGCCCACGAAGTTCACCACCGGCACGGCATTGCCCGCCTGCTGCAGCGCGGAGCACACGTTGGTCATGACCGTGCCTTCCGCGCCGAAGCTGACGTCCTTCTCCAGCACGCCCACCGCGGCAGCGCCGGCCAGCGCCTCCACGATCTGGCGAGCGGGGAACGGGCGCATGTAGCGGATGCGCACCAGGCCCGCCTTCACGCCCTGCGCGCGCAGCTGTGCCGCGCGCTCGCGCGCCAGGCCGGCGATAGACCCCAGCGTGACCAGCACGATGTCGGCATCTTCGCAATCCACAGCCTCGATCAGCCCCGGATAGCTCCTGCCGAACACCTCGGCGAAGCGCGCTTCCGCGCGCTCGACGGCGTCGGCGGCGGCCAGCATGCCCTCGTGAGCCGAGTGCTTGAAGTAGCGGTTGAACTCCGGGCCCGCCGAGTAGCCGATGTTGACGGGGTTTGCGAAGTCGAAGCGGTTGCCCGCGCCGTCGTAGGGCGGCAGGAACGCATCGGCCTGCTCCTGAGCGGGGATGTCCACGCTCTCGTAGGTGTGCGTGAGCGCAAAACCGTCCAAGTTCACCATGAACGGCGTGCGAACCTCGGGGTCCTCGGCCACCGCGTAGGCCATAAGCGCCAGGTCAAGCGCCTCCTGGTTGTCTTGCGCGTACGCCTGCACCCAGCCGTGGTCCAAAAGCGCCAGGCTGTCGCGCTGGTCGCCGTAGATGTTCCACGGCAGCGCGGTGGCGCGGTTCGCGTTCATCATGACGATGGGGAAGCGGCCGCCCGCGGCATAGGTCAGGCACTCGGCCATGTACAGCAGGCCCTGGCTTGACGTTGCCGTGAACGTGCGCGCGCCCGTGGCCGACGCGCCGATGGCGCACGACAGGGCCGAATGCTCGCTTTCGACGTGCACGTACTCGGCCGCCAGCTGGCCTTCCTCGACCATTTCGGAAAGGCGCTCGACCACGACGGTCTGCGGCGTGATGGGGTAGGCCGAAATCACCTGCGGCCGCGCCAGGCGCACGCCCTCGGCGAACGCCTCGTCACCGGATAGAAAACGCTTCATGTGCATCACGCCTCCTTCGCGTTCGCTTCGGGCGCCATGGAAAGCGCGTCGAACTTGCAGGCGGCGGCGCAAACCCCGCAGCCTTTGCAGAAATCAAGGTCGATATCCACCGAAACGCCCGCCTTGTTCTGGCCGGAAACCTTGAAGATGGCGCCGTCCGGGCAGTACAGGTAGCACTGCAGGCAGCCCGTGCACGCGCTCGCATTAAGCACCGGGCGCACGTTGCGCCAGCCCGCGTTGACCTGCGTCAGGTACCCCGCGGCATAGCAGGTGGTGTCGGCATAGGCGGAAGGCTCGGGAACGGTGGCGAACAGCTGCGGCATATACGCAGCAGAAGAATGCGCCGACCGGTGCAAGGCGGTTACCGACTCCGCCGCAGCCCCAGGCTGACCTGCGGATTCGCCAGCGGCAGCTTCCTCATGCCCGGCAACCTCGGCCTGCTGAACCAGCGCGATGGCGCGCTCGACCACCTTGATGTTGCCCTCGTGCAGCTTCGCGGGCATGTACTGGCGGATGGCCTCCTCCACGCTTTCGCGGTCCACGCAATCGGCAAGCTGCGCCAGCGCGCCCAGAAACACCGTGTTGGGGATGGGCCGGCCCAGAAGCTCGGTGGCCAGGCCGTCCGCGTCGATGGCAAGCAAGCGCGGGTCATCCAAAGCGTCGGCGGTGTTCACCAGGCAGATGCCGCCCGGCTTCAGCTCGCGCTCCCAGCTGGGCGCCAGCAGCGTTCCGTCCAGGTAAATCACGAAATCCGCCTTCGAAACGGCGCTTCGGTCACCGATTTGCACCGTATCGATCTTGGTGAACGCGCGCATGGGCGCGCCACGTCGCTCGGGGCCGAACGAGGGGAACGCAAGCGCGTATCGCTTGCCGTCAAGCGACGCCGCCGCGCCCAGAAGCCGAGCGGCGGTGAAGGCCCCCTGTCCGCCGCGGCCATGCCAAAGCACTTCTATCATGTGAAACCTTTTCCCGTCTTGGATACGCCGTTCCATCATACGCCAGGCTTTTGCCCGGCACCCGGCGGGTCCGGCGTCGACCCGCAAAACGCCGAAAAGGGGACGAGCGTGCTCGTCCCCTCCAAGGTCGCAAAAACCGCGTTTCTTAGAACTTGGCGTAGCGCTCCAGGTTCTTCTCGAGCGTTGCCACGAAGCGCGCCGCGGTGCCGTCGAGCTGCGCGCCCTTCTTCTTCAGGTAGCCCAGGCGCAGCGTGACGTCCGCGTCGAGCGCCACCGTGCGCAGCTGCGCGCCGTCGGAGATGCCCACCAAAATGCCGGAGGTCACCGTGTAGCCGTTGAGCGCCACGATCAGCTCGGAGAGGCTGGCACGATCGGTGGTGGCGATGGACTTGGCGCGCGGTTGGTCGCCCAAGGCCTCCTCGAAGAAGGCGGCCGGAGCGTCTTTGCCCTGGTCGAAGTAGATGTAGGGGTAATCGGCCAGCTGCTCGAGCGTCAGGCTGGACGCGTTGACCAGCGGGTGGCTTGCCGGCAGCGCCACGCGCGGGGCCGACTCGACCAGCTGCACGAACTCGAGGCCGGCGGCGTCGAAGGCGGCGTCAAGCTCCGCGGCGGTCGCGGAGGTCTCGAACACCACGCCCAGCTCGCTTTCGCCTGATGCGACGTCGTCGATTACGCCCTGCGTGGTGCGGTCGCGGAACGCGTAGTTGTAGAAGTCGCCGCCCAGCGCCAGCACCGTGTGCGCAAACGTCTGGACATTGAACAGGTAATGCTGCCCGGAAACGGAGAAATCGTATGCCATGGGAAGATCCTTTCGTTCGATGCCGCGCCCCGCAAAAGCTTGTTGCAGGGCGCGGCCGATGTAAACCAGGTGGTTTTGCGCCGTCGCCTACTTCGCGTTGTCGCGCTCGTCGACGAAGCGCTTCGCCTTGTGCTCGCTGGAGGTGCCCAGCTTGTCGGCGTCGAACACGATGACCTTGGCGGGGCGCACGCCCGTGTGGGCCTTCAGCGCAGCTTCGACGCGCTTGGACACCTGGTCGTAGGGCTCGTCGCTGCCAAAGGCGCGCTCGACGGACACCTCGTAGCGGGTGGTGAAGTTCTCGTCGTACACGCGGATGGAGTACTCGCCGGTCAGGCCCGGCTCCTTGCGCACGACGTACTCGACGTCGGAGGGGAACACGTTCACGGCGCCCACGATGAACATCTCGTCCTTGCGGCCGGTTACGTGGATGCGGGCGTGGGTGCGGCCGCAGCTGCACTTCTCGGTGGAAACGTAGCCGATGTCGCCGGTGCGGAAGCGGATCATCGGGCGGGCCTTCTTCATGAGCGTGGTGTAGGTCAGCTCGCCCACGCTGCCGGGCTCGAGCACCTCGCCGGTGACCGGGTCGACGGTCTCAACGAGGATCTGGTCCTCCACGATATGCAGGCCGTCCTTCGCCTCGCACATGGCCGCGCAGGCGCCGTAGATGTCGGACAGGCCGAAGAAGTCGACCACGTTCGCGCCCCACAGCTCCTCGATGCTCTCGCGCGTGGATTCGATGGAACCGCCCGGCTCACCTGCGACGATGATGGTGCGGATGCTGAAGTCGTTGCGCGGGTCGAGGCCCTTTTCCTTGATCTTCTGACCCAGGGTCCAGGCGTAGGAGGGGCTGGTCCAGATGATGGTGGGCTGGTACTGCTTCAGCACGAAGATCAGACGGTCGGAGGGGATGGCGCCGGCCCAGATGGCAAGCGCGCCCAGACGCTGCGCGCCGATGACGTCGGGGCCGCCGACGTACAGGGCGAAGTTCAGACCGTGGACGTAACGGTCGTTGGGGCGCATGCCGGCCTGCCAGAACAGACGGGCCTCGGTGTCCTGCCACAGGTCGAAGTCCTCCTGCGTGAAGGGGCTGACCGTGGGCACGCCGGTGGAGCCGGAGGAGGTGGCCATGAACACGACGTCCTCCTCGGGCACGCTGCACAGCTCGCCGAAGAAGCTGCCCACGTGCTGGGTTTCGCGCTCGGTCTGCTTGTTGATGAAGGGGAACTTCGCCAGGTCGTCAAGCGTTTTGATGTCGGAGGGCTTCACGCCGGCGGCGTCGAAGCTGCGCTTGTAGTAGACGGTGTTGTCGTAAGCGTACTGCACCATGGTCTGCAGGCGCTCGAGCTGCAGCTGCTCAAGCTCGGGGCGCGGCATGCACTCGATTTCGGGATCGTAGTACTTCTGGTCGTACGGGATGTTCTTCTTTGCCATGATGCGGTGCTCCTTGCTATCGCGTAGTGCCGGCGGGCGCCTTGCCTGTCGTGGTTTTGCTGTTCGTATTGAAACACCGAATTGCCCGGTATTCAACGCAGGTTACTAGGATATTTATCGATGGATTGTTATCGGGCAAAACGATAACCTAGCTGACCTGGGAATATATTGCGAAGAAAGGGGCGGGGAAGGGGAAGCTGGCGAAAAGAATCGCGATGTTTGCCGTGGCTACCTGTCGATATGCGCGCTCAGTGGAGGGCAAGCGTGTCGGTGCGCGGGAGGGAGGGGAAGTGGCAGAAGAATAGGGAATGCGAAGGCGTGTCACCTTCGCATTCCCTTTGCGTGCTGCTCGAGTGGCCGCGCGTTGTCCGGGCTCCGGCGAGCTTTTCGCCAGCGGCCTTTTCGCCGTTTACTCCCTTTCCGCCAACTCGCGCAAAAGCTTGATCTCGGCTGCGTAGCCGGGCAGTTCGTTGGGGGTTTCCAGGATGAAGGGCAGGTCGCGAAGCGCGGGGTGCGTGACGATACGCTGGAACGCGTCGACGCCGATGAAGCCCTGGCCGATGCACTCGTGGCGGTCCTTGTGCGCCCCGCAGGGGTTCTTCGAGTCGTTGATGTGCACGGCGCGCAGACGTTCAAGGCCGATCACGCGGTCGAACTCGTCGAGCACGCCGTCCAGGTCGTTCACGATGTCGTAGCCGCCGTCGTGGATGTGGCACGTGTCCAGGCAGACGCCCATGTGATCGGCAAGCTCCACGCGGTCGATGATGGCGGCCAGCTCCTCGAACGTGCGGCCAACTTCCGTGCCCTTGCCTGCCATGGCCTCCAGTAGCACCGTGGTGGTCTGCTCGGGGCGCAGCACCTGGTTGAGCAGGCCTGATATCAGCTCGATGCCTGCTTCCGCGCCTTGCTTCACGTGGCTTCCCGGGTGGAAATTGTAGTAGTTGCCAGGCACGGATTCCATGCGCACCAGGTCGTCTGCCATGCATTCGAGCGCGAACTCGCGGGCGTGCGGCTTGTCCGAGCAGGGGTTGAGCGTGTAGGGGGCGTGCGCCACCAGGGGGCCGAAGTTGTGCTCGGTCATCAGCGCGCGCAGCGCCGCGGCATCGGTGGGGTCGATGGCCTTCGCCTTGCCCCCGCGCGGGTTTCGCGTGAAGAACGCGAACGTGTTCGCGCCGATGGAAAGCGCGGTTTCGCCCATGGCTAGAAAGCCCTTCGACGTTGACAGATGGCATCCGATGGTCAGCATATCGACCCTTTCTTCGCTATAAAGCTTGCTATTCCGCTACCAGAGTCCCAGCGCGTGTTGCGCCGCCAGGCTCGTGCATGCGATGGCAACCCAGCACGCTGCGCCCAACACGATGGGTTTTGCGCCCGACTTCACCAGGCCCACGACGTCGGTGTTTAGGCCGATAGCGGCCATGGCCACCACGATGAAGAACTTGCTGAGCGTTTTGAGCGGCGCGAAAACGGCCGGATCGACGCCCGCGGCGCTGGCGCCCGTGGCTACCAGGGAGGCGCACACGAACAGCACAATGAACGTGGGCAGCGCGCGCTTCAAGCTGAAACCGCTGGTGGAAGCCGTATCCGCGCCGTTTTGCGCTGCCTGCTTGCGTTCGCGTGCGGAAACCCACAGCGCCAGCGCGAACGTGATGGGGATGATGGCCAGCGTGCGCGTGAGCTTGACGATGGTGGCGTAATCGAGCGCGTTCGCGCCGGGATGCATGCCGTCCCACACGGCAGCGGCGGCGGTCACTGACGACGTGTCGTTGACCGCGGTGCCCGCGAACAGCCCGAAGCCGTTATTGCTCAAACCTATAACGTTGCCCAAGGTGGGGAAGATGAGCGCCGCCAGCACGTTGAACAGGAACACCACCGATATGGCGTGCGCCACTTCCTGATCGTCGGCCTTGATGACCGGTGCGGTGGCCGCGATGGCCGAGCCGCCGCAGATCGAGGACCCCACGCCGATGAGCGTGGCGGTGCGCCCGGGCACATGCATCACGCGGCACAGCACCGCCGCGGTGATCAGCGACGCGGAGATGGTGGACAGGATGACGGGCAGCGACATAACTCCCACCTGGGCCAACTGCGTCAGCGGCAATCCGAAGCCCAGCAGCACCACGGCGGTTTGCAGGATCTTCTTCGACGCGAACTTGATGCCCGGCCCCGCCGCGCCCTTTTGCTTCCAGAACGTGCCGATGACCATGCCCAGCAAAATGGCGAACACGGCGCCGCCCACCAGCGGCACCGCCTGGCCGAGAAACCAGCAAACGACGGCGATAAGGGCGCTTACGGCAATGCCGGGCGCAAGGGTTTTGATGCGGGACATGGGGTGCTTTCTACGCGTAAGTTGTATGACGCGGACAACTATAGCGCAACGTCCCGGTGAAGCTACTCGCCAGCGCGCGCGTCCGCCTGAAGAACATCGATGGCGATGTCCATGGCGTCTTGGATGCAGCCGGGGCAGGAGCGAAGCGGCCCCGCAGGGCTGCCGATGCCCTTGAGCTCGGAGCAGATGGTGGTGCCGTTTTGCGCCTTGAATCGCGCGCACATCTGGTCGGCCAGCTGGTACGTTTCCATCTTGCTGATGGGGTTTTCGCTACCGGCGCTTTTGACCCATCCGGCAGCCATGACGGCGCCCGATACCGCGCCGCAGGTTTCGGTATAACCGCCCATGCCGCCGCCGAAACCCTCCATCAGACGAAACGTCTGGTCGACGTCAAGCCCGATTGCCGGCGCCAGCGTGCAAGCGACCGCCTGCGCGCAATTGAAGCCTTGCTCGAGATACGCCATCGCCTGCGTTTTGCACGCATCGTGGTCAAGTTCCAAAATCGCCTGTTTCGACATGGCAGTTCCTTTCCCCCTAGGTTCGCTCTATTGTACCCGCTAAGGTTCTGCAGCTTGTCGGCAGAAATGCGTTCAGGTTTGCGCACCGCGGTAAGCTGAGCGTGAACATAACGAAAGGGGAGGTCGCCATGAGTCACGAAACCTGCAACCTTACGGCAGATGAGGCGCTCGAGCGCCTGCGTGAGGGAAACGCCCGCTATCTTGGCGCGAGCCAAGCGCAGGGCGATGTGTCGCCGGAGCTGCGCCAGTCGACGTTTTGCGAAGGCCAGCACCCGTACGCCATCGTACTGGCGTGCTCGGATTCGCGCGTGATCCCCGAGGCCATCTTCTCGGCGGGCATCGGCGACCTGTTCGTCATCCGCGTGGCCGGCAACGTGGTGGACAAGCACCAGCTAGGCAGCATCGAGTACGCCGAAGATCACTTGGGTTGCAGCCTGGTGGTGGTTCTGGGCCACACGGGCTGCGGCGCCGTCGACGCCGCCATGCACCACGAGCCCTACGGAACGGTGAAGTTCATCACCGACGAGATAGCCGACGCCATCGGCAACGAAACCGACGAAGCCGCAGCCTGCCTGGCCAACGTGGCGCACAGCGTGCGGCGCATCGAGGAAAGCCGCAAAGTCCGAACCGACGAAGCCGAACACGGCCTGCGGGTTATAGGCGCCCTCTATCGAACCGACACCGGCGAAGTCCAGTTTTTGGAGTGATAGCCGAACGCAGATGAGCCCGCGGGGTTCCGCGGGCTCATCTGCGTTCTCGTTAGGTTGTTTGCGCATCGCTCGGCACCGCTGGACCGGCTGGCCCATCATCCCTCGCCGGACCGCCTTACGCCGCCTTCTCCCCTTGCTCAAGCTGGGTGCGAGCGTAGGCGATGGCGTCGTCGATGTTCGGGCGGAAGCGCTCCTCGCCCACCAGGTCGACGAAGCCGGCGCGGCGCATGGTCCTCATGGGTTGCTCGTTGGCGTGGCTGAAGATAAGCTGCACGCCGTTTTCCGCGCAGTACTCGTACAGGTTCTCCAACGCGTTCATGCCCGTGGCGTCAAGCGAGGGCACGCCGCGCATACGGATGATCAGGTACTTCGTGAAGTCCTTCACCGAGATGTCGGAGATCCGGTCGGTCATGCCGAAGAACATCGGGCCGTTGATCTCGTACACGCGAACGCTCTTGGGCAGCTCGCGCAGGTGCGTAACTTCGGAGTCCTTGTCGCAGAAGTAAGTCCAGCCCTTCACCTCGGTCTCTTCGGAGACCATCTTCATGAACAGCACCACGGTGATGAGCATGCCCACGGCGATGGCGGTGACCAGGTCGAACACGATGGTCAGCGTGAACGTCAGCAGCAACGTGGCCACGGCGCCGCGCGATGCGGTGGCGCAAAGGTGGGCGAAATTGCGCCAACCCGACATGTTGTAGGCGACCTGCAGCAGAATCGCCGCAATGGTTGGCATGGGGATGAGCGCGGCGTAGGGCATCAGGAACACCAGCACCAGCAGCAACACCGCGGCATGCACCATGCCGGCGACGGGCGTGCGGCCGCCGCTTTTCACGTTGGCGGCGGTACGCGCAATGGCGCCCGTGGCGGGGATGCCGCCGAACAGCACCGAGCCCATGTTGCCCACGCCCTGCGCCACCAGCTCCATGTTGCAGCGGTGATGGCCCGAGATCATGGAGTCGGCGACCACGCACGACAGCAGCGACTCGATGGCCGCAAGGATGGCGATGGTGATGCCGTTGGCAAGCTCGTCGCGGAACAGGTCCAGGCTGAGCTGGGGGAATTGCAGCGTAGGCAGGCCCGCCTCGATGGTGTACAGGTCGCCGATGGTGTTGACCTGCAGGCCGAACGCGGGCACCATGGCGGCGCCCACGATAACGGCCACCAGCGAACCGGGGATGCGCTTGGACACCTTCGGCCACAGCATCAAGATGGCCAGGCACACCACGCCCACCAGCACAGCCTGCCAGTTCACCGTGGAGATGTTAGCCGCCAGAGCGCCCAGCTTGTCCGTGGTGTCGATGGTGGTGGTGCCGGCGGGATACGTCAGCCCCAGCAAATCCTTGATTTGGCCGACCAAGATGGTCACCGCGATACCCGCCGTGAAGCCGGTGGTGATGGTGTAGGGAACGAAACGGATGAGCGTGCCGAGCTTCAGCAAGCCCATGAGCACGAGCATCACGCCGGCTATGATGGTGGCTGCCACCAGGCCCTCCATGCCGTCGGTGGCAACGATGCCCGCGACGATGGTGGCGAAGGCGGCCGTTGGACCGGAAATCTGCACGCGGCTGCCGCCCAAGAACGCGATCAGGAAGCCCGCGACGATAGCGGTGTAAAGGCCCTGCTCAGGGCCTACACCCGATGCGATGGCCAGTGCGATGGAAAGCGGCAGCGCCACCACGGCCACCACCACGCCTGAGACGATGTCCTTCGGGATCTGGCGGCGCAGCTCCTCTTTGCTGGAGTGCTTGATGATGCTGAATAATATGGGCTTGATCTTGTCTCGCTGCATGGCCTTCGTTTCGCGTCGGGATGGTCGGTTTCAAACCCCTTGCAACGCGGCCCACCGGGCGCTGGAGACGACAAAGCCCCAACCGGGCCGTTTCCCCGGATGGAGCGTGATGTGTCTTCAGATTGTACGGCATGCCTAGCCGCAAGAGGGTGTTTATGGTAACGCGGCGCGATGGCCTACCGCCCGACCACACAAAATCGCCAGCAAGAAGGGGGCCGGCACGGTGATTGGACGCGCTTAGGGCGACACGAGTGGGATGGAACGCAAGCGGGATGTCGTAAGATGTCGCAATTGCAGGGAAATAACCTACAATTGCGACACTCCATGCAAGGGCGATGGCCCTGAAGTCCTTCCGTAGGGTTGTAATCCAGCCGCCCAAGGCGGAAGCATCGGCTGTAGATGTGGCCATCGACTTCATGGACGAGTACGCTGATGTGTTCGAGGAGCTTGCAAAATGAGCTTCCGACCCATCACCAAAGACGAGGCCCTGGCGATACACTCCGCCGTGGTTGCTAGATTCGGCGGCACCGCCGATGGCGCATGGGACTTCGAGCCGCTAGTGGAATGGGTGCAAACCGTTGCAGGCTGACATGCGAACAGGGGATGGCTGAACAGGGGGCGGAGGTGCGTTCACGCGTTCGCGCGGAGCGCTTGCGAAGCACGATGAGCCCGCCTTCACGAACGGGGTCGGCTGAACGTCCGCGAGAGGCTCCGGGCGCGGCTGCTTGCGAACACCCTGCTCGCGGGCCTCTTCCGTCCGTTCCGCCTTCCAGCTATCCCTTGCTCGCATCACGCCATTCGGTGGGGGAGGTTCCGGTTGCTTGCTTGAACGCTTGCGAGAACGCCGAAGGTCGCGGCCAGCCCAGCCTCGCGGCCACGTACGCAACCGAATTACCGCTTGCGATCAGGGTTTTCGCGCGTTCGATCCGGCGTGCTTTGGCGTATCGCCCGATGCTTTGCCCCGTCTCGCGCGAGAACGCCGAGCACAGGTGCGAGCGGCTCACGAACAGCATGCTCGCAAGCTCGTCCAGGCCGGGCGCGCGTCCCTCGTCGAGCATGCGTTCGATGGCGGCCTGCGCCTCAAGGGCAAGCCCCGACCGCTCATGCGCCGAAGCGCCGCAACGTGCGGCATCGTCGCCGGCGCACGATGCGGCCAGCGCGTGCAGCAGCCTCAAACAAGTTACCCTCAGAGAAGGGTGGCGCTTTTCATTTGCCGATTGCAGCCTCCCGGCAAAGATGTACGTGAAAGACGACAACGGTATGTATACGGAGTATACGGGTGGATTCCCCACCCCGAAGACGGATACGTACTACACGGAAAAGCTGACGCCGAAAGCCTTCGCTGTTATCTATCATGATGGGAACAATCAGAAGGCTGCTAAGCTGTACAAGCGAGTAGGGGTACCCAAGCCTGGCGATATCTTTGATGGCGTCAAAGTCGATGCCGTCAAAGAGAGCATCGAAGAAAGCGAGGATTTATTCGCTGAAAGCGAGTCTGAATCAGATAGGCTCACGTCCGTTGGCGTCGCCGATGATGGCATCCAGCCGTTGAATATGTCGGGGTGGTTTAACGGTTGCTCCAACCTCGTTAACGTAGATCTTGGCAGATTGGATACATCGCAAGTATCTAACATGTCTTATGTGTTCGACACTTGCGAGAACCTCACGTCGGCCGGTATCTCTAGCATCTCCGGTTGGAACACGATGAACGTTACGAACATGATGTGCATGTTCTTAGGTTGCAAAAGCCTCACTTCGCTCGACCTTTCCAAATGGAACACGGAGAACGTCACATTTTTAAACAACATGTTTGGCACTTGCCCGAACCTGACCTCGCTCAACCTTTCCGGTTGGAACACCAAGCAAGTCAATCTTACTGGTTCTGGGGTGTCACATTTGTTCGAAAAATGCGATAAGCTAGATTCCATTACCCTTGGTCAAAATTGGAGTCTGAACCTCTATGAGTGCGGCATCGGTACCTCTGTCAAGTTTTACGATAGGGACACAGGAGAAGAGTACAACCCGAAGAATGCGATTACGAAAATCGCGGTCTATACCACAACTAAGCCTGCGACCGTATCGCAATCATTCATCGAACAGGTAGTGAAGGATGCTGCATCTGCTGATGTCAGCTCGGGCGTTGCGCCCCGTAAATTTGTGGATGTTGGGCCGATTGGTGATCAGGCTAGTAACGCAGTTGTGAATGACGATGCTAGCTCAGTTGTCATGCCTAGCTCCGAAGATACTCGACACGTAGACGATACTCTGGTAGGAGAGTCTGATTCTGGCTCACCTGCCGATAACACTGACGTGGCCGATGCTGCCGATCAGGATGATTGGCATAAGGCCATTGGGCGGGGCTGAAGTAGCATAGCGAACTGTTCTGTCGTCAGTGTTGCGGTCACTGACCACCGCAACCGCTAACGCTGCAATGCATCTATGCAAGAAGCGGCCGGGAAGGTTATGCCTTCCCGGCCGCTTGCGTTATCAGCCTATTCGCCAGCCGTTGGCCGCTAACCGTAGTTGTCGGCGCATCTACGAGCAGCTTGCTGTTGGTGCGGCTCAGTCAACCGTCGGGAACAATGGCATCGGTGTGGCACTGCGTACGCAGGACAAGGAAGCGAGGTCGTAACCGATGCAGCTACCTCCCGAGAATGGATATACACGGGCATCCGTTCTAGGGAGGTAGCCCTATAGACATGAGTGCTCAACGGCATCGGCGCAATGTTCGACATCTAATTGCATAAGGGCCCGGTTCGAATGAACCGGGCCCTTATGCTAGGGGGAACTTACCTGGGGCATATTCGATTCGCGCGTTGCTTGCAGCAGAGCGTTTACGCAGCCACGTCCTCGCGGCGTGCCATTGCCTTCTCGTAGTCCTTCGTTCCCACGAACACCTCGTGCTTGTAGGGGTTGACGCCCAGCTTCTTGGCGCGGTAGGCCACGTAGCCCACGGCGGCCACGTTCGCGGCCAGCGCCAGCACGCTGACGACCAGGTTCACGTCGGGGTTGTTCACCGACTGCACGGCGAAGATGGAGTCGTTGGCGAACATGGGCACCACCTGGCAGAACATGCACCACAGGCTCAGCGTGTAAGCCCGGTTCTGGATCCAGCCGCCCTTGTTCCACAGCATGCCGGCAACGGTGGGAGCCAGGAGCAGCGCCAGGCCGCAGTACCAGGAGTGCGTGGGCAGGCAGTTGTAGGTATAGCAGAAGTTCCAGATGTCGTAGGAGATGATGAACACCCACGTCATGTCGGGCCACAGCATGTCCTGCTTCTTCTTGGACGTGTAGATGCCCCACCAGCCGGTCATGACGAAGATGTTCAGGATGCCGGCTATGCCGTTGAACACGTTATGCCAGCCGCCGTACAGGGTGACGCCTTCCGAGGACACCCACGTGGTGCCGAACGCGCGCACGGCGCTCTCGAAGTCGCTGACCACGGCGATCAGGATGTTGATGGCCACGATCACGAACGGGAAGCACTTGAACCAGTCGGCGTTGCCCAGCTTGCCCCAGTGGTACTTCAAGATCATGAAGCCGATGCATCCGGCGGTTGCCGCGTAGAGCTTCGCGTAGTGGAACCAGCTGTTCATGTACAGGTACGTCGGGTTGTTCAGCGCCCAGTCGGCACCGGCGGCCGCGCCGGCGTAGATGGCGATGAAGTAGGCGGTCAGGATGGCGGGGATCACCAAAAAGCAGGTGATGCCGCCGGCCTTCGTGCGTCGCGCGATCTCGTTGAACCCGATGAGGGCCAGAAACACCACCACCCATCCGATCCACTGGTAGACGGCGGTGTCGCCGTAGACTTGGAACAACATGATGACCTCCCTTGAGTCGATACGCTCTCGCATCCGGCGTTTCGGGCGCACAATACCCGGGGCCGCTTGCGATGCCCTTTTCACCAGGCGTTTTGCCTGGTCGTTCCCTTTGTTTGCTGGTGGCCGTTAACCGGTTTGCACCGGTTTGGGCTTGGTTTCGCGCTCCATGTGAAGCGTTTGCGCGATGATGTCGCGCAGCACCTCGTCGGGCGCATCGCGGTGCGTTCGCACGTAGCCGCAGATGCCCATGATCAGTATGTAGAACGTCTCGTAGACGTGGTCGATGTCGACGGGGTGGTTCTGCGCGTAGTCCTGCACGGTGGTTTCCACGAAGTAGGCGGCCATGCGGTCGGCTACGCGGTTGATGAACTCCAGGTACAGCGACGCGTTCTCGTGCGTGTCAAGGGCGCGGCGGAAGCTGGAGTGCTCGAAGACGCCCACGCGCATGACGGTGACCACACCCGCCAGGCTGCCCTCGATATCGCCGGGGGTGCGGTGCTCGTTCCAGAACTGCAGCGACTCGATGTAGTCGTTCACGAAGTCGTCGATGACGGCGGAGGTGACCTCCTGCTTGTTGCGGAAGTAGTGGTAGAACAGCGACCGCGCCACGCCGCAGCGCTCGCTGATGTCCTTCACCGTTGTGGCGGACAGGCCTTGCTCCTCGTAGAGCTGCCGCGCCGCATCGACGATCTGCTGCCGCCTTTCGTCGCTCATCCGTGCCACCTCCCCTTGGTGCGCGTTTGTTGCGTGTTGGGCGCCGTGCGCGTTGCGTTCCCGGGTGCGCATCCGCGGCTTGCGGGCGTTTCCCCAGTTGTGCGCTTTGTTTTCCCCTTGGCGCGCATCGCGTTTCCCGTTCCCCTTGGGTACTTGCGATGGCCATAGCATACGGGGCGCGTTGACGTGGCGTCAATGAACACATTTGCAGAAACGTCAAACATTTGATGGAGAAATCTTGCTATTATGCGGCCATCACGTTCACGGGTGCAACGAAAAGCATGCAAGTGTGAAAGGAGGGCGTGATGGAGACGAACGAACAGACGAAGGCGAAGGGTGGCAAGCGCCGCCGGGCCCCTATCGTGTGCGCGGTGGTGGCCGTGGTGCTCGTGTGCGCCGGCGGCGGGTTCTACGTGTGGCACAACCAGCCCAGTTTCTGCAACGCTATCTGCCACGAGCCCATGGATTACTACGTGGACGGCTACTACGGCGAGGGCGATGCGACCCACGCGCAGCTGGCCGTGGCGCATCAGCAGGAGGGGGTTACGTGCCTGCAGTGCCATGAGGCTACGCTTGAGGCCCAGGTCAACGAGGGCACGGCGTGGGTTTCCGGGGCGTTCGAGACGAATGCCGACGGCAGCCTGGCGCCGCAGCTGATCACCGCGGACAAGCAGCAGTGCGCGACCGCCGGCTGCCACGACTGGAACGACGTTGTCGCCGCCACGGAGGACTGGGGCGGTCAGGCGGGCGTGAACCCGCATAGGTCGCATCAGGGCGAGGCCATCGATTGCAGCAACTGCCACAGCGTGCACGGCCAGTCGGTCATGTACTGCAACACATGCCATAGCTGGGAGGTGCCGGAAGGCTGGAGCAGCCCGGCCAAGTAGCGCAGATCCGCTTGCCGCGTTTCGGCGAGCCGGTTTTCGAAAGGAAGGACCGACATGAGGAAGACGACAGCAGCGGCCTGCGGCGCAACGGCGCTTGTGCTGGGGCTTTCGGGTTGCGGCGCATCGTTCGAGGGTTCGGGGTCCAAAGACGCCGCAAGCGCCGAGCAACTGGCCATGCACGCCGACGATCCATGGGACGCGGTGGTGCAGATCGACCCGGTCAAGAAGTGCGACACGCCGTTGCGCGACGGGGTGTACACGGGCACGGGCAAGGCGATGGCCGGCAACGTGACCGTCACGCTCCTGGTCGACGACAACCGCATCACGTGCCTGGAAACCGCCCAGGACGGCGAGACGCAAAGCGTCGGCGGGTTCGAGGCGGTGCGCGACGGCACCTTCGCCAAGATGATCGAGGCCGCGCAGGGCTCGGACATCGACACCGTCAGCGGGGCCACCATCACCACCGCGGGCGTGAAGCAGGCTGTCGACGACGCCCTGGCCCAGGCGGCGGATGCGCCCGCCGACCAGGCGAAATCGGGCAACTAGCGAAAGGGGAGGACATGAGCAAGCACGATAGCGAAGCGCGCGGCATCACGCGCCGCGGCTTTCTCAGCGCCGCCTGCGCCGTAGTGGGCACCACGGCAGCGACGGCGGCCATGCCCGCGGCTGCGCTGGCTGTGGAGCAGGGCGTCATCGGCGATTGGACGGCCGACGGATCGAAGAACGTTGCCGTGCCCGATAGCGCCGCCACCAACGCCAGCGGCTCGGACGGCACGTACCGCGAGCACAACGCCGCGGCGTTCCCTGCAAACGACGCCACTCCCATCGCCCCGCGCGCGGTCCCCGAGACGTGGGACTACGAGTGCGACGTGTGCGTGGTGGGCGCGGGCGGCGGCGGGCTGAACGCGGCCGCGCGTGCGGCCGAGCTGGGCGCCGACGTCATCTGCGTGGAGGCCCTGGGCCTGCACGGCGGCAACGCGCAGTCCGCGGGCATGTGCGGCATCCTGGGCGGGTATTCCGGCCAGAACAAGAAGCACTTCGCCTTCCCCAGCTACCCCTTCGACGCGCAGGCGCTGACCGATTGGGCCATGGACGAGTACCATTACGCGGCCGACCCGAAGCTCATCTACAAGATCGCCAGCGAAGGCGGCAAAAGCCTGGACTGGATGGCCGACTGCGGCGTGCGCTGGCGCTTGGGCGAGGTGCCGGTGTACGTGGCGCCGAAGAACGCCACGCTCGACCACCACGTGCTGAAGATGAAGGACGCCACCGACGCCATGTTCGCCTTCGGCCAGAGAAACGGGGTGCGCTACAAGTTCCAGTGCCCGGCAACGGCGCTCGTGCGCGACGATTCGGGGCGCATTGTGGGCCTGGTGGCGCGCGAGGATTTCGACCGTGAGGTGTACATCCACGCCAAGGGCGCCGTCATCCTGACGGCCGGCGGCTTCTGCAACAACAAGGCGCTGCTGGAGAAATACATCCCCACGGCGGCCATGGGCTGCGCATCGAGCTACCTGGTGGGCGGCGAAACGGGCGAGTGCTTCCGCATGGGCCTGGGCGCGGGCGCCGATGTGTCGGGCTTCAACAGCTCGGCCAGCTTTGACGGCGGCGTGGATTGGCAGGCAGAAGGCGGCCAGTGGGCGCGTTTCCTGTACGACGGCATGACGCAGCTTTCGCGCCAGCCGTGGCTGACCATCGACCGTTGCGGCAACCGCCTTCGCTACATGGACAGTCGCGTGGCCGAGGACGGCGCGAACGCCATCTACGCCCTGGGCGACCTGGCCACCATCCAGATGACGCCTCCGGGGCATCGCAGCTACATCATCTTCGACGCCGATTACGAAGATCACCTGGCGGGGTTCGCGCAGGAGCATTGCCGCAAGCTCATCACGCCCGACCTGGAGCAGATCGACAAGGTGCCCGAGCATTACCGCGACTGGCATCACGGCGTGCAGGACGCCATCGACGCCGACGTGCTCAAGCGCCGCGACACGCTTGAGGAGCTGGAGGCCGACCTGGGCTTCGCGCCCGGCGTGCTCACAAGCGCGGTGGCGAAGTGGAACGAGTGCTGCGAGCGCGGCGAGGACGACTTCATGTACCCCATGCCGCCCGAGTGGCTGCACGCCATCGTGAAGCCGCCGTTCTACGGCTGCCGCATCGGCGGCAACCTGTACGGCACGAAGGCCGGCCTGCTGATCAACGACCAGATGCAGGTTGTGGGAACGAACGGCCTGGTCATCCCCGGTTTGTACGCCGGCTGGCACACCGCCGGCGGCGCGTGCGGCGAGAACAGCTACATCGGCGACCCGATCCTGGGCTCGCTCATGGGCGACGTGGGGCTGGCGTTTTGCGGCGGGTATCTGTGCGGCACCTCGGCCGTGGAGCACGAATTGCAAGGCGCGAAGTAGGGAAGGGGCGTGACGGAAATGAAGGATTCCATGCGCACGATGGCGCGACCGTACGCCATCTTGTTCGCCATCGCGCTGGTGGTGGCGCTGCTTGCCCGCATCGGGCTTGCGGTGATGGACGCCGCCGGATGGCTGGCGTACGACTACATCTCGGCGTCGGGCGTGCCCATGCTCGACGTGATTTGCTCGATCTTGACCGGCTCGGCGTTCGTGGCGTTCCTGTTCGCGGCGGCGCTCACGCTGATGGTGTCGGCGGCCGGCGCGGTGCTGCAGGCGGCGCTGTTCGCGAAGGGCGTCAAGGGCGCCGGCAAGCCGGCGGCGGCGTTTCTGTGGGGCTGGGCCGCGGCGGCGATGTCGCTGGTGTGCCTGCTGGTGGTAGCCAGCGGCATTTTGAGCGGCGTGCAGGTGGGCTCCATGAGCAGCAAGCTGCCGGGCGCGGGTGCGCTTGTGCTGGCGGCGGTGTGCTTCACGGCGTTTTTGGGCACGCTTCTGGGTGCGTCGTCGCAGGTCATGTGCGCGTGCATCTCGCGTGCCGGTGGGCGTGCGAGCTGGAACCTGGTGGGCGCAGCGGCTGCGTGCGGTGCCGTGGTCATGGTGCTGACGGTGCTCACGTTCGCGGCCATCAATACGGCCAGCCCAAACGCGGCGGCCGTGGGCGGCCTGCTGGCGATCGACTGCGTGGTGAACGTGGCGCTGTTGCTGGCGGCGGGCAAGTTCACGAAGTAGGGAAGTGCGGGGGCTTTTGCAGAAGCGCAAAAGCCCCTTTTCGGCGTTGCGAGGGTGGTCTGGTTGATCGCGGTGCGGGTTTGCGCCGCTTGTGCAAACCCGCACCGCGATCAACGTGCGAGATTTGACCTACTTGCGCAGCCCCCGCAGCCCGCACAACTGTAGGGTTTGTTTGGCTGGTCCCCAACTATGCGCGACGGGTGATTGCCGATTTGCGAATCGTGGTTTTGGGAGGAGGCGCGGCATGCGCGAGCTTGATTCTGTGACGTTTCGGGCGTTCGATACCGTGTGCGCCGTGTCGGCCGATGTCGATGCGGCAGCGTTGCGCGAGATCGAGGCGCTTTGCGCGCGATATGAGCTGTTGCTGAGTCGCTTCAATCCGGAAAGCCGCCTGTCCGCGCTCAACGCCGCAGCGGGCGAGTGGGTAGATGCGAGCAACGAGCTTGCCACCGTTTTGCGCGCTGCGCTGGGATATTGCGAGCGTACGGGCGGGCTGTTCGATATCACCATGGGAGATGTGTGCCGCCTATGGGATTTCAAGCGCGGGGTCGTGCCTGATGATGCTGCCATTGCCGAGGCGCTTGCGCACGTCGATTGGCGCAGCGTGCAGGTTGAGGGGACGCAGGCGCGTATCATCGACCCGCAGACAACGATCGACCTTGGTGGCATGGCGAAGGGATATATCGCAGATAGGGTGATTGACCTGCTGAAACTCCGAGGCGCAACTAGCGGCGTGATCAACCTGGGCGGTAACGTGGCGTGCTTGGGCAACAAACCCGACGGCAGCGTGTGGAACGTAGGCCTGCGCGCGCCCGTCCCTTCGGGCGGCAGCTTGCAAGCCGCATCGTTCACCAGCGTTTCCGTACGCGGGAAGTCGGTAGTGACCAGCGGCGTCTACGAGCGGTCCTTCGTGTGCAACGGTCGCGTGCTCCACCACATTCTGGACCCCCGAACAGGCAAACCGGCGGAAACGGACGTGCTGTCCGCAACCGTCATAGCCGACAAATCGCTCGACGCCGACGGCTACACCACCGCACTCATCGTCATGGGCGCCGGCGAAGCTCTAACCTTCGCCGAGCGAACCCCCGGCATAGAAGCCATCCTCCTAACCACCAACGCCCGCCTGCTGCAAACCACCGGCATAACCGCTAAAGGCGCAAGGCTGCGGGTTGGGTAGGTAGGTATGTATGTATGCATGGAAGTACACAGAGGTGCTGCTATGAACACGAGAAATGCGATGTAGCTCTTCCCGGATATAAAAAATGCGGGAGGACGCCCCCCCCGCTACTTGGAGGAAGCATCTTGCGATGCCTCCGATACCTTCTTACCACGCCAGCCATACTCTTGTCTAGGCCGTTTCGAAGAATCATGTGCGCTGTACCGCGAGCCCCCCAATAAGCCTTGCACGAGGTGTTTCGTCATCACAAACCTACGAGCGGCATACTCCGATCAGCTCTTGCCGTTTTCTACTTCGGCGATCACCTCTTCGTAGCCTTTTAGCGCTGCGAAGGGCATGAACTGGCTGCCGCGGTCGGGCGAGGGGACCGATACGCGCACGCCGTCGGCCGCTACGCGTTGCGCTATGCGGTCGAGCACCTGCGCGCGGTATTCGCGCTCATCGGCCGACAATCCCGGCCACACGTCCGGCGTGGGTAGGCCGGCGGCTATGCGTGCCTGATCAGGGCTAAGCACGATGCCCGCCTACCTGGTTGTTACGCTCCATAGCGTTCGCCTCCTCCTTCAAGCTTGTGGCTTTCAGCAGCGCGTTCGCGCCGAAGCGCTTGCGCACATCCACCATGGCCCGCGACAGGGCGGCCTGCTTGCGCTCGTTCGCGGCGTCGTCGAACAGCGTGGACTGCACCTTATCGACGGGCATCAGGTCCGCCAGCGCTATGTTCACGCGACGGATGGAAAGCTCCGGCGTTACGCGCGCGCGATAGATTCCCAGCACGGCGTCGGTCAGCGCGTCCACGGCGTTGGTGGGCTTGGGCAACTTCGCCGACCCGCCCGCGCCGGCGGCCGCGGCGCCGAACGGCCCGCACTTCTCCCACGATTGGTGGGGGAAATTGCTGGCAGAATACCCCACGTACACGCTTGCCACCTGGGCGCATAGGCCTTTCTCCACCAGCTCGAGCGCGCTGCCCAGCACCATCTCGCGCAGCAGCGTTTCCACCTCGCGGCAGCTGTAGTCGCGCATGAGCACCTGCCCGTTGGTCAGCGAATGGCCGCGCGGGCGGTAGCCGCGCGCCTGCTCGACGGTGCACGCTTCCAGGCCCCACGCGTGGTCGATAAGGTATTCGGCGTTTTTGCCGAACTCGCGGCGCAGCACCTTGGGGTTGACGGCGCAAACCCCCGCAAGGTCGTACGCGCCGTGCTTGGCCAGGCGGCGGGCGATGCCCGGCCCGATGCCCCAGATGTCGGTGATCGGGCGGTGGAACCAGATCTCGCGCTTGAACGACTCGTCGTCAAGCTGGCCGATGCCGTCGCTGGCGTGCTTCGCGCAAATGTCGAGCGCCACCTTCGCTTGGAACATGTTCGGTCCGATGCCGGCCGTGGCGGTGACATCCGAAACCTCGAAGGCGCGCCGCATCAGGCGTTTTGCGAACGTGCGCGCGTCGGTGCGGTAGAGGCGCAGGTAGGGCGCGGCATCGATGAAGCACTCGTCGATGGAATACGCCTGCAGGTCCTGTGGGCTGACAAGCTCAAGGTAGCTGCCCACGATTTCGCCGCTGACCTGCATGTATCGTTTCATGCGAGGGATGGCGGTCAGGTACTCGATGCCCGGTGGGATGTCGCGCACGCGACAGCGGTTGCGCACGCCGGCGGCCTTCATGGCCGGCGTGATGGCAAGGCAGATGGTGTTTGCGGAACGGTCGGGGTCGGCCACCACCAGGTTGGTGGTGAACGGGTCAAGGCCGCGATCGGCGCATTCCACGCTGGCGTAGAACGACTTCAAGTCGATGCATATAACGCAACCCGAGGTTTTGCGCAAATCCGTCACCCGCCAATCCTTTCCGTTTCTCCATCGTTTGTTCGCTAGCAATTTTCGAACGCGCGTTCGATAATACCATAGCGATGGATTTTATGACGAAAGACGGCGAAAGGCGAGGCGTGCACAAAATGTACGTCAACGTCGTGCTGCACGTGAACGATGAAGGGCGTATCGACCCGCTGGCGGTCATATGGCCTGATGGGCGCACGTTTCGCATCGACGAGGTGCTCTACCGCGGAGAGCCGGGGCAAATGCAGAAGGGGGCGAAAACGTCGCGCTTCCGCATCCGTTTCGGGCGGAAGGAAACCAATCTGTACCTGGAGCGCCGCCAAGGTTCGCCGGCGCTCGGCACCCCCGACGTCGACCGCTGGTGGGTCAACGCCATCGACAACACCCCGACTAAGCCTAGCTGCTAGGGGACGAGGTGTGCTTGCGGCAGGGTGGCCGGCAGCCCGCGGCGCACGGCGCAGGGGGTGAAACGAGGTGTGGCGGGCGGTCGCAATATGGATTAGATTCCGCAAAATGCGTTATTTCCCGTGAAAATGGATTTCAATCCATCTTTATCGGTGATTCCGTCATTTTATGGAATGTATTCCATTTCTATAGCTTCCGGCGTTACAAGCGCCGCGATAGGGGACGGAGCGCAAAAGCGCGAAAACGAAAGCGGGCCGAAGGGAGAGCGCCCCTCGACCCGCGAGCATTTAGACGAGCTTGTGACTATGCGCGTTCGTCTTCGGTTTCCGCGTGGGTGGTGGCGAAAGCGGCTGCTCCAACTGCCGCTGCAGCGGCAACGGCTGCGGAGGCCGCCTTCAAGGCGCCGTCATCGCCGGTTGGAGCAAGGGGTTTGGGGTCGCTGACGTCGTTCGCCGGCGGCTGCGGTTCGGGCTGCTCGGGCTCGGGCTTTGGCTTGGGATCGGGGTCGGTGTCTGGATCGGGATCAGGTCCCACCTGCGTCGCGATGCGCCCCTGACCTGCGGCGCCTGCATATTCCTGCCCGATAACGCCGCGCAGGTTCAGCTGCACGTATTCCATAAGGGCATCGTTGTCCAAGCCCAGCAGCGTGACCGGATTCTTACACAGCATGCTGTACGAGCCGCCGCCTTCCACCAGGTAGTACGAGTGGCATACCAGCGTGTATGCCGCTTGCGGGTCGATGGTCTTGCCGTGCAGCTTCGCTCTGCGCACGCGGCGCTCCTTCGCGTCGTCTATGCCGACGAACGTGCTGCCCGAGCGCAAAACGGGCGAGTCGATGTCGGTGCGGATGACGAACTCCAGCCCCTCCGAAACCTGGAGGAAGTCGCCGTTGGACTCAGGTAAGCTGCTCGCCGAGAGCTCAAGCGCATCGAGCAGGTCCTGCCCCGAAACGCTGGTGTAGCAAAGCTGGTTGTTGAAGGGGTTCACGTTGATGAGGTCGCCCTTCGTCACGTTGCCGCGGTTCAGGTTCGCGCGAACGCCGCCGCCGTTGACGAACGCGATGTCGGCCATGACGCCCGCGTTCGTCGCATAATAAAGGTATGCGTCGCACACGAAGTCGCCAAGGTTCGTTTCGTGCGCCCGCACGGCCCAGGTGTAGTCATCGTCCTCGAACGCGTACAGGTCAACCTCGGACTTGCCGATCACGGTTCCCGTTTGAGCCTCGACATCCGCAACCTTTTTGTTGATGGCATCCTGCACGCTGGCATCGCGCCCGAACGTCGCCTCCTGCACGTATGCGGGATCGCCGCTTTTGCGGGCCTCGCGCAAAAGCGTGGCCTCGAAGGCGGGCGTGCTGGCGGAGATGGTGCCGCTGTTCGGGTTGATAACGACCTGACCCACGCTGGAGAACTGCGTGCCCGTTTGCGTGATGATGACGTTTTTGCCCTCGGCGTCTTGCTTGACCTGCACATATTCCTGGTGCGAATGGCCGTCGATGATTACGTCGATACCGCGGCAGCTCTTCGCCAACGCGTCGGAGCGCCAGATGTCGGGCGACCCGTCCTGGCCAAGGTGCGCCAGCAGCACAACGTAATCGGCGCCCGCCGCGCGTGCCTGATCCACGGCGTTTTGCACTGCCGCGGCAAGCGCCGCGCCGGTGTCGTCCTCGCAAAAGCCGTACACGCACGTATGGTCGTCATCGCTTCGCCAGAACGATTTCGGCGACGATGCCGTCAGCGTTGCCGGCGTGGTAACCCCCACAAACGCCACGCGCGCATTGCCGCCGTCGGCAAGCGGATAGTCCTGGATGGCGTACGGAGCGAACATAAGCGTGGGCACTTCGGGGCGCTTGTCGGTGAAGTTGCAGCTCAGGTACGTGGCGTTCGCGCTTCCCACCAGATGGTTGAACTGCGGCATCCCGTAGTCGAACTCGTGGTTTCCGGGAATCACGTAGTCGTAGCCCGTTGCGTTCATGATGTCGACGAGCGCCTGGCCCTGCGTCAGCGTGCCCATGACGTTGCCCTGCACGGCGTCGCCGGCATCCACAAGCGTGACATTCCCATCGCCGAAAACGCCTTTGCGATCGGCAACATAACTTGCCAGAGCCGAATACCCCAGCGGCGTCGCTCCCTTTTCATCGGCTTCGCCAACGGCGCAGTGGACGTCGTTGGTGTGCAGGATGACGATGGCGCTGCCCGCCTGCGCATCGTCGGCGAACGCGCGACGCGGCAACCCGAACACAGCGCTGCCAAGAGCGAAGGCGGTTGCACCGGCAAGGAACTGGCAACGGGAAAGCTCGTTGCTCATAAGAATGTTCCAATCTGCGAAGAGGCCGAAGCGGGTGGACGCAAGAAGTAAACCAAGTGACTCGTAACGCATGACCAAGATACGCGCGCACTATTCCGAAAAACGCGCTGCTTTTTGCGAAAATGGATTCGAACTCATTTCCAACGGCGAGTCGGGCACGTTGCGGAATTGATTCCATTTTCGCAACCTGAAGCAGCGAAATCGAGAGCGGGGCAATAGGGAATGCAGCGCAAAACCACGCAATAGAAAACGAGCCGAAGGGGAGTGTCCTTCGGCTCGTAAGCGCTTAGATGAACTTGCCCTTGCCGTGATCGGCCATGTGCTGGATCAGCTGCGCGACCCAGCCGCGGAAGTCGCCCTTGCGGGGAACCAGCTTGCCGTCCACCAGCTCCTCGTAGGAGACCTTGATGCGGTCGTAGCGGGTGACCGTGACGGGCTCTTCGTGGGTGAAGCAGCCTTCGACCTGCTTGCTTGCGGCCAGGCCCAGCTTGATGACGGGGTTGAACATGACGTGCTGCTTGTCCTTCTCGTCAACATAGGCGAACAGGTTGTGCGTCACGCCGATCTGGTTGGCGTGCAGGCAGGCCGCTTCGTCGAGCGACGCCATGGTGTCCAGCAGATCATGCGCCACCTGGGCATCCTCGGCCGTTGCCTTCTCGCAGAGAGTGGACAGCACCGTTTCGTCGTGGACCAGTTCCTTGATAGCCATAAGACTTCCTTCGCTTCGACGCCGGCGCAAAACGCATGTGCATGCATGGGCACCTGCGGATACGCACGCATGCGCGGGTACGCATGCATTTCCGCATGCATGCTCGCATGCACCTGCCGACGTATTGCTCTACAATCGCTTTCGATATTCTATCGTATACGCCGCCACACATCGGGGAAGGTTTAATTTACATGGCGAAAACGAAAGCGAAGCAGCCCAACAAGCAAACAGCAGATGCCAGCCAGCCAACGGGTAGGCAGCCGCTTGCTGAGCAGCCAGTAGGCGCACGGCGCCGCGTCTTCTGGATCGGCATCGCCTGCGCGCTTGCTGGCGCCGGGCTGTGGGGCGTGTCGGGCGCGTGCGCCCAGCATTTGTTCTCGCATTACGGCATCACGCCCATGTTCGCCACGGCCGTGCGCTCGCTCGTGGCCACGCTGTTCTTCTTCGGCGTGCTGGTGCTGCGACGCCGCTATATGCTCGAGCTGATATGGAGAAGCGAGCCGCGCGTGAAGCTGTTCTTCCTGGTGTTCGGCGGCGCGCTGTTCGTCGACCAGTTCGCGTACGCCATGACCATCGCGTTCACCAACGCCGGCACCGCCACCGTGCTGCAGATGCTCAGCACGGTGTTCGTCATGCTGTTCACGTGCGTGATGGGGCGTCATTTGCCGAAAGGGAACGAATTTGCGGGCCTGATCTGCGCCTTCGTGGCGACGGTGCTTATTGCCACGCAGGGCGACCTGGGCACGCTGGTGCTGCCGGCAGCCGGTCTGTTCTGGGGCCTTTTGAACGCCGTATGCGTTGCTGTCTACGTGCTGACCCCACGCGTCGCAGGCTTGTTCGACCGTTTCGGCAGCTTTGCGGCCACGAGCGTCGGCATGCTGGTGACGTGCGTCTGCTCGGGCATCACGTACGCCGTGCAGCTTGCCATGGGCGCGGGCGCTCCCGAGGCGGTTGCGGGCATGGACGCGTTCGGCTGGCTGGTGCTTATCGGAGGTCTGGCGTTTTTGGGGACGTTCGTGTCGTTCGGGCTGTACCTGCGCGGCGTGGCGTTCGTGGGCTCGGTCACCGGCAGCTTGTTGGGCGCCGTCGAGCCGATCAGCGCCAGCGTGTGTGCTTGCGTGTTCCTGGGCACGGCGTTTTCCGGCTTCGATTGGGCGGGATTGGTGCTCATGCTGATCATGCTGGCGCTGGTGACGTTGGGCGGGAAGCCAAGATAACATAAGATATATTATCGATATTATATTGAGCCTCGCTGTCACAGCGCTTGCAACAGCGCCAACGTTGTTCCATGCGCTTATCGCTCATTGCGCCGGAAAGTTCTTCGCCGACCTCGACGGGTTTGCTCGTATGGCCCTGCGCAAAACCTTGAGCCTTCCTGATCCGCTTGCGCAACGCTTAATGCAAGCTCTGGGTCGACCCGAACCCATGTCGCCGCGAAACCCGACAACTCGATGACGTAAAACGTACTACTGAGGTTCCTTCGCCGTCGATTTCCTTCGGCGACCGAAAACGATGGCAATTTTGGGATGTTTTCATAGAGTTTCGGGTACAATGCGCGTTTGTGCCTTAGGGCACCTCAATTGCAGCAATATGCGCAAGCGGCTGCTGCTCAGGAAGGGTTTTTTGAGTTAGAGAGGGTTCACATGTCCAAGATCAACGACCTCGAGCGAGAGGTCAAAGCAGACGTTAAGGAGGCTACGGAAGCGGTTTCCGCCGAAAACGCCGACAAGCCGTGGTTCAAGCGTCTTTCCCTTACCACGTGGATTTTCATTGCGTTGGCCTTGGGCGTCGTGGCCGGTCTTGCCCTGCAGGGCACCCCTGATATCGCCACCACCTACATCAAGCCCCTGGGCACCATCTTCCTGAACCTCATCAAGATGATCGTGGTGCCGCTGGTCATCTTCTCCATGATCGCCGGCGTCATCAGCCTGTCCGATATCAAGAAGGTCGGCGCCATCGGCGGCAAGACCATCGCGTACTACCTGTGCACCACCGCATGCGCCATCGTCATCGGCCTGATCATCGCGAACGTGTTCAACGTTGGCGGCGGCTACACCCTTACCGCCGACGAGCTTTCGTATGAGGCCAAGGCCGCGCCTTCCTTCATCGAGACCATCGTCAACATCTTTCCCAGCAACTTCGTGCAGCCCATGTCCGACGCCAGCATGCTGCAGATCATCGTGATCGCGCTGTTCTTCGGCTTCGGCATCCTGGCCGCCGGCAAGAAGGCGCAGCCCGTCGCCGACTTCGTCAACGGCATGTCCGAGGTGTGCATCAAGATCATGCACATGATCATCACCATCGCGCCGTTCGGCGTGTTCGGCCTGATCACCCCCGTAGTTGCCACCAACGGCCCCGACATCTTGCTGCCGCTGCTCAAGCTCATCCTGGTTGCCTACCTGGCCATGATCCTGCACATGGTGGTGGTCTACTCCGGCATGGTGAAGGCCATCGCGAAGATGGGCCCGCTGACGTTTTTCAAGGGCCAGGTCCGCGCCATGACGTTCGCCTTCGCATCCGCATCCTCCGTGGGCACGCTGCCCATCAACATGGAGTGCTCCGAGAAGCTTGGCGTGCGCCGTGAGGTCTCCAGCTTCGTGCTGCCGCTGGGCGCCACCATCAACATGGACGGTACCGCCATCTACCAGGGCGTTTGCGCCATCTTCATCGCCCAGGTGTTCGGCATCGACCTGACCATCGGCCAGCAGTGCGTCATCGTCATGACCGCCGTGCTGTCCTCCATCGGCACCGCCGGCGTCCCGGGCTCCGGCATGATCATGCTGGCCATGGTGCTGCAGTCCGTCGGCCTGCCCGTCGAGGGCATTGCGCTGGTTGCAGGCGTCGACCGCGTGCTCGACATGATGCGCACCGTCGTCAACATCACCGGCGACCAGTCCGCTGCCGTGTGCGTGGACTCCCTGGAGAAGCGCAAGGAGGCTCGTCAGGCCGCCAAGGCTGCGTAAACTGCGCGCCGCGACAAACGATCGAACCTTTCGGGGTGGTTGCAAATGTTCTTGCAGCCACCCCGTTTCTTTTATGGTATCATCGAACAAGCGTTCGTTATGAAATTGTAATTTGGTTACCGCTACTTCCCCATCATGCTGAGCAGGGCTTCCAGCTCGCGCTGCACGGCATGCTCGGTGTTGGGCCCGATCACCTTGGTGGAGATCTCCTTGATGGCGGAGCGGCCGTTGCCCATGGCAATGCTCGTGCCCACCATGCGCAGAATCTCGTAATCGTTCATGGAGTCGCCGAACGCCACCACTTCCTCGGCGCGGGCATGCCGTGCTTCCATCACCTGCTTGATGCCTGTGGCCTTGCTCACGCCGTGCTGCATGACGTCGATCCATTTGCGGCCGGACGGTGCGAACACGAAGTCCTCGCCCATCTCGCGCTCCAGGATGTAGGCCATATCCATGACGGCGTCATCCACGTAGATGGAGGCCTTGATGATGCTGGTGTCGGGGCGCGGCAGGTCGCGCACACGCAGCGGGTTCGGAAGGTTCTTGTCCAGCTCGCGCTCGAAGCGTTCCTCGTCGTCGAGCAAATAGGAGATCTTGCGGTCGAACACCACCAGATGCAGGCCGTCGAACAGGTCGGTCACATTCTTGAGCCTGCGCAGCGCGGCATGGCTGAATACCTCGCGGTCGACAAGCTGACCCGCAACCACCACCTGCGCACCGTTGGAGGCGACAAAGTCCATTTCGCTGCTCACGGGGGCGAACAGCTCCTGCAGCGTGTCGAAGCGCCTGCCCGAGGACGCCACAAAGCCGATGCCCGCGGTTTTCAGTCGCTTGATAAGATCGAACGTCTCAGGCGGCACATTGCCTTCGCCGTCCAGAAGCGTGCCGTCCATGTCCGATGCGATGAGCTTGATCATGCTGCCTCCTTTTCCATGGCGCCCCATGCGCCACGCGCCTGTTCCGTATCCTTCGCTTCGCCGCCATTGTACGGCGCGTTTCGTAAGCGAAAATACCGGCCACGAAACCTGCGCAGGATGCTTACCTGCCGTTGATACGGCGTTGAGGGGCTGTTGACGGAAACGCGTCATCCGTATCTGCAGACATCGAAACGGTTGCCGATACCGAGGCTGCAGCGGCCGTCGGGGACGGTCGACGCGAAAGGGCCATAAGGACTTCCGCGGCCGCAGCCATCACGCCAGTTCATCGAGGCTTGTTGGATCCGTCAGCCTCAAGGCCATCGCAGCTGCCAAAGACCATAGCGGGGCCTTCCTTCTCGACCCTATTCGCACTCTGGGAACACGCATGCCAGACGACGCACCGTTTCCGACAGGCGTTCCGGCTCGATGCCGGCGTAGTTCAGCACCAGTGCGGTTTCGCCGTTCGAATACTGCTCAAAACGCTTCGTTGTGCGCTCGCTTAACCCGTCGCCATCGCGCAGCAGATAGTCGTTGAACAACGAGATGTTGAGCCCCTGCTCCGCGCCGCGCTGTCTGACCTGGTCGTGCGTAAGCCTCGTGCGCACGTACAGCAAGAAGTGCGTGCCCGCGTTGCGCTCCTCAACATGCGAGATCTCCGCCAGCGGCGATTGCGCGATCTCGCGCAAAACCGCCTCGCGTTGGCGGCGATAGAAGTTTCGCGTGCGGTTGATGTGCCGCTCCAAGTGGCCCTCGTCGATGAAGCGAGCCAGCGCGTACTGCTCGAAGCTGGAAACCGTGCACGAGTAGAAGCTCATGGTGTCAACGTAGCGCGCCAGCAGCTTCGGCGGCAGCACCATGTAGCTGATGCGCAGGCTGGGCACCATGGTTTTCGAGAAGGCGTTCAGGTAAATCACCTTGTCGGACGCGTCGTCGGCGAACAGCGGCATGATCAGGCGGCCGCTGTAGCGGAACTCGCTGTCGTAATCGTCCTCGATGATATAGCGTTTGCGCGCGCTGTTCGCCCACTCGAACAGCTCCAGGCGCCGTTTGATGGGCATGACGATGCCCGTGGGGAAATGGTTTGCCGGCGAAACGTGCACCACGTCGGCGCCCGATTCTTCGAGCTCGTCCACCAGCAGGCCCGATTCATCGATGGGAACCGGCCGCCAGGGGTTGCCGAACGCCTTGGAGATGGCGGCGAACTTGCGATAGCCGGGGTTTTCCATGGCGAACGTGGTGGTGGGCCCGAGCATCTGCAGCAGTCGACCGTACAGGTACTCGCTGCCCGCGCCGATGATGATGCAGTCGGGCGAAACGTCCATGCCGCGCGTGCGCCGCAGATACGACGCGATGGCGCGGCGCAGCTCGGGCAGGCCGTTGAACGGGATCGATCGCAGCAGGTTGTCGCTGGGAAGCGAAAGCGCCTCGCGCATGTAGCGCCCCCACACCGTAGCCGGGAATAACGACACGCTGGTGCGATTAGCCTTCAAGTCCACGAAGTACTCCGGGTCGCGGGCCCGCTCGATAGCGTGCGGGGTTTCGGCGGCGGGGGTGGCGCTAGCGGTATCGGCGGAGCTCCTGGCGGTTCTGCGATGTCTGCTGCTGCGTCCTGCCGAAGCGTCACCGAATCTCGCATCCTGAGCGTCGTGCGCAGCAAAAACGCCTCCCGCTGCCGCATTCTGCGCACCGCATTCGGCGCCGACGCTCTTTCCATCTTCGCTATTCAAATCTTTGACCTGGGATGTAACCGGCTTACACCGGAACTCCGAGACGTCTTCCACGAAATAGCCGCGGCGTTGCTCGGTGCGCACGAACCCTTCCGTGATTAGCTGGTCGTAAGCCGCTGTGACCGTTGCAACGCCGATATCGAGATGCTGAGCAAGGTTGCGTTTGGACGGCAGCTTCGTCCCGCAGGGGATTCGGCCGCGCGCGATGTCCTCGCGAATGGACTGGTATAGGAATTCGTAAAGCGAACTGGTGCCGCGCGAGCGCAAATCGTACGTAAGCATACCTGCTTGCTGAGATGCCGACATGGGCTGATCCTTTCGCGTACGGCCGCAAAAGCGCGTTTTTCGGTGCGCTTGCAGCGGGAACGGCCGGTTTGAGCGGTTGAACGAACTGGTATAACTGGTCTATCTGGTACGTAAAACTATCACTGTTTTGGTTCTTTTGACCAAACCAAATACCGATTACACTTTTGTTGCTCATTGAATCCGGCCGCAACGATTCCTTGGCTGTTGCGGCCATTTGCATGTATGCCAAGGGCACACGAAGACGGGAGACGAACATGGGTTACTTCACCGGAAAAACCATCATCATCACCGGAGCTGGCTTTGCGGGGTTGAAGGACGGTTCCGCGGGTTCCATCGGGTTCGGCATCGCCACCGCCTTCGCTAAGGAGGGCGCAAACCTTGCCATCACCGGCCGCAACGTGAAGAAGCTCGAGGTCGCCAAGGAGCGCCTTGAGGGCGAATTCGGCATCCGTGTGCTGCCCATTCAGGCTGACGTTAACGCCCAGGCCGACAACCAGGCGATTGTGAAAGCTGCCGTTGACCAGGTCATGGCCGAGTTCGGTCGCATCGACGCGCTGGTGAACAACGCCCAGGCCTCCGCTTCCGGCGTCACCATCGCCGATCACACCACCGCCCAGTTCGATCTGGCGCTGTATTCCGGCCTGTACGCGGCCTTCTACTACATGCAGGCGTGCTATCCGTACCTAAAGGAGACGAAGGGCTCCGTGGTGAACTTCGCCAGCGGCGCCGGTCTGTTCGGCAACTACGGTCAGTGCGCTTACGCTGCCGCTAAGGAAGGCATCCGCGGCCTGACGCGCGTTGCCGCCACCGAGTGGGGTCCCGACGGCATCAACGCCAACGTGGTTTGCCCGCTCGCCTGGACCGCTGCGCTCGAGAACTTCAAGGAGCAGTACCCCGAGGCCTACGAGGCCAACGTGCACATGCCTCCGATGGGTCACTACGGCAACGTCGAGACGGAGATCGGTCGCGCCGTCGTGCAGCTGTGCGGTCCCGACTTCAAGTTCATGAGCGGCGAGACCATCACGCTGGAAGGCGGCATGGGCCTGCGCCCGTAACCTATTTCCGATTCTACCCGGATCCCTCCGGTGGAATATCAAAAGCGCCTCGGGCATCTGCGGTCCGAGGCGCTTTTGCGTGCCCTACTCCCCTAGCGCCTCAGCGGCTTCGAGCCACTGCTCATCAAGCTCGTCGATTTGGGCTTGGAAGTCGTCGATCTGCTGCTGGAACTTGCCAAGCGCCTCGAAATCGGACGGGTCAGCGGCTGCCATGTCGGCCTGTGCCTGCTCGATCTTGCCGCGCAGCGTGTTCGTCTTGTTCTCGCAGCTGCGCATGCGCTTCTTCAGCTCGCGGATCTCGCCGCCGGAAAGCTGCGGGCCGTCGCCGGCAGCAGCGTCCTTCGCGCTCTCGCTTGCCGCTGTGCCCTGCGGCGCCTTTGCGTGCGCAACCGGCTTAGGCGCGCTTGCCGACATCTCCAGGTACTCGTCAACGCCGCGCGGCAAGTGGCGGATATGCCCATCTACCAGGGCGAATTGATGATCGGTGACGCGTTCCATCAGGAAGCGGTCGTGCGTGACCAAAAGCAGCGTGCCCGGCCATGCGTCCAACAGCTCCTCGATGGCGGCCAGCATGTCGGTGTCCATGTCGTTGCCCGGCTCGTCCAGGATGAGCACGTTGGGCTCGTCGAGCAAGATGAGCATAAGGGCCAGACGGCGCTTTTGACCGCCGGACAGGTCGCACACCGGCTCGTTAAGGTCGGCACGCGAGAAGCCCAGCTTCTCCAACAGCTGGGCAGGCGTCATCTCCTTGCCGTCGAGCATCATGCGGCGCGTGTAGTTGCTGATCACCTGACGAACGCGGTCGTCGCCGAAGCGGGTGAGGTTGTCCAGATGCTGCGACAGCACCGCGAACTTCACCGTTTTGCCGATCTTCACGAAGCCCGACGTGGGCGCCTGCACGCCCTGGATCACCTTCAAAAGCGTGGTTTTGCCCACGCCGTTGGCTCCGACGATGCCATAGCGGTCGCCAGGCCCGATGATCCAGTCCACGCCGTCGAGCACGGGCGCGGGCTTTCCGTCGAAGCGCACCGTGACGTTCTTCAGCTCCACCACCTGCTTGCCCAGGCGCGCCATAGCCATGCGCTTGAGCTCCAACTCGTTGCGCAGCGGCGGCACGTCGGCGATCAGCTCATGCGCGGCGTCCACGCGGAATTTCGGCTTCGTGCCGCGAGCCTTCGGGCCGCGCGCCAACCAGGCAAGCTCGCGCCGCAGGGCGTTCTGCCGCTTCTCCTCCGCCAGAGCAGCCAAACGGTCACGCTCGACGCGCTGCAGGATATACGCGGAGAAGCCGCCTTCGAACGGCTCGACCATGCGGTCGTGCACCTCCCACATGCGCGTGCACACCTCGTCCAAAAACCAGCGGTCGTGCGTGACCACCAGCAATGCGCCCTGACCGGCGCGCCAGCGGTTCTTCAGATGGTTCGCCAGCCAGGTAATGGCGCGAACGTCCAGATGGTTGGTAGGCTCGTCAAGTGCCAGAATGTCCCAGTCGCCGATAAGCAGGCGCACCAGGTCGACGCGGCGGCGCTGGCCGCCGGAAAGCGTGCCCACCTTCGCATCCCAAGGGATGTCGCTGGCAAGGCCCGCGATGATGTCGCGGATGCGCGCGTCGCCGGCCCATTCGTATTCGGGGATATCGCCCACCACGGCGCGCTCGACGGTGTCGTCGTCGCTCAGCTTGTCGAACTGCCCTAGCACGCCCACGCGCACGGCGCCGTTGCGCAGCACGCGGCCCTCGTCGGGCTCGAGCATGCCCGCCATCACCGACAGCAGCGTTGACTTGCCGTCGCCGTTGCGGCCCACGATGCCGATGCGATCGCCCTCGTCAACGCCCAGCGACACGCTTTCGAACACCGTTTTCGTGGGAAAATCCACGCGCACTTTCTCGCAGCCCAGCATAAACGCCATAGATACCAGCTTCCTTGCATATATAAGCGCCTTGGCCGCAACCGCGCCAAAAGCGCGAACGCTACCAAGGACCTGCATCGATTCCAACGCACCATGATAACAAATGCCCTGGCGGCTATCGCCCGAGCCTCGCAATGCTGCCCGCCTACGACTTGGTCATTACGGCGATGGTCATCCAGGTGCGTTCGTAGGGGCGGTAGTAAGTGCGGTATTCCACCAGGTTGAAGCCGTCTTTTTGGCTGAGGTCGGAAATGTCGCGCGGCAGGCTGTCGTTTTGCGCCTGTCCCAGGCAGATGAAGGTGCCATGGAAGTTGTTGAAGATAATCTCCCAGCTCATCTTGCTGACAAGCGTGGGCGAATACGCCATGTACGCACGGTCCCAGTTGCCCTTCTGCCAATCCATATAGGTTTGCGGGATGTCGGGGCACATGACCGATGTGACGCCCATGTAGCCGATATCGGTGGACACAACCAGGGGCGACTGACCGCCGTTCTGGTCGGCAACGCGGTCGACCGTGTAGCGGAACTGCTGCACGGGAACGTTGTTGGCCGGGTCGTAGTCGTCGCGCACAAGCAGCGCCTGATTCATCACGGAAGCCGCCAGCGTGACTGCCACCACGCCTACCACCAGCGGTTTCGTACGCACATGCGACAGCACCGCCGCAATGGCGAACAGCAGCGGGCCGATGGCCACGAACAAGTAGCGGTAATACAAGATCATGGAGTTCATGACCATGGACGCCGTCCAGGAAATTGCGAACACCCCGAAGTACACCACCAGCGCCGCAACCACCGGCGCAATAGGATCGGAGACGAGCCACGCGTAGAAGCGCTTCAAGCGCAGATGTTTCACGGGGTAGGCGATCGCGGTCGCGCTTGCGCTCGCAGCTCCGCCCGCACGCTGCGCCTTCGCCGCCGCAATCTGCTGCTTGCGCGCTGCGCGATGCAGCCCGATGCGCCATGCGGCCCAACGCGCCGCCCACGCGATCAAGAACGCCAGCACCACCGCGGCGGCATAACCGATGCCCTGCACGAGCACCTGCGGCACCACACCGTAGCTGCCGCGCGCCGCAAACGACAAGGGGCTGGTCAAAAACGCGTACGTGGCCAGCTCGATATAGGTGGTCGGGAACACGATCTTCGCCCAGTAGGTGCCACCTACCACACCCATCTGGCTGGTCACGGCGGTGACGATCCACGGCAGGTACAGCGCTACCTGGGCAACGCAGCCGATGATCAGCACGCGCAGCGGTGCGCCCGCGCGAACGGCCTGCTCAGGCAGCGGATTGGGGCCGCGCTTGCGATGCCGCCAAGCACGCGCCCCAAGTGCGAATAGCAGCACGACATTGATCATGAACGCCGACATGGCGCCGAAATAATGCAGGTACGCGCACGCCAAGCTGGACGCGAAGCACGTGATCCACCAGCGCCGCGGCGTGCCCGCCCAGCATTTAAGCCCCCGAGCTGCCTCCGCGATGCGCGCCGGCGGCGTGGCCAACTGCGTGCCGATGATGCGTATGGCGTAGATAAAGCACAGCATCACGGCGAACGTGGCCCACGAGTACATGCGGATCTCAACGGCCATCAGCGAGATATAAGGCGTGAACAGGGCGAAGAAGCTGAACAGCACGCCGGTCGCCCAACCATGGTCGCGGCGAACGTGGGTATATCCCAGCACCGCCATAGCGATGGCGCCCGCCACGGTGAACAGGCGATATATGGTGATGTTCTGCCCGAACACCAGGTTCAGCACGTGCAGCGCCCAGTAGATCAACACGGGGTGCACGTCTCCGGAGCTGTAATACCAGATGTCGGCGAAGCTGTGGTTTGCGATTCCCACCGAGTAGCTTTCGTCGAACCACACGTTGCCGTGGAACGCGTCGGCGAGCAAGAAGGCGGCACCTGCAACAAGCAGGAGGATATGGAACGCGCTTGATGATAAACGTACGTGCGCGCCGCGTGAGAGCTTCATGTTGTTTGCCTTCGCCTAGAAACCTGTCATAATGCGCTGCTAGTCTAACATTGCATGCACAAGCGGGAATAACCTGCGTAGAAAAACCCGGGGGCTACCCTAGGGTTTTCACAACCGCAGGTAGATAAGGTAAGAGGGGCATTATGAGCGTCACGTTCCATGCGGACGACTACGGCATCACCGAACAGCAGGCCGCCGACATCCTTAAGCTGTCGCAAGTTTGCGGCGGCCAGGGCGCGTTGTCGTCGGTCAGCATCTTCGCGAACAGCCCCGCCTTCGAGGCGGCAGCCGAGATGGCGCGGCCTTACGTGGAATCCGGCAAGCTTGCCATGGCGCTGCATCTCAACCTGGTCGAGGGCCGTCCATGCGCGCCGGTTGCGGAAGTTCCCTTGCTGGTCAACCAGCGCGGCACGTTCGCCAACGATTTCGTCGGCCTTCTGAAACTGTCGATGGGTGCGCAGCGCTGGGCGTTCCGCCAGCAGCTCCAGCGCGAGTGCGTCGCGCAGATCCAGCGTTACCTTGCCGCATTTCCCCAGATGAAGCGCACGATGCGCGTGGATAGCCACCAGCACGTGCATGCGGTGCCGGCTGTGTTTGACGCGCTTTCCCAGGCCGTGGCGGAGCTTGGGGTCACGGTCACGTACCTGCGCTGCCCCATCGAGCCCCTGGCACCGCACCGTGCTGCCGGCAGCAACATGCCTCCCGTCAACCTGGCGAAGGACGCGCTCATCACGTGGCTGTGGCGCAAGAACCGCAGCAAGATGCCCGCCGCATGCGAGGTCCCGCTGTTCTGCGGCGTGGTGCTCTCGGGTGCCATGGACACGGTCGATTGGCCGCTCCTGGACGCGTTCGAGGGCCTGGCTGCCGACCGCGGCAAGAACGTCCAGGTGCTGTTCCACCCGGTTAGCGTGCCGATCGAGCAATGCCTCGACCCGGAGAACGCCCCCTTCGCCGCTGCCTGCGCATCCGAGGCCCGCAACCGCGAAGCCGAACGCCTGCGCTATCTGGCCGAAACCCATCGATAGCTGCCACACCGAACCCGCGGGTTGCACGCCGGCCGCTGTCCCGCAACCCGCCAAACGGCCGCCAAACCCCATCCCCCGCCGGTGACCGATTATCACCGGTTATCGGACGCATCGGAAAAACAAGAATCAGGGGATTGACAGTACCCCGAACGCTTGTGCTATAGTTGGGATGCACCCGAGGGCGAAAGCCCTATTCTTCACGGACCGATGAAATGACGCACGTCGGCGTCAGGCTGATCGGCCCATCAAGTTTCACCACCACAACTGAAGAAGAAGCCGATATGCGACCGCAAGCGTGGCTTGTTGCGCCCTGTCGTCTTGCCCAGCGCGTCTTCGCGCTGCTTACTGCATGACGAAAGCCGCAGCTTTGCGTTGCGCATCCCCGTCGGCCGGCAACGCTGCTGCGCCGCTTCCAGGATAGCGCGACGCAATGCGGCACGGCGGCAGCGCGCACCCATGCCTCGTCACGCGGTCTTCGGTAACCTGCGCCCTCGAAAGGATCGAACATGTGCGTTTCCACCTATTCCCCACTCATCCTGCATGAAACCTGCGAAGGCATCCAGCGCTTCGACGTGCGCGACCAGATGCTGGCCGACCGCCAGATCGAGCTGGCCGGCCCCATCGACGCGAGCTCGGTCGCCTGCGCCGCGCGCTGCCTGCTTCACCTGCAGAAATGCGACCCGCAAGCACCCGTCACGCTGTTTATCAACAGCCCCGGCGGCGAGGTGCAGTCGGGGCTTGCGCTCTACGACGTCATGCGCGCCATCTCCTGCCCGGTGCACACCGTGTGCATCGGCACGGCGGCCAGTATGGCGGCGTTGCTGTTCGTCGCAGGAGACCGACGCGACATGCTGCCCCACAGCCGCGTCATGATCCACGACCCGCTCATCGGCTCCATGGGCGGCAGCGCGCTATCCGTGAAGGCGCGCGCCGACGACCTCATGCGCATCCGCGACATCACGGCCGCCGTGATCGCCGAGCACACCGGCATGACGCTTGACCAGGTGTTCCAGCTAACCGCGCAAGACACCTACTTCGAAGCCGAAGCCGCCGTCGAAGCCGGTCTGGCCGACCGCGTGATCCACGAGCTGTAAGGAGAGGCAACCATGCTCAAGAACAACACCCCCGCTTTCGCCGCCAACGCCCCGACCGACCCCGCAGGCGCCGCAGAACGCAGCGCCTACCAGGGCAGCATGCTGCTCACGGCCAACCGCACGGCCGACACCGACACGTGGCGAAGCGGCCTGAACAACAACGTGCTCGTGCTCGGCAGCTCGGGCTGCGGTAAGACGCGCAACCACCTGAAGCCGAACCTGCTGCAGGCCCAAGGCTCCTACATCGTGCTCGACTCCAAGGGCATCTTGTATCGCGAAATGGCCCCGTACCTGCGCAAACAAGGTTACCAAGTGGACCAGCTCGACTTCGTGGGCATGAACGGCACGCTGGGGTACAACCCGCTCGACCACATCCGATGCCAAGACGGGCATCCCGCCGAGCAGGACATCATCGCCATCGCCTCCGCGCTCTGCCCGCGCGAAGACCACGAGAGCGACCCGTTCTGGGCGCTTGCCGCCGCGAACTATCTGACCAGCTACATCGCCTACGTCCTTGAGGCGATGCCCGAGCAGGACCGGACCATGGCCGAGGTCATCCGCGTGTTCGATGAAGCCTGCTCCGGGCATGCTGAGCGTCTGTTCGACGAGCTGGAGCGCAAAAATCCCGGCAGCTACGCCGTGAAGCTGCGCCGGCGGGCCCAAACGACGATCAGGGCCGAGCGCATGCACGCAAGTATCGTCGGCATCATCGCGGCGAGCCTGCTGCCGCTGGGCTTCACCGGCGCCATGGCCGCCTACCAATGCCCGCGGCGCGTGGACTTCCACGAGTTTGGCCGCAAGCGCTGCGCGTTGTTCGTCACCATCGACGACATGGACACCAGCTTGCGCCCCCTGACCAGCCTTTTCATCCGCCAAGCGTTTTCGTCCCTGTGCGATGCCGCCGACCACGGCTCCCCCGACGGGCGCCTGGCCGTGCCGGTTCGGCTGATGCTCGACGACTTCGCCAACCTCAACGTGGCGAACTTCGACAACATCCTGTCCGTCACGCGCAGCCGCGAGATCAGCTGCACCATCGTCTGCCAAACCGTCAGCCAGCTGGAAGCGCGCTACGGCAAGCCGGCGGCGAACTCGATCATCGGCAACTGCGACCATCAGCTGGTCCTGGGGTTTCAGGACGAGGCGACGGCGCGCTATTTCAGCTTGCGCGCGAACAAACCCGCCGCAAGTTTGCTTGCCACGCGGACCGATCGCTGGTGGCTGTTCCAGCGCGGGCATGCGGCCGTGTGCGACAAGGCCTACCAGCTGGAGCAGCATCCGCGTTACGCCGACCTTGCAGCCTGCGGGCAGGCCGAGCCGGGTGCAGACCTTACGGAGATGTGGCTGGACGACATCGACCAGGAGTTTTTCGACTTCGAGGAGCTAGGGCCCGAGGACCTCGAGCTTTTCGGGGATGCGAACGCCGCCTAGCGTAATGCCGCCGCAAGGTACAATAACCTGCAGGCAAACCGCACGCGAGGCGCCGCACCGGCGGCGCCTCGCGTCCTTCCCGCATCCGAAAGGAACCTCATGGACTTCTATAACCTGCTCTACCGCGGATACACCGGCGAATATCAGCTGGTCAGCTCCTTGTATCGCAACGGGCTCGACGCCACGCGGGCGCTTTTTTCCAGCAGCCCGGCGAGGCGAAGCTGACGCTTTCCTGCCAGCTGCGCAAGCCCGCAAGCGAGGCCGGCCACTGGTACGCCGTGATCGTCGACAAGCACGGGCGACAGGTCGAAGAGGGCTACTTAGGCACCGTCGACGGCGACAACGAGCACACCCTCGCCTCCGACGGGGCCAACCACTACAGCATCAAGGGCTACCTTGATTTCGCACGTCGAATGCGTGGAAACCAGCAGCCCGGCGAAGCCTTCGGCGCATGCCAGGGCGGCGATGCAGCAGGCCCCGGCCCCGAAAACGCCCTTGGCGACCTTTGGCGTGCCGACGTCGAAGCCTCCTTCGGTCGGCCTTCGGCCTCTGCGGAACGAAAGGGCCCAGACGACGATTCCCCGTTCCGCTAACGCCTGCGCCATCCGGCCATCGCCTACGTATCCGAGGCCCACTGCCAACCAATCGCCCTTGGTACCCCTTCCCTCATAGCCGGTCACCGCTTGCAACCGGGATTTCCTGTTCTTTCCCTATACGCTCGCAAGCTCCCCTTCCGCCGATTGGGACATCCCGCTATGCTAAATAAGTTACGCACGAAACAACCCACCGGCCTTGTCGCCGCGCATGCGCGCCCGCGCAAAGCCGGTTTTTGCGGAAAGGAACCCCATGCCAACGCTGGCAGAACACATCGCGTCGCGTCGCACGTTCGCGATCATCTCGCACCCCGACGCGGGCAAAACCACGCTGACCGAGAAGCTGCTGCTGTATTCAGGCAGCATCCAGACCGCCGGCTCGGTCAAGGGAAAGGCAAGCTCGAAGCATGCCGTTTCCGACTGGATGGACATCGAGAAGGAGCGCGGCATCTCCGTCACCTCCTCCGTGCTGCAGTTCGAGCACGACGGCTGCTGCGTCAACATCCTTGACACCCCCGGTCACCAGGACTTTTCCGAGGACACGTACCGTACGCTCATGGCCGCCGACGCCGCCGTCATGGTCATCGACGCCGCCAAGGGCGTCGAGGCGCAGACGAAGAAGCTGTTCAAGGTGTGCACGCTGCGCCACATCCCCATCTTCACCTTCGTGAACAAGATGGACCGTGAGAGCCGCGACCCGTTCGAGCTCATGGAGGAGATCGAAACGGTGCTCGGCATCGGCACCTACCCCATGAACTGGCCCATCGGCAACGGCCGCA
>OLVT01000479.1_pt1 | contig 43579 bp, 38 predicted proteins | sample 1673241 | NCBI WGS metagenome assembly OLVT01 (sample SAMEA3178936, study PRJEB25190) | human gut metagenome | biome: human gut; feature: human-associated habitat; material: faeces | place: Austria | collected 2013 | reverse complement strand
CGCCGTGCGCGGATTAAATGAGTGCCCTTCCTCTTTGAACTCCTGCCTTTCCCTTATTTGTTAGCTTGACGCAAATCAGAGACCGGCGACCGCTTCGAAACAGGGGAACGGCAGAGGATTTTTCCTACCGTAGGGGAGCACAGTGTGCTCCCATTTCTCTGCCTATTCGCAGTGCCAGACAGTTTACTGCTACACAGGCGGTTTGGTCTCCGCAGGCGCGGCACAAGGTGAATTGCCCGAAGGACAAGAGAGGGTCCCCTGGGGATGACAGTGTCGCGCAACGCTTTTGTGTGTTGTTACGGACGGCACCTGCGGGTTTAATAATTGGTACAATCTATCTCGTAGGGTGCGCCGACCTCGGCGCACCGCTAAACAGAGGAAAACATCACGTTAAATCTTCATTTTAACGAAAAAATCCGGTTTTCCTCTTGCATTTTCCCGCAAAATGTGTTTTAATTATTCTGTTATAAATATTTCAATGCGATGAGCAGGGAAAGTAACGCTGTGTTCCTCTTTCTCAGAGAGAACGGTCCCATGGCTGCAAGCCGTTTATCGAGGTATGGCGCGAAGTTCCCCTGTGAGCACCGGTGCTGAATAGATGCAGTAGGCGCCGGCGAAGTAACGCTCCGTTACCGGCGTTCAATGAGTGCCCGATTTTTTCGGGAATCAGGGTGGTACCACGGAAGTTTTACGCCTTTCGTCCCTATTTTACGGGGACGGAAGGCGTTTTTTATTACCACTGTAATGGATGATACCCGTAGGGCGCGACGACTCGGCACGCCGCATCGAACGGCAGCTGATGATTTCAGACGGCGTGCCGAGGTCGTCACGCCCTACGAACTATCCGCCCTCACTCCATCACAAAATCATATTCCAAAGGAGAATTGGTATGAAAGAAAAGCTGCAAGGCATTTTGCAGACCGCGAAGGAGCAGCTCGCTGCCGCGAAGGATTCGCGCGCGCTGGACGAGGCCCGCGTTAAGTTCCTCGGCAAAAAGGGTGAGCTGACCGCGCTGCTCAAGGGCATGAAGGACGTTGCCGCAGAGGAGCGTCCGGTTGTTGGTCAGCTGATCAACGACGTTCGTGCGGAGATCGAAACCATCATTGACAAGCAGAAGAAGCTGATCGAGCAGGCTGCGCTCGAGAAGAAGCTGGAGGCGGAGACCATCGACGTTACCCTGCCGGGTGAGGACGTTGTCATCGGCAAGAAGCATCCGCTGAACATCGTGCTCGACGAGTTCAAGGAAATTTTCCTCGGTCTGGGCTTCTCGATCGCAGAGGGCCCGGAGGTTGAGCTGGATCACTACAACTTTGAGGCGCTGAACATTCCGAAGGACCATCCGGCACGCGACACGCAGGATACCTTCTATATTTCGGATAATGTTGTGCTCCGCACGCAGACCTCTCCGATGCAGGTCCGCACGATGGAAAAGCGCAAGCCGCCGATCCGCATTATCGCGCCGGGCCGTGTTTACCGTTCGGACGCCGTTGACGCAACCCACTCTCCGCTGTTCCATCAGATCGAGGGTCTGGTCGTTGATAAGGGCATCCGCATGAGCGACCTGAAGGGCATTCTCGAGCTGTTCGCAAAGAAGCTGTACGGCGAGGACACGGTTGTTCGTTTCCGTCCGCATCACTTCCCGTTCACCGAGCCGTCTGCGGAGATGGATATCCAGTGTTACCGCTGCCACGGTGAAGGCTGCCCGCTCTGCAAGGGCGAGGGCTGGATCGAGATCCTCGGCTGCGGCATGGTTCACCCCAAGGTGCTTGAGATGAGCGGCATCGACCCGAATGAATACTCCGGCTACGCCTTCGGCATCGGTCTGGAGCGTATGGTTATGGGCCGCTTCAAGATCGACGATATCCGTCTGTTCTATGAGAACGACGTTCGATTCCTGCACCAGTTCTAAACCTGCACCCGTAGGGCGGGATGACCTCATCCCGCCGCACTCTCTCGCATGTTACAAGCGATACGTATTATCGTAGGGCGCGACGACCCCGGCGCGCCGCTCGTAAGTATATGCAGGCGGCAAATACGGCGCGCCGAGTCGTCGCGCCCTACGGACAACAATAACACCAAAAGGAGTGTTCCTATCAATGAAACTGCCATTATCCTGGCTTTCGGATTACACCGATATGACCGGCATCACCCCGAAGGAGTATGATGCCAAGCTGACCATGTCCGGCTCCAAGGTCGAGGAGGTCTACTACCTCGGCGCGGAGATCGAAAACGTTGTGACGGGCAAGATCCTGTCCGTTGTCGATCATCCGGATTCCGACCACCTGAAGATCTGCCAGCTCGACCTTGGCGACGGCGATCCCGTTCAGATCGTTACCGGCGCGCCTAACGTTACTCCCGAGTCCGTTGGCGAGATCTGCCCGGTAGCAAAGCACAAATCCACCCTGCCCGGCGGCGTGAAGATCACCAAGGGCAAGCTGCGCGGCGTGCCGTCCAACGGCATGATGTGCTCTTTTCAGGAGCTGGGCCTGTCCCACGGCTGCGTACCGTATGCGTGTGAGAACGGCATCCTGTTCCTGCCGGCCGGCACCCCGGTTGGCGAGGACATCAAGAAGGTACTCGGTCTGGACGACTGGGTTTCCGATTTTGAGATTACGTCCAACCGCCCGGACTGCCTGAGCGTGATCGGTCTGGCCCGCGAGACTGCGGCTACCTTCGACCGTCCGTTCAGCGTCAAGACCCCGGAGGTAAAGGGCGTGGGCGACGACATCAACAAGTATATGTCCGTCGAGGTCAAGGACACCGACCTGTGCCCGCGCTACACCGCCCGCATTGTCAAGAATATCAAGATCGAGCCGTCTCCGGCGTGGATGCGCGAGCGTCTGCACGCCTGCGGCGTTCGTCCGATCAACAACATCGTTGATATCACCAACTATGTTATGCTCGAGTACGGTCAGCCGATGCATGCGTTCGACTACAAGTGCCTGTCCGATGGCCGCATTGTTGTCCGCCGTGCCCGCAACGGTGAGTCCATCCAGACTCTGGACGGCGTGGATCACGACCTGAGCGACAAGATGCTCGCCATCTGCGACAACGACAAGCCGGTTGCTGTTGCAGGCGTTATGGGCGGCGCAAACTCCGAGATTATGGACGACACCAAGACCGTCGTTTTCGAATCCGCAAACTTCCACGGTGCTACCGTTCGTATCACCGCAAAGGCGCTCGGCATGCGTACCGAGGCCTCCGGCCGCTTTGAGAAGGGCCTTGATCCGCGCATGACCCTCGATGCGGTCAACCGTGCGTGCGAGCTGGTGGAGCAGCTGGGCGCAGGCGAGGTCATCGACGGCATTATCGACGTTGACAACTCCGACCCGAACCACAAACGCCTGCCGTTCGAGCCGGACAAGATGAACGCACTGCTCGGCCTCGACCTGTCCGCCGAGGAGCAGAAGAAGCTGCTCGAGAAGCTGGACTTCAAGATCGAGAACAACGAGGTCGTTGTGCCGTTCTTCCGCACCGACATCAACCGCATGTGCGACGTGGCTGAGGAGGTTGCCCGCATGTACGGCTACGACAAGATCCCGACCACGCTGTACGCCGGCGAGATGGTACAGGGCGAGTTCACGCCGTCCCAGCAGGCCGAGCGCGCCGCTGCACTGGTCTGCCGCGAGGCCGGCTTTGACGAGTCCATGAGCCACTCGTTCATCTCCCCGAAGTTCTACGACATGATCGGCTGGGACGAGAACGACCCGCGCCGTATCTCCACCACCATCCTCAACCCGCTCGGCGAGGATTTCAGCGTAATGCGTACCACCGTGCTGCCGTCCATGCTGGATAATCTGGCGCACAACCACGCACACCGCAACCCGACCGCTTCGCTGTACGAGCTGGGCACCATCTACACCCCGACCGTCAAGGATGGCAAGGCTGACCCGGACGTTCTGCCGCACGAGGAGAAGATCCTGACCCTCGGCAGCTACGGCCGCCTGTCGTTCTTCCAGTTCAAGGGCACGATCGAAGCGCTGCTGCGTGAGCTGAATATCAAGGGTGCATCCTTCGCTCCCGAGAAGGCCAACCCGTCCTATCACCCGGGCCGCTGTGCCAAGGTGCTGATCGACGGTAAGGAGATCGGCGTATTCGGCACCATTCATCCGACCGTTGCCGCACGCTACGGTCTGTCCGGCGAGGTACTCGCTGCCGAGCTGCAGATGGACGCACTTCTGGCTGCCATCGACCCGGAGAAGCTGTATCATCCGCTGCCCAAGTTCCCGGCATCCACCCGCGATATCGCGGTTCTGGTTGACGATGCCGTTCCGGCAGCCTCCATGCAGGCCACTGTTGAGAAGGCAGCAGGCAAGCTGCTCGAGTCGGTCAAGCTGTTCGACGTTTACAAGGGCAAGGGCATCCCGGAGGGCAAGAAGTCCGTGGCTTATTCGCTGTCCCTGCGCGCACCCGACCGTACCCTCACCGACGAGGAGTGCGACAAGGCAATGCGTGCCGCGATCTCGGCACTTGAGACCGAGTTCGGCGCTCAGCTGCGCGGTTAAGTTCCCGAAAAAGTACAAAAAAGAGCAGATACGAAAGTATCTGCTCTTTTGCTTATTCGGATCATGTCATTCCCAGTCGTCGTACTTCCAGTCATCGGAATAATCATTCTACGTCCATTCAACGATTTTGTCGCCTGCAGGCGGCGCGTTCTTCGGCTCGACACTGGATTCGGTCGTGGTCAGCGTGATATCAAGCGACAGAATGCCGGTGTTCTTTGTGTGGCAGGTCACGTTCAATTTGCAGTTCTGCACACTTCCGGAAAACGTCAGCACGGTTTTGGTGGTGTTCCAGCTATCGGAGCGGCTTTCAAGCGTGCCCGAGAACGAGCCGTCCGCCGTGTTCAGCATACAGCTGCCGGTTATGGTTTTCCCGGAGTCGTCATTCTGTTTGTCGAGCTTTGCCGTGTAGCGCGAGCCGCTTGCGGTGAATTTCTTATCGCCCAGCAGGTCGTTCAAGTTATTTACTTCGTACGCTACATCGTCATAAAGATATTCCCAGCCAAACTCATATTCGACCACCGCAGATTCGGCCGAGGCAACGATGCTTTCGCCCACCGAGGTAAAGGTATTGTTCTTCAGAATCTTCAGATTTTCGCTGAACAGAGCGCCGAATGTGCTGTCCGCCCAGTTGATGTGCAGCCACGCGCCGTTCGACAGCGCCTTGAGATCGGCGTTATCCGTTTCGTCTATCGCCAGAATCTTCGTCACGGCAGGGCACTTCAAATACAGGTCGCCGCTGTCCGCGTTGCATAGGAGCTCGAGCTTGACGTTGCTCAGCGCACTGCGCAGGAGAGCTGCCTGTGCGGCGGTGAGTACGTCATCCGCCTGCGGATCATCGAGGAAATAAGACGCCAGCACGCGCAGATCGACGGTCACGGTCGCCTCAACGGCTTGTCCGTTCGCCAGAATTTCGGCTTTGACATCGACCTTGTAATCCTTGTCGCCGTCGATGGTGTCGAAGGCGGTGTACACCGCGCCAATCGTCGCCACCGTGCGCAGCGTCCTGGCGTTTTCGGTGGACGGCTGCGCCTTGATCCACTTGTTGAGCACGGTAAACTTGCTGTCAATGTCGCTTACAAGCGCCGCGCGGTCATACAGCACGGCGGTCTGCATATCCTGATCCCACTGCACGGTCAGTCCGAATGCTTCGGCAAAAAAGCGCACCGGAACATAGGTGCGTCCGCCTTTTTTGTACGGCGCGGTATCAAGCTGCACGGTTTTGACGGTTTTGCCCACGCTGTCCGTGGCGGTAAGCTGCTTGCCGCCGAGCGAGAAAGCAAGCGTCTGTCCGTCCTTCTTGGCGGTGATTGCGCCTGCGTTGTAGTCTACCTCAGCGCCGAGCGCCTCGGCAATCGCGCGGAAGGGAACCATGGTACGGTTGTTGGCCCTCTCCGGCTGGACGTCCGGGAATTTGACGGCCTGACCGTTCAGCTGCACCGCAAGCTGCTCGGACCGGTAATCGGCGGTCTGTATCATTTCTCTTGCGGCCTGACGGCAGTAGTCGTCCATATCTTTCCACTGGCCGTAGTCGATATAGCGGTACAGCATGTCCATATCTTCCAGACCGAAATAGGAAAATCCGAGCGATGGATCAGCGTGCAGCTGCTGTACATACCGGCGGAACATATCGCTGGCCGTATCGTAATCAAAATGAACGAAATTGCCGAGATAGCTGCGGGTAAAATCCTCCGCACTGTCATACCCAAACTGCTGATACATCGGCGGTGTGGCATCCAGTGCGAGCGCGCTCGGCGCCGAGCCGGCGAGCAGCAGCGCTGCGAGTGCGGCAGCGGCAAAACGGTTTCTCTTTTTCATATTGTGCCACCTCACATAGGTGTTACTACCATTGTACAGGAAAACAGTGGGATTTGTCTATCCGCAGTTTGGCGCAAATTGGCGGGCGAAAACCGTCATACTGTCCATGCGGGCGCATAGGGTAGAGCAAGGGAGGGCACTGCTATGTTTATCACGATCACACGCACGGGTCTGTGCCGAATTGGTGTGGGACTTAGCGTTTTTGCGGTTCTGACCGCGGTTTTCATCCTGTTTCCGCGCGAAAATGCTGAGCCAACAGCCGCCGAACAGGCGGTTCCCGCGTCTGTCAGCGACTGGGGATTGTCGTTCCAAACCGAGGGTCAGCCGCCGGTCGGCAATGTCTCCGCCGAGGAACTGCGGCAGTACAACGCGTTTTACGTCGGTGACACGAGCCGAAAGACCATCTACCTGACGTTTGACGCGGGCTACGAGAACGGCTGCACGCCTGCTATTCTGGATGCGCTCAAAAAGCATAACGCGCCTGCCTGCTTTTTCGTGGTGGGCAACTTCATCGACACCGCACCGGAGCTCGTAAAGCGCATGGCAGCGGAGGGGCATATCGTGGGCAACCATACGCTGCACCATCCGGATATGTCCGGCATTGCGGATAAGAGCGCGTTTGCGGCAGAGCTGAACGGTCTCGAGGAGAAATACACCGTGCTGACCGGTCAGCCGATGCAGAAATTTTATCGTCCGCCGCAGGGCAAGTTCAGCGAGGAGAATCTCCGGCAGGCGCAGGAGCTGGGGTATACCACGGTTTTCTGGTCGCTCGCGTATGTGGACTGGTATACGGATAACCAGCCGACCGATGAGCAGGCATTCTCCAAGCTGCTGCCGCGGATACATAACGGAGCCATCGTGCTGCTGCATTCCACCAGTGAGACCAATGCGAGGATTCTCGATGAACTGCTGACGAAGTGGGAGAGTGCGGGTTATACCTTTGGCTCGTTGACAGACCTTACATCCGGCTAAACCGTAGGGTGTGACAAGGTAAAATAAAACCCTCTCTGGATTTTCAGAGAGGGTTTTGTGTATTGTTTGCTTTTAAGGCATCATCACGCGGCCTTCAAACTCGGCGCGGCGCTTGATGTCCTTCATGACGGTATCGAACTGGTTGAGGTCGAGCGACTGTGCACCGTCGCAGAGGGCGTGTGCGGGATCGTTATGCGCCTCGATGATCAGGCCGTCAGCACCGGCAGCGATGGCTGCGCGGGACAGCGGCTGCACCATATCACGGCGGCCTGCTGCGTGGGACGGGTCGATGATGATCGGCAGGTGGCTGAACATCTTAACCAGCGGAACAGCGGAGATATCCAGATTATTGCGGATCAGCTTCTCAAAGGTACGGATGCCGCGCTCACACAGAATAACATTGGTATTGCCGCCTGCGAAAATGTACTCGGCAGCCATGAGGAACTCCTCCATGGTGGCGGACAGACCGCGCTTGAGGAGGATCGGCTTGTTCGAGCGGCCCAGCTCCTTGAGCAGCATGAAGTTCTGCATATTGCGGGCGCCAAGCTGGATGATATCTACATCTGCGAACAGGTCGAGATGCTTTTCGCTCATGATCTCGGTGACGATCGGCAGACCGGTCTGACGCTTTGCCTCGAGCAGCAGCTTGAGACCCTCGGCCTCCAGACCCTGGAACGAGTACGGGGAGGTACGCGGCTTGAATGCACCGCCGCGCAGGAAGGAGGCGCCGGCAGCCTTAACGCGCTCGGCACACTCGACGATCTGCGCCTCGCTCTCAACCGAGCACGGACCTGCCATAACATTGAAGTAGCCGGCGCCGATCTTGCGGCCCGCAACCTCGATGATCGTGTCCTCGGGGTGGAATTTGCGATTGACGGCCTTGAACGGCTCGGTCACGCGCTGTACACGCTCGACCACGTCATACGCCATAATGTCCCCTTCATCGAGCCGGGTCGTGTCGCCCATCAGGCCGAGGATAAGTGTATCCGCACCCTGGGAATAGTTGATCCGCAGCCCCATATCCGTGAAATGCTGCATCAGTTTTTCGACATGTTCCTTGTCGCTGTTTCGTTTGAGTACAACGATCATTTCAGTTCACTCCTTCACAATGTGATAAATTTTAAGTAGGATTTACGGTACGCTTAAGGCCACACCGCACAATTAAAGCGGCGGTGCTTTGCGGAAATTTTGTGTCCTGACTTTGTTGCAGTTTCACGGTAATACATCAAGTATTACCGCAAAACTGTGCCTCGTCAGTACGCAAAATTTACTCGCAAATCACTCTTGTTCAATTATGCGGTATTGCCTTAAATTTTTTCAGTTTTTTTACAGCGTACGATTTGAAGTATACCATATCAGAGGATAAAAAGAAAGAGCGATTTACGACAAATCGCCCTTTGATTTTCCACGTTTTTTGCACATGGTTGCATGATGCTAACCGGATACTTATGATGCTTTTGCCGCTTCGTCGGCCTTCAGCTCCTTGTATTTTGCGGTTACCGCGCTGCAGAACTCGTCCCAGCGGCCGCTGTTGATGAGGGTGGACGGACAGATTTTGCCCGAAAAATCCTGATGCTTTTTCAGTGCCTTGGACGGGTTCAGGTCGTACTCGATCAGCAGCCGCGCACACAGTTTTTCGGTGTTGATGAGCGTCTGTTCGTAGTTGCCGTCCGAGTTGACGCACATTTCAATGCCGATGCCGTTCATGTTGCCGCCGTTCTTCTCCATGCCGTCGCCTGCGTGATAGGCAGTCTCATCATCCGGCAGATGGTGGTAGATCTCGTGATCGTCCACCGTGTAGTGCCACGAAACAATGCCCTCCTCGGCGTTGGCGTTCTGGTGGATGAACGAGTTGTGCGCGGCCGCATTTGCGCCGGTGCCGGTGTTGTCGGTCTCGTGGATGACGAGATACCTGATCTCGCGCTTCTGTCCCGGACGGGCGCGTGTGCCCTCGGGAAGAAAGTCGGTCATCACCGGGATATCCTCAATGTAGGTCAGACCGGCGTCGGTCTGCGGTTCGCGGAACACGATCTTCTGTGTCAGCATGCCCGCCGCAAACGACACGATCATCAGTCCGACCGTCAGCATCAGGCTGACTCGAAGTCCCTTGCTTTTCTTTTTGCGTGCCATGATTCACCTTGTCTTTTCAGAATTACATCGTCTTGCTTTTTCCATTGTACTACGTTTTACGCGATTTTTCAAAACAAAGACTGTAAACTTTTTGTGAGCAACGAATAGAAATTTGCAGAAATGGTATCAAAATTGGCATATTATATCGCACGATAAGTGCGCATTAAATAGAATTTGCTGTGCAAATTCATGAAAACCGGGGACATGTGCCACGCAGCGCGGCCGAGAAGCCGCGCAAGGATAGCGTTCGGTTTTTATACTTATAGAGGGAAAAAGTTTCGATCATCGGGAGGAACTTTTGGACGACTTTGGAACGGCCCACGGTCCGTTCCTCTTGTCGGCGAAACTGTAGTTTCGCGACAGTCATTAAATTCTGCAATAAAATCTTGCATTTGTACTCGGATTCCCTTATAATAAAAGTTATTCGGAGAGGCGAAGCCTTTCAGCAGAATTTCTTTGACCGCCCGGTTTCTGTGCGAAAACGGTGCCAAGGCCATACGGACAGCCGGGTCAAATGCCGAAACTGGCAACTTTGTTGCCTTATTGAATTTTATAAGTTGGCTGACTAAAAGCCGTGTGCCGCGGGCGCATCACACTTGTGAAACGATCAATAAGAGTACAAAGGCAACACCGTACAATTAAGACTGCGGCGCTTTGCGGAAATTTTGCACCCTGATTTCGTTGTGATTTTTTGCAATACAGCAAGTATTGCCGCAAAACCACGCCTTATCAGAGCACAAAATTTACTCGCAAATCGCTCTTGCTTCATTATGCGGTATTGCCTAAAAGTAACGATTCTTGCTATATAGACTCTTTCCTCTTGCTTAAAACCTACGGAATATGCAGGAATGACCTGCAAAGGGAACGATCATCCTCAAGTGAAAGCGTACCGTGTGTACCCCTTTCGCCTGGGGATTTTTTGGTATTGTGAGGATATGAAATGCAGAACAAGCTCAAACTTTACGGGTTCAACAACCTGACCAAGGCGCTGTCCTTCAACATTTATGATGTCTGCTACGCAAAGACCGAGCGCGAACAGCGTGACTACATCAAATATATCGACCAGCAGTACAACTCCGAACGACTGACCGGCATTCTCGAGCGGGTAACCGAGATGATCGGTGCGCATGTGCTGCACATTTCCAAGCAGGATTACGACCCACAGGGCGCCTCGGTAACCTTTCTCATCGCGGAGGAGCACATGAAGCCGGCCCTTGAGCCGGATACCATCGTTGCACACCTCGATAAGAGCCACGTTACCGTGCATACCTATCCGGAGTACCATCCGGATACCTGCCTTGCCACGTTCCGCGTGGATATTGACGTTGCCACCTGCGGTGAGATCACGCCGCTGTCTACGCTCGATTACCTCATCGGTTCGTTCGATTCGGATATCATCACCATGGACTACCGCGTGCGCGGCTTTACCCGCGATATCGAGGGCAAAAAGCTGTTCATGGATCACCATATGACATCCATTCAGGACTTTATCGACCCGAAAACGCTCGAGCGGTACGACGCATATGACATTAACGTGTACCAGTCCAATCTGTTCCACACCCGTATGCTGCTCAAGGAGGTCGATCTCCAGAACTACCTGTTCAACACCGACATCTATGAGCTGCCGCCCAAGACCAGACTCAAGATTCACTCCGACCTCAGACGAGAGATGATCGAGATATTTTCGGGCAAGAACATCTACTGATTTCGATTGAAAATACATTTTAAATCGAGAAAGACAAACCGAACGATGTTCGGATTTGTCTCACAATAAAATTTGCGCGTCGCTGCGCGGCACACAAATTTTATTCCTTGTATAAAAACCGTGATACATGCTCTCGGTTTTTATCAATCTGCTGCGCAGATTGTATTTTATGCGCGCTTCGCGCGAAAGTGCAGCATATCATTTTCTGCCGAAAGAAGGCATTTTTATGGATCAATCCCGTGCGCCAATCATGGAGGCGCTCGAAAACTTCAAAGACATGCGCATTGTGCCGTTCGATGTACCCGGCCACAAGCGTGGACGTGGCTCGCCGGAATTGACGAAATTCCTCGGTCAGCAGTGCATGACGGTGGACGTCAACTCGATGAAGCCGCTCGACAATCTGTGCCACCCGACCAGCGTTATCCGCGAGGCCGAGGAGCTGGCCGCCGATGCGTTCGGCGCGGCGCACGCCTTCCTCATGGTGGGCGGCACGACGAGCAGCGTACAGGCGATGATTCTCTCCGTGGTCAAACGCGGCGACGAGATCATTCTGCCGCGCAACGTACACCGCAGCGTCATCAACGCGCTCGTGCTGACCGGTGCGATTCCGGTTTACGTCAACCCGCAGATGAATGACCGGCTGGGCATTTCGCTCGGCATGTCGGTCGCGGACGTGAAGGCCGCTATTGAGAAGCACCCGTCCGCAAAGGCGGTGCTCGTCAACAACCCGACCTACTACGGCATCTGCTCGAACATTCGGGAAATCGTAAGGCTCGCGCACGCGGCAGGCATGAAGGTGCTGGCCGATGAGGCGCACGGCACGCATTTCTACTTCGGTGAAAATATGCCGGTCTCCGCGATGGCAGCAGGCGCGGATTTAGCATCCGTTTCCATGCACAAGTCGGGCGGTTCGCTCACGCAGTCCAGCTTTCTGCTGTGCGGTCCGTCCATGAACGCGGAGCACGTTCGTCAGATCATCAACCTGACCCAGACGACCTCGGGTTCGTACCTGCTGATGGTCAGTCTTGACATTTCGCGCAAAAACCTTGCGCTGCACGGAAAAGAGATTTTCCGAAAAGTCGTTGACCTGACGACCTACGCCCGCGAGGAGATCAACGCGCTCGGCGATTACTACGCCTACGGCAGCGAGCTGATCAACGGCGACACCGTGTACGACTTCGACACGACCAAGCTGGCGGTAAACACGCTGGATGTTGGTCTGGCAGGCATCGAGGTGTACGACATTCTGCGCGACTTTTACGATATTCAGGCCGAGTTCGGCGATCTCGGCAATCTGCTCGCCTATGTTTCGGTGGGCGACCGTGAGCGCGACCTCGAACGTCTGGTAGCTGCTCTCGCGGATATTCGCCGCCGCTACAAGCGCGACAAGGCGACGCTCATGCGGCAGGAGTACATCTCGCCGAAGGTGGTCGCCGGCCCGCAGGAGGCGTTCTACGCGGACAAGAAGGCCATGCCGCTCGAGGAGTCGGTCGGACGCATCTGCGCGGAGTTTGTCATGTGCTATCCGCCCGGCATCCCGATCCTCGCGCCCGGTGAGCGTATCACCCGCGATATTCTTGATTATATTCGCTACGCCAAGGAAAAGAACTGCATGCTGCTCGGCACCGAGGACCCCGAGGTGAACAACCTGCAGGTCATCCGCGGCGTTGTCAGCCCGGAATAAAAGGAGCGTTTCACTCATGCAACTTACCTTTACTGAAATGCACACGCCGACGGTTGGGCTGCAGATACAGGTAGACCGTCAGCTTTACACCGAACAGAGCGATTTTCAGCGCATCGACGTGTTTGAATGCGAGGAGTTCGGTCGGTTTCTCACGCTTGACGGCTACATGATGCTGACCGAGCGGGACGAGTTCATCTATCATGAAATGATGGTGCATGTGCCGATGGCCGTGCTCGGCGAGAAGATTAAAAAGGTGCTTGTCATCGGCGGCGGTGACGGCGGCTGCGTCCGCGAGCTGTGCCGCTATCAGCACATCGAGCACATCGACCTTGTGGAGATCGACGAGCGCGTTGTCGCGGTCTGCAAGGAGTACCTGCCCGGTGTGGCATGTTCGCTCGACGACCCGCGCGTGCACATTCTCTATCAGGACGGCCTGAAATACATCCGCCGGATTGAGGACGAGTACGACCTTATCATCATCGACTCGACCGACCCGTTCGGCCCGGGCGAGGGCCTGTTTACGATGGAATTTTACGGCAACTGCTACAAGGCGCTCAAGGAGCACGGCGTGCTCGTCAATCAGCACGAAAGCCCGTTCTACAAGGGCGATGCGCTGGCGTGCCAGAGAGCGCACCGCAATATCGTGCACTCGTTCGAGCTCAGCCGTCTGTTTCAGGCGCATATCCCGACGTATCCGTCCGGACACTGGCTGTTCGGCTTTTCGTCGCGCGGCGTGCATCCGGTGCGCGATCTGAATCCGGACTGGTGGAACAGTCTGGGACTGGAAACCAGATACTACAATACCAATCTGCATAAGGGCGCGTTCTATCTGCCGAATTATGTGCAGAAGCTGCTGGAAAAAGTGGAAGAATAACGTTATCGCTTAGAAAATCACTATGGGTTTGATTGGGTATCCGTTTTGCAAGCGGGGAAACGCGCCGCACCCGCGGCGTGGGGCAAAAAGGAAGGGACACCTGCGGTTTCCCTTCCTCTTTGAACTCCTACCTTTCCCTTGTTAGATGGTCTGGCGCAGATTGCCGACATGTGACCGCTGCGAAATGGGGGAACGGCAGAGGATTTTTTCTCTGCTACGGACGGACTACCTTCGGAGTCCATCCTCTTGAGCAGCCTATTCGCAGTGTCGGATACTGTACTGCTACACAGGCGGTTTCGTCTGCGCTGGGTGCGGCATAACAGTGCCGCACGATTCGTAAGTCTGGAGGTTACGGACAGCACCTACGAGGATAAATGGCACAAACCAGATAGCTTCGCAGGTGCTGTGCGTTACAACGTGCCAAAGGGTTGCGCGACACTGTTATGTCGCGCCTGCGCAGAGTTGCCCTTATGTGTAGCAGTCAGAAAACAGCTCGAGCGGCTGAGGTAGGGAAATGGGCGGACACATTGGTCCGCCCCTACGGAAGATGAACAGTACGGCCGTTCCCTTATAGTCTCAGCTCTGCAAATTTCGCCGTGCCCTCTAAGGGAAAGGGGAGATTCACAAGAGGGTGGAAACCGCAGGTGTCTACCCTCTTGTGCGCCCGCGCGACGTCAGCGCACATTTCGTTCGCTTCTCAAGCGGCGGCTATATATAAGCGGCTATATATAATAGGAATAGGCGAAGAAAAAACACTTGAAATTTCCGTGCAATATTGATATAATAGAAAAGCTAAAATTTCAATGCCTTGCAAGCTTATGCTCGCAAGGCGTTCTTTTTTTGCCTTGCGGCATAGACGGGCAGAAAAAACAATGTTCAAAACCAAGTCAGACGAGTTAGGCTTTCTGCTGGCGTATCCGCTGCAGATCTTTGTGGTCAGTCCGTTCTGCCGATTTGTATTTTACGGACGCATGGGCGCGCGCACGCATATCTTCGCAGAGGGACAACAGGCGATTTCGGAAGGATTGGCTGGATAATGTCAGAAAATAGGGGAATTGGCAGAATGCACATAGGATTGATGATGGATTTGGTAATTTCGTTCAAAATCACGGAGCAAAAATTGAAATCTTAGCTGGTTCTTTGCGTGAAAAAGAGTATAATATTCTATGCAAAAGGTTATCACATTAAGAAAGGGTGGGAACAATGTCATATGACTTTCTGTTGACGATTGCGATCATCATGTTGTTCACAAAGGTATTCGGCCTTACTTCGGAGCGCGTGCATATGCCGCAGGTTGTCGGTGCACTGATTGCCGGTGTGCTGGTTGGCCCGAGCTGCCTCGGCTGGGTAGGCGAGACCGATTTTCTGGTAAAGGCCGCTGAGATCGGTGTAATCATCCTGATGTTTAACGCAGGTATGGATACTGATCTGGACGAGCTGAAAACCACCGGTTTTGCGTCCTTCATTATCGCGCTGATCGGTGTTATCGTGCCGCTGATCGGTGGTGTTGCATGCTATCTGGTGTTCGACAATGATCCGACCGACCCGATGAATATGCTGAAGGCTGCTTTCATTGGTGTCGTTCTGACCGCTACCTCGGTTTCGATCACCGTTGAGACCCTGCGTGAGATGGGCAAGCTGAAAAGTAAAGTCGGTACGGCAATCCTCGGCGCGGCTGTAATCGACGATATCCTCGGTATCGTGGTGCTGACCATTCTGACCGCACTGACTGACCCGTCGGTAAAGCCGATTCTGGTACTCGGCCGCATCGTTGCGTTCTTCGGTTTCGTACTGGTTGTTGGTCTTGTTATGTACCGCGTATTCCTCAAGATGGAGGAGAAGTGGCATCATCATCGCCGTATTGCAATCTATGCGGTAGCATTCGCATTCTTGATGAGCTATGTTGCAGAGCGTTACTTCGGTATTGCAGATATCACCGGTGCATACTTCGCAGGCATCGTAATGTGCCGTCTGTCCTCTGCGCGTGACTACGTTGCAAGCAAGACCAACGTGCTCGGCTATATGCTGTTCTCTCCGCTGTTCTTCGCTTCCATCGGTATTAAGACCAACCTGGAAGGTCTGACCAGCACCATGGCGATCTTCGCAGTGGTACTGACCATCGTTGCAATCCTGACCAAGATCATCGGCTGTGGCATTGGTGCCCGCATCATGGGCTTCCAGACTTATGATGCATTCTCTATTGGTCTGGGCATGGTATCCCGCGGTGAGGTTGCGCTGATCGTAGCACAGAAGGGCGAGCAGGCCGGTCTGATCGACCCGCACATGTTCCCGCCGATCGTACTGGTCGTTATCGTTACTACGCTGGTAACGCCGATTCTGCTCAAGCTCGGCATGAGCAAGCAGACCCCGGCAAACACGGAGTTCAATGCACAGGAAAAGGTGCAGATGCCCAAGGTAAGCCAGCACTGATTGCTGTCGCGGAACCACGGTTCCACCGGCAAGCAGGAACGGACCGCAGGCCGTTCCAAAGTCGTCCGAAAGTTCCCGTACGGAAACTTTCTCCCTCTCAAAGTCAAAAATCCTGCGCTATCCTTGCGCGGCTTCTCTGTCGCGCTGCGCCGGTACATGCTCCCGGATTTTGGAGTTTGCACGGCAAATTCTATTGAACACGCGCAATGCGCGAAACAACCGTCTGTTTTGAACAGGCGGTTGTTTTTATATGCAAATATCACTTATTCGCTGTATTGAAGCCTTACGGCAAGTATGCTATAATAGTAGCGTTTAATACTATCTCTTAATGGAGGAAACAACATGAAAGCAACGAAGCTCCTGCCGATTCTGGCGGTCGTGCTGTGTGTTCCGGGGATTGCGCTGCGCGCGCTGCACCTGCTGAACGGTTTTGACGTAAGCACCGGCTTGCCGACGGCAGGCGATAAATGGATCTGGTTCGTAATCGCGCTGTTCGCTATCAGTGCAATTGTATATGCTGCGTTGGCGCTGCCGCTTAAGACGCGCAATAAGGTACCGTTTGAGCAGCTGCTCGGCACGAAAGAGACGCTGTTCCGCATGGCGGCTGTCGTTGCGGGACTGATTGTAGCGGCGGGCAGTCTGGGTTACCTGTATCTGACCATCACCACGGCAGAGCAGGACGCGGCTGCATGGGCGCGTGTTCTGGAGATCGTCTACGCAATCATGGGCGTGCTGACCGGCGGCTGCATGATCGGTCTGGCCAAGGCACAGGGCGTACAGATGACGGAAAAGAGCGCCGCAATGACGCTCGTACCGCTGTTCTGGAGCTGCCTGCATCTGCTGGTCAACTACCGCATGACCTGCACCGATCCGAAGCTGGCGTCGTTTGGCTTTGGACTGGTAGCGGATGTGATGATTGTGCTGGCGTTTTATGAACTGGCGCGTCTGCTGTTTGGCAAGCCGGCGCCGGCTATGCTGGCGTTCTTTGCCGCAGTGGCGGTCACCATGTCGGTGTCGGATATCGGCGGCTACGGTCTGGCTATGCTGATGGGCATTCCGTCCATGTGGTCGATCAAAATGGTGCTGCGCGGCATTCTGGCTGCAGCAGCGTGCGTTATGCTGGCTGCTGAGCTGTTCTGCCTGTGCCGCTCGGACGCAGCGCAGACGGCAGCCGAGGATTAACAGGGGAGGACACCGAAATGCTGTTTGTATGCTATCCCAAATGCTCGACCTGCCAGAAGGCGAAGACGTGGCTGCAGGAGCGCGGCGTGGCGTTTGACGAGCGTGATATCAAGCAGGACAATCCGACCGAGCAGGAGCTGCGTGCGTGGCACGAAAAGAGCGGTCTGCCGCTTAAGCGGTTCTTTAACACGAGCGGCCTGCAGTATAAGGCGCTGGGGCTCAAGGACAAGCTGCCGGCTATGACCGAGGACGAGCAGTATGCGCTGCTCGCGACCGACGGCATGCTGGTCAAGCGCCCGCTGCTCATCGGAGAGGACTTTGCTCTTCCGGGTTTTAAGGTAAAAGAATGGGAAGAGCGGCTGTAACAGCCGTTCTTCTTGTAAAAAGCTGTTGACAAGCAGGAGAAATTCCTGTATAATAAATCTTGCTTATCGGGCAAGATACGGAACGGTATCGAAGTGGTCATAACGAGGCGGTCTTGAAAACCGTTTGTCCGAAAGGGCGCGTGGGTTCGAATCCCACCCGTTCCGCCAATCACGAGATTGCGCGCGGAGGGTTCGATCGAGGATAACTCCGCGTACAACTCAATACCTTGACATGGAGACATACCCAAGCTGGTGAAGGGGCTCCCCTGCTAAGGGAGTAGGTCGAGAAATCGGCGCGAGAGTTCAAATCTCTCTGTCTCCGCCATGAAAGCTGCACTTTTTATTGCAAAAGTGCAGCTTTTCTGCATTTGTAGATAGAAGGCGTATGCCGATACCATCGTGTGCGGCTTTGACGGCAATACCTCCGCTATCTCCGCTATCAAGGACGGTACGCTCGGCATGGATATCGCCCAGCTCGGCTACGACATGGGCTATAAGGCAGTGGAAGCTGCGGTAAAGGCGCTGGAAGGCGAACAGGTTGATTCCTTTATTGATTCCGGTTCCAAGGTCGTTGACTCCACCAACTGCGATGAGTACATCGATGATATGAAGGCTAAGGGCCTGTGGGAGTAATTCACAGACCGGCTGCACGCTGTTAAATCTCTTTTCCTTTGGAAAACGGTCGGGTCTGACGCTCCAACGTTCCCAATCGTACCGCCTCAGGACGGCGGTATTGCCCAAGGAAGATAATGCTGAAATGTACAGCGCACAGGACGAAGGTCCTGTGCGCTGTTTCGGTTCTTTGCTTGCAAAGCGGATATCAACAAAAAGTATCCACAGCCTGTGGATACTTTTGCGGCTGCACATCATATTATAAAAAGGAATCAGCCGGCTGGTTGATTCCTTTTTGCTCAATATCCTGTTTTAAGCAGCTTTCGCGCAGCCGCAAACGCCCTTTCCTCGCCCTCGTCGCGCAGAATACGCAGCAGGGATTCCAGTGCGGCGGCGGTATCCGGATGGATGATATAGTGATCGACCGAGTGTGCGTAGTAATCATACGGATCGCTGTCGCGGTAGGCAGCGCCGCGATAGGTCTTGCTGGCGGCTACGCGGTCGCAGAACATCTCTATTACATATTGAATGGGCATTTTCATGCCGCACATACCGGAGCCGTCGGCGGCGTAGTCGATCCAGTACTCCAGATGATGCTTATTCCGGCCCTTATGATGCAGCCATGCCGCGCTGTAGCCCTTTTCGCGGCGTTCGATCTCGTTCGGGCTGCGGTTGCCCTGATAATATTTTGCACCGGCGGAAAACTCCACCGGACTGAACTTGCTCAAATCGTGCGTCAGTCCCTGCCAGTATAATCCAACGCGCCAGCAGTGCCGGAGCACCAGAAAACGATGGTGCTGCACCGTGCGCAGATGTGAAAGCCATTTCATGGCATGCGCCCTCCTTTTTCGGACTGATAGTATTCTACCATGCTGTGCGGAAAAAGAAAAGCAAAAACAATGTGCAATGTGCCCTCGGGAACTCGCGCTTTACGTTTTTCGCGTATTGTGATAAACTATAGCAGTTCAGACAGATACTGCAGCAGGTGCACGCATACAGCACGCAAATACCATGATCAAGTTCATTTGCCATGCGGTAGCATGTCCGCGTAAAATTTCCGCGCTCTTTACGCGCGGCGTACTCTGCTTTTGCTGCACTATTTATATGAATGGAAAAAGAAAATTCCGTGTATATGGGAAAATATATAGAATCGGATGAATTTGTTTACATACTATCAGGAGAAAAAGAGGAAACTATGAAGGCATACAAGTGGTTGATCGCCGGAACGGCGGCTGCGGTCATGCTGGCGCTGACATGCGGCGGCTGCGGTGCGGAAAAGGAGCCGGTGACGATCACAATCTGGAACTACTATAACGGTGAGCAGCTCGAAGCATTCAACCGGATGGTGCAGAGTTTCAACGATACGGTCGGCAAAGAGCAGGGGATCACGGTGGAAAGCGCCAGTCAGGGCAGTGTAAATGATCTGGAGACTAACGTGCTGAACGCTGCGGAAGGCAAGGTCGGTGCGGAAGAGCTGCCGAATATCTTCTCCGGCTATGCGGATACCGCGTATGCGCTCGATCAGCAGGGCATGGTCGTGGATCTGAACGACTACCTGACCGAAAGCGAAAAAAGCGAGTACATCGAAGGCTATCTCACCGAGGGCGACTTTGACGGTGATGGCAGCATCAAGATTTTCCCGACCGCAAAGGCCACCGAGGTGCTCTATCTGAACGATACCGACTGGCAGGCGTTTTCGCAGGCGACCGGCACGACCTATGACGATCTTGCGACGGTTGAGGGATTGACCGCAGCAGCCGAGAAATACTATAACTGGACGGACGCGCAGACCGAAGCGCCGGATGACGGCCGTGCTCTGTTTGGCAGAGATGCGATGGCAAACTATCTGCTCATCGGTGCAAAGGAGCTTGGCTGCACGATTTTTGACGTGCAGAACGGCAAAATGACGCTTGATTTTGATAAAAATGTTATCCGTAAGCTGTGGGACAACTACTATGTGCCGTTTATCAAGGGCTATTTTGAGGCAACCGGCCATTTCCGCAGCGATGACATCAAAACCGGTACGATCCTGTCCTATGTCGGCTCCAGCTCGAGCGCGACCTTCTTTCCGGACAGCGTAATGACCAGTGATGATGACAGCCATTCGATCGAGCTGAAAGTGCTGCCGAATCCGCATTTTGCGGGCTGTGAACCGGTTTCAGTGCAGCAGGGTGCGGGCATGGTTGTCACCAAGGGCGATGAGGCAGAGATCAAGGCGAGCGTAACCTTCCTCAAGTATTTCACCGCACCGGAGAACAACATTCAGTTCTCGATCGGCTCGGGTTATCTGCCGGTCACCCGGGAAGCGAATAAAGAAGAAATGCTGGCTGACAGCGAGGTTGCTATGACACCCGAGGTCAAGTCCGTTCTGCAGATGGCGGTCAAGACGGTAAACGAGAATAAGCTGTACACCACCCGTGCCTTCGAGGGCAGCAAGAACGCGCGCAAGGTGCTGGAATACGCGATGAGTGATCTTGCTGTGGCAGACCGCGACACGGTGGAGCAGCGCATTGCAGCCGGGCAGAGCGCGGAGCAGGCCGAGGCGGAATTCCTGACAGATGCATATTTTGACAGCTGGTATCGGGATACGCTGGCGCAGCTTCAGGCATACGAAGGATAAGAGAAACAGCTCGAGAGATCAGGTTTGAACAGGCGGTGCGGTATGAAGGCTCGCAGTAAGCCAACAGAAAAACGGGAAAGATCGGTCTTTTCCACTATATTTATATCGGTACTGGTCATTCTGGCGGTCGAGGTCACACTGCTGATCGGCTCCATCGCGGTAAGCCGCGTGCCGCAGCAGCTGGACCGGAATGCGGAGGACATTTTAGCCAAACAGGTTGAGAACCGTAGCAGTTATCTGGAGGATTTTCTCGTGCAGGCGCAGAATCTCGGCGATATGCCGAATCGGATCAACGAGAAGACCGAAGCGCTGCTGACCTCTGGTCAAATCTCAAAGGATACGCTGGGACAGAGCAGCGCTTCGAGCGAGCCGCTGCTTGAAGCGATTGCGAATGATTTGGTGACGCAGCTGCGCAGCTCGTCGGTGACGGGCGTATTCGTGGTGTTCAATACATGCGATCTGGATGCCCGCAAGACCAATGGGCGTCTGCCGGGCATTTATCTGCGCGATCTGGACCCGGATGTGGCGGCTTCCGAGCGCAACGAGGATCTGATGCTGTCGTTTGCACCGGCAGGAATCGTGAAGTCCATGCGTATTTCGACGGACTCCTGCTGGCAGCCCGCGCTGGACTATGAAGAGCTTGATGATTTTGTGTATCAGCCGTTCATGACCGCCTATCAGGACGGCGGCAAGCTGCTGATGGCGCAGTACGGCCGCTGGACGACCTCGCCGTATGTTTTGCCGGGAGACAAGCGGGAAGCAATCGCGTACGCGCAGCCGCTCATCCTGCCGGACGGCACGGTGTACGGCGTTGTCGGCGTGGAGCTGCTGTGCAGCTATCTGGAGGAGCAGCTGCCGCTGACCGAGCTGCAGAATGACGGCACCGGCGCATACCTGCTCGCCGTAACGACTGATGAAAAGCCGGTCGGCAGCATTCCGCTGCAGCCGGTGACGTTTTCCACGCAGGATCGTTCGCTGAAAAGCGCGCAGAGCATTGTCATGCAGGACAGCGGTGCTGCCGGCACCATTGTCGTCAATAAGACAAAATACTTCGCCTGTGCGGAACCGCTGACGCTGTACGACCGCAACGCACCATTTTCGAATGAACACTGGCTGCTGCTCGGCATTGTGCCCAACAGCACGCTGTATAAAATCTCCAACGATATGCAGAGTCTGCTGCTGGTGGCAGTCGTGCTGACGCTGGGTGTTGGTCTGGTATGCAGCTATCTGGTCAGCCGCGGACTGGCGCATCCGATCCGGCAGCTGTCCGACGAGGTAGCCGCTATACAGGATAAGAGAACGGCGATCCCAAAGCTCTCGCGCACCGGCATCCGCGAGATAGACGGCTTTTCCACCGCAATCACCCAGCTCAGTCAGGATATTCTGGATACCTCCACGAAATTCCTGCGTATTATGGACATGGCAAGTATTGAACTCGGCGGCTATTAAATCCGTGAGGACAGCGATAAAGTATTCGTGACCGACAACTTTTTCTCCATGCTCGGCATGCAGGACGCCAACCCGAATGATGTGACGCGGGAGCGGTTTGAGATGCTGATGGAGGAGCTGGTGCTGCAGAAGGAGAGCTTCAGTCTGCAGGACGGCGGCTGTGTGTTCACCATTCCGCAAAAGGACGGCAGTGAGCGGTTTGTCATGCTGCGCATCACCGGCGAGGACGAGGTGCAGGTCGGTCTGGTCGAGGATGTGACTGCAGCGACACTTGAGCGCCGCCGCATCGAGCACGAGCGCGATTACGATGTGCTGACCGGTCTGTACAACCGCCGTGCCTTTGATGCACGGGCGAAAAAACTGTTCCGTATGCCGGAAAAGCTGGGGCATGCTGCACTGCTGATGATGGATATGGATAACCTCAAGCATATCAACGACACGTTCGGCCATGACTGGGGCGACCGATATATCAATCTGGCGGGTCAGTGCTTTGCACAGACGCTGCCCCAGAATACCATTTGCGCCCGTATGTCGGGAGATGAATTCATTGTGCTGTTCTATGGCTACGACAGACGGGACGAAATCCGTCAGGTGCTGAACAGGATTTCCGAAGCAATGAAGGAGCGCACGGCGCTTCTGCCGAACGGCGACACCATGCGCATCAGCATTTCCGGCGGTATCGCGTGGTATCCGGAGAACGGCAGGGATCTGGCTACGCTCAAAAAATATGCGGATTTTGCCATGTATCAGGTGAAGCATGAGTCCAAGGGCGCAATGGGTGAATTTGATATCGGCGCCTATAATCAGGAGGTCTACGCAGCACAGCTGCGCAGGGAATTCCTGCAGATGCTGCGTGAGAACAGCGCAGGCTACCATTTCCAGCCGATTTTCTCGGCGCATACCGGCAGGGTGGCGGCGTATGAGGCGCTGATGCGTGTGAAAATGCAGCTTCTGAATTCGCCGCTGACCGTGATGAAGCTGGCGCGCGAGATGGACAAGCTGTACGAGGTTGAGCGGCTGACCGTCTTCAAGGCGACATCCACGTTTGTGATGATGCAGAACAGGGGGCGGCTGCATAGGAACACCAAACTGTTTCTCAACTCGATTGCCAGCAGCAGCCTGACGGATGAGGATGTTGCGGAATTTAAGGCGCAGTTTGCCGAGCTGCAGAATAATCTGGTCATCGAGATCACCGAGGAAGAGGAGATCGACCGCGAGGCGCTGGAGCGCAAGCGCAGAGCACTGGGCAATCAGGGCGCGCTCGCGCTGGATGACTGGGGCAGCGGCTACAGCAACAGCAACAGTCTGCTCGAGCTGTCGCCAGACTATATCAAGGTGGATATCACCATCATCTGCGATATCGACACCGATGCGGATAAGCAGCAGCTGGTCAAGAATATTGTGGAATACGCACACGGACGCGGCATGAAGATCGTTGCCGAGGGCATCGAGACCGAAGCCGAGCTGCGTAAGGTTATTGAACTGGGCGTTGATCTGCTGCAGGGATATTTTCTGGCGAAGCCGGCGGCGTCTCCGAGTGAGATCGCGCCGCAGGCGCTGAGCGTGATTCGTTGGATGAATCGGTGAGCGGGTCGCTTGCAAAGCGGGAGAAGCTGCGGTTTCCATCCGCAATTCCCGATGATGCAACCGGAACGAAAAAATCTTTGCAATATGAAAAGTTTCCTCTTGACAAAAGAGCCGATATAGGATAGAATAATCACGTTCGATGTAAAGGTAAAACACTTTACACTTCGCAGGGAGGATCACCATGAAGGCAACACCGCTTGAAATGAGCCTGCTGTTCGACTTCTACGGCGAGACCCTCACCAAGAAGCAGCGCGAGCTGTTTGATCTGTATTACAATGAAGATCTTTCGCTTTCCGAGATCGCCGAGCACGCCGGCATCACCCGTCAGGGTGTGCGCGACAGCATCAAGCGAGCGGAGCACGCCCTTCATGAGATGGAGGACAAGCTCGGTCTGGTGGCCCGATACGGCGACACCGAGCGGTGCGCAGAGGAACTTCAGCACGAGGTTGAGCAGCTGCATGAATTGAACGCCGCACAACTGCACAGTGCCGAGGCGGACGAGATCGTTTCCCGCATGACGGCACTGCTCGAACAGCTCAGGCAGGAGGCTTAACATGGCATTTGAAGGGCTTACCGAAAAAATTTCATCTGCTTTTAAGCACCTGCGCAGCAAGGGAAGGCTGACCGAGTCCGATATCAAGGACGCAATGAAGGAAATCCGCATGGCACTGCTCGAGGCGGACGTCAACTTCAAGGTCGCAAAGGACTTCATCAAGACTGTTACCGAAAAGGCAACGGACGCGGAGATCCTTGAAAGCCTGTCTCCGACCCAGCAGGTCATCAAGATCGTAAACGAGGAGCTGGTTTCGCTCTTGGGCGGCCAGACCACTCGTTTGACCATATCGCCGAACCCGCCCACCATCGTGATGATGGCCGGTCTGCAGGGCGCCGGCAAAACCACCAACTGCGCAAAGCTGGCCGCGCTGCTTCGCAAGCAGCAGCAGCGCCGACCGCTGCTCGTAGCCTGTGACGTTTACCGTCCGGCGGCTATCGAACAGTTAAAGGTAGTTGGCAAGCAGCTTAACATCCCCGTTTTTGACGAAGGTCAGGGCGATCCGGTCGAGATCGCAAAGCACGGCATCGACTTTGCCCGCAAGAACGGCTATGATCTGGTTTTCCTCGATACCGCAGGCCGTCTGCACATCGACGAAAAGCTGATGGACGAGCTGAAAAACATCAAAGCAACGGTCAAGCCCACCGAGATCATCCTTGTGGTGGACGCAATGACCGGTCAGGACGCCGTAACGGTCGCACAGACCTTTGACGAGGCTCTCGGCATCGACGGTGTGCTCATGAGCAAGATGGACGGCGACGCACGCGGCGGTGCAGCGCTTTCGGTCAAGGCCGTTACCGGCAAGCCAATCAAGTTCATCGGCACGGGCGAGAAGCTCGGCGATATCGAGCCGTTCCACCCGGACCGTATGGCAAGCCGCATCCTCGGCATGGGTGATGTGCTGACGCTGATCGAAAAGGCGCAGGAGTCCTTCGATCAGAAGCAGGCAGCCGAAACCGCCAAGAAGATGATGGCCGGCAAGCTGACGCTGACCGATTTTTACGATCAGCTGCAGAAAATGAAAAACATGGGCTCGATGGAGGAAATGCTCGGCATGCTGCCGGGTGTGGACGCAAAAGCCCTCGCCGGTGCAAAGATCGACGAAAAGCAGATGGCGCATACCGAAGCCATCATCCAGTCTATGACCCCGAAGGAGAGAGATAATCCCTCCATCATCAACTACTCCCGCAAGAAGCGCATTGCAAACGGCTGCGGACTGTCGGTCGAGCAGGTCAACAAGTTGCTCAAGCAGTTTGAGGCCATGCAGAAGATGACCAAGCAGCTTACCAGCATGGCACGCAGCAAGGGCAAAAAGCGCCGCGGCTTCCCGGGACTGGGCAACTTCAAGCTGCCGTTTTAATCGCTATTCGTTTGTAAAGTAAATTTACAATAGATAAATTTCTATAACAGGAGGTGAAATTTCAATGGTAAAGATCAGACTGCGTCGCATGGGCGCTAAGAAGACTCCGTTCTACCGCATCGTTGTCGCTGATTCCCGTTACCCGCGTGACGGTCGTTTCATCGAGGAGATCGGCACTTACAATCCGCTGGCAGAGCCGGCTGTTGTCAACGTAAACGCTGACCGCGCTCAGGAGTGGATCAAGAACGGCGCTCAGCCGACCGATACCGTTCGCGGTATCCTGAAGAAGGCCGGTGTGCTGAATTGAGTGAGGTCGTCGAAATGAAAGAGTTACTGACTTATATAGTCGAAAATCTGGTTTCCGATCCGGCTGCGATTGCCATTACTGAGGAGATCGACGGCGATAACATCACCTACTCGCTGCGTGTAGCACCGGGAGATATGGGTCGCGTTATCGGTCGCCACGGCCGCATCGCAAAGGAAATCCGCACACTCATGAAAGCGGCAGGCAATCGCGAGAACAAGCGCGTCACAGTTGATATTCTCGACTGAGCCTGCGCGGATCGCGCCGAAGTGTTAATCACTTCAACTTGAATGAAGAGCTGGTGCCGTCAGGCGCTGGCTTTTTCCGAAAATCGCCGCAGCGCGGCGATTTTTTGTTTTATCTGCGATAAAAAAGGGAGTAGCACCGCCTGCGGGCGGCGCGGAATGTGCGGCACCCGCGGCGAGGGGCAAAAAGGAAGGACAACTTACGGTTTTCCTTCCGTGTCTTTCTCAACCGTTTTCAGTGCCAGATATCGGACTGCTGCACAGGTCGGCTGCTCTGCGCAGGGTGCGGCACAAGGTGAGCAAACCGTATGTGCAGCAGAAAGTTATCTGTGAACTGCGAATGTCTCGCGAAACAAACGCAAGAGTAACCCGACTGCCGTTCCACGATTTCGAAGCGGTCGCCGGTCTCTGGTCTGCGCCGGACTGACAAATAAGGGAAAGTTGGAGTTCCGAGAGGATAGAAAACCGCAGGTTGTCTATCCTTTTGGCCCCGCGCCGGGGCGGCGCGCCCCGTCCGCAGACGGTGAAATCCCCGACAGATAAACGAATTACCATCAATCAAACATCGCAGGAATAAAAACGCTCACAGGCAGGAGGAAAGAACGAATATGCCGAAGAAATTTTTAGAGGCCGGCAAGATCGTCGGCACGCACGGCGTGCGCGGCGACCTGAAGGTGCAGAGCTGGTGCGACAGCCCTGAGGTGCTGTGTGACTTTGACACGCTCTATCTGGACGAAAAAACGCCTGTGACCGTTGAAAAGGCGCAGGTTCACAAGAATGTTGTGCTCATGCACATCAAGGGTATTGACACGGTCGAGGCCGCCGAGGCGATGCGAAACAAGGTGCTCTACCTTGACCGCGAGGATGTAGAGCTGCCCGAGGATCTCGTGTTCATTCAGGATATTCTGGGCTTCAAGGTGTTCGATCTGCGCGTTGACCGCGTAATCGGACGCATCCGTGACGTACTGACCAGTAATCCGGCGCATGATATGTACGAAATCGCCGGTGAGGACGGCCGCCTAATCTACATTCCGGCCATCAAGCCGTTCCTCAAGGAGATCGATATGGAAGCCGGCGTGATCTACGTTGAGAGCATCGAGGGCCTGATCGAATGAAAATCGACATTATGACGCTGTTTCCGGAGATGATCAACGCGGTTATGCGCGAAAGCATCATAGGACGCGCACAGGACAAGGGTGTTATCGAGGTCAAGGCAACCAACATCCGCGATTATGCGCTCGACAAGCACCACAAGGCGGATGACGCGCCCTATGGCGGCGGACGCGGACAGGTCATGCTGGCTGAGCCGCTGTATCTGTGCCATCAGGCGCTGAGTGCCGGCGAGCATGTGCACACGGTGTTCCTCTCTGCACAGGGACAGCCGTTTAACCAGCAGAAAGCGCGTGAGCTGCTCGCAAAGGAGCACTTTATTCTGGTCTGCGGCCATTATGAGGGCATTGACCAGCGGTTTATCGACGAGTGCGTGGACGAGGAGATTTCCATCGGCGACTTTGTGCTCACCGGTGGCGAGATTCCTGCGATGGCAGTTGCGGACGCAGTATGCCGCATGGTGCCGGGCGTTCTGCCGGACGAGGAAGCGTTCACGGCGGAAAGCCACTGGGACGGCCTGCTCGAGCATCCGCAGTACACCCGTCCGGAAAACTGGCGCGGCAGAGAAGTGCCGGAGGTGCTGCTCTCCGGGCACCATGCCAATATTGAAGCATGGAGACGCGAAATGAGCCTGCGCCGTACGAAAAAGGATCGGCCCGACCTGTTTGCACAGTTTCAGCCGCAGGATAAGCGAGATAAGAAGATACTCGATAAAATGAACAGCGATGAGCGGTAAAAAGAACCCTTCGGGGTTCTTTTTTGTTGCGCAAACGCGAAAAGAGAGCCTGCTTACACAGACTCTCTTTCCGGACAGCTCCAAAAGGAAAATTATGTGTTTGTATCATTGGGCTGCTCGAGTGCGGCCTGTTCGTCCGCAAGAGCAGCTTCGCGCTTTTTCTCCAGACGCGAGCCGATAAAGTAGCCGACAGCGGCTACAACGACCGCCCAGACGGTTGCGCTCGGGGATTTCGCCAGAATATCGCCCAGACCGGTACCCTGCATCTTCTCACCGAGAATACCGACCAGTCCGCACAGGATATAGCCGACAGCGGCGCCCAGACAGGTCAGCTGGAACACATGGCGCTTCATGCCGAAGATCTTCACATCGGCAGGATCAATATCTTCTTCTTCCTCTTCGGGTTCTGCGTCGAGGATGGCAGGCGCATTTTCGTCCTGCGCGGCGGGCAGGGTATCTTCGGCTGCGGCAGGCAGGGTTTCCTGCTCCTGCACATCGGAAACCGCCTGTTCTTCGTTCAGCGGCTGCTGATTTTCGCTCATAGCGAGTACTTCCTCTCTTTTCCGGAGAAACAGCGATGGGTCACATCATATTGTTATTGCGCGTGCTCTCGGACGGAATGATGATCGCGGCGACAATATACGCCAGGATACCCGAACCGCCGAGGAAGCACACAAGCGCCCATGCCAGACGGATCAAAGTCGGGTCGAGATCAAAATATTCCGCGATGCCGGCACAGACACCGCACAGCATGCGGTTGGATTCACTGCGATACAATTTCTTGCCATTCATCGTAAAGTCTCCTTTTCTTTTATCATACGTTGTTTTGCGGATTTCGTCAAGTTACAGTTCAAGCATGTGCGGCGGAATTATCGGGCTTGTCTGCGGATGTCAGACTGATCTGGCCGGAACCGGATACCGTGGCCTGAACCTCAAGCGGAGCCTCCTCGGCGCGGTTGTCATATACCACATCGCGGGTGGCGGATTCGTCAGCCTGCGCGAGTACCTCGCCGTTCAGCTTGACCGGACCGCCGTTTGAGCGCGCCTGCACATGATAGGCGGCTTCCTTATCACCCAGCTCTGCGGTGATGCTGCCGTTGCCGGCGTACAGTTCAATTTCGTCGGCAACGAGTTCCCGCGTGCTGACTGTACCGTTTTCACCCGAAATTTTAATATCATCCGCATCAATCGAGGTGGTAATTGCGAGATTTGCCGACTGCCTGCAGAAAATGTCGATATCCTCGTAGCGGAGTTCACGGCAGGGCGGCAGAACGAGTTCGACGGTGCCGCTGTTGGCCCAAATCTCCAGAGACCATTTGTGATTGCCAAACTTGCTTTCGGTTACGGAAAAATCGCCTTCGAGTGCAAAATCCGAACCGGCACCAATCTCAAAATCGCCGCCCTTGAGCGTCAGCTCGATATCGGTGATGTGGTCGAGCGCCTGCATGGGCAGGTTATAGTCCTTCATGGACGCCTTACGGGTTTCGAGGTAATCCTGCACCCAGTCGGTGTCAAAATCGCTGTCATCATCGTCATCGGCGGTGACAAGGTGGTCGCTGATGTTCACAAACTTATCGGAAAAATTTTGTGTGGCATCGCTGAACGGGTGCAGCGCACCATTATAGTACACGCTGTAAAACTGTCCGCCGAGCACATGACCGACCGTTGTCAGTCCGAGTCCGAGCACCAGCACGGCAGCGCAGGCAATAATGAGCTTTTTCATACATTTCCACCTCCTGTACGGCGGCATCTGTTGCGAATCCAGTTAAACGGCGCACGCAGCACGGCGACAAAGGCGCGGAATACCGGCGGCACAAACAGAATGCTCAGCTTGATGGACAGCAGTCCGAGCAGGATACCGGCGGCAAAGGCAGCCAGTCCGTTGCCGAGTGTGACGAGCGCGTTCGCCGGAGTGTCCCACAGTGTGCAGGACAGCAGGGCAATGACGGCTCCGCCGCAAATCAGCGCAAGCGGAATGCCGTACAGAATGAGCAGTACAGCGAAAATCACCGCGAGCACGGTCACAACGATCGCCAGAAGCACGCCAAGCACGGTTGCACCTGCGCCGAATACGAGCGGCAATCCGATCGGAATGGCGAGCAGCACCAGCACAATCAGCAGCAGCGGACTGATACCGCGCCAGCGGCGCTTCTCTTTTATCGGCTGTGCATGCGGTACAGCGGTCAGTTCGCGGTAATCCGCAAGAATCTGCGCGGCAACCTTTGCCGGTTCGCCGAGTTCCTCGATGGCCTTCGCCTCGTTTTCCGGGCCTGCGTCATCAAAATATTCTTCGTAATAGCGCAGAGCGTTCGCGCGTTCCTCCTCCGGCAAAACCGAAAGCGCACGCCGCAGCGCTGCCATGTAATCTGCTCTGTTCATTCGTTCACCCCTCCAAAAAAGATCGTGTCGATCCCGCTGCGGTAGTTCTGCCAGTCGATGCGGTGCTGCCGCAGAGCGGCTCTGCCGTGCTCGGTGATCTGGTAGTAGCGTCGGTTGCGGCCCGCATAGGCTTGATCGTAGGTGGTCAGGCAGCCGTCCTTCATCAGCCGCCGAAGTACCGGATACAGCGTAGATTCGGAAATATCCAGTACCTTTTGTACGTCCTGCGTGATACGGTAGCCGTAGGTGCTTTCTCGCTCAACTACGGCAAGCACGATACCGTCCAGCAGGGAGGACGAGATGGGATAGGACATATGGAATCCTCCTCTCCTGTGTTTCTAATAATATTATATGAAATATAATATAGTCCGTCAACAGGTATATCAAAAATAACTATGAAGGAATTGTAAATTTTGTGGGATCAGTGCAGGAAAAACACTGCTTTCACATTGTATTCGTGGAAAAGATAGCGTATAATGATATCTGTATAAGTATGGGCAGAGGAAACGAACGAAAGGGCGAATCTGATAAATGAAACTGGCTGTATTATTCGGCGGTATTTCGAGTGAGCACGACATCTCGTGCCTGTCTGCCGCTTCTATTTTGCGAAACCTGAATAAAGATAAATATGAAATCTATCCGGTCGGCATCACCTGCAGCGGCGAGTGGTTCTACTGCCCGGACTGTGATCCGGACCGCGTAGAGAGCGGTGCGTGGGAGCGCATGACCGGCAAGGTAAAGGTCGTTCTCGCACCCGACCGCGGCATGCATGGCATGGTGCTGCTCCGTGAGGGAGAGATCGAGGTTGTCCGTCTGGACTGCGTATTTCCGGTGCTGCACGGCGTCGGCGGCGAGGACGGCACGATGCAGGGTCTGCTCGAACTGGCCGGCATTCCGTACGTCGGCTGCGGCGTAGCTGCAAGCGCGAACACGATGGATAAGGCACTGACCAAAAAGGTCGTTGAGGGCACCGGCGTCCGTCAGGCGCGGTACTATCTGGCGCTGAGATATGACTTTGAGCGCAATGCCGAGGCGGTTGTCGCCGCGGCAGCGGAAACGCTGGGCGCATTCCCGGTATTCGTCAAGCCGTGCTCGCAGGGCTCGTCCGTGGGCGTTGCCAAGGCGAACAATCTGCTCGAGCTGGCCGAGGGCCTGACCGAAGCATTTAAGCTGGATACCAAGGTGCTCGTCGAGGAGTTCATCGACGGTCACGAGGTCGAGTGCGCGGTGCTCGGCAACCTCGAACCGCAGGCCTCCACGGTCGGCGAAATCGCTCCGACGCAGGAGTTCTACACCTTTGACGCCAAGTACAAGGACGAAAGCTCGCGTCTGTACATTCCGGCACATATCACCGAGAAGCAGCTTGCGACCGTCCGTCAGGACGCTGTCCGCGTTTATACCGCACTCGGCTGCCGCGGCCTGTCGCGCGTAGACTTCTTTGTCACCCACGACAGCGGCGAGGTCGTTTTCAACGAGCTGAACGCGATTCCGGGCTTTACCTCGATCAGCATGTACCCCAAGCTGTTTGATTACGAGGGCATCGGCTATGCCGAGCTGCTCGACCGCCTGATCTCTCTGGCACTGGAGGAGCACAATGGATAAGCGTGCGATCGGCGTATTTGACTCCGGCTTGGGCGGTCTGACCGCCGTGCGCCGTCTGCACGCCCTGATGCCGCAGGAAAATATCATCTATTTCGGCGATACCGGCCGTGTGCCGTATGGTACGCGCGGCCGCGATATCATCACCAAGTACGCTCGGCAGGATGTGGCGTTTCTGCGCCAGTATGACCTGAAATCTATCATCATTGCCTGCAACACCGTGTCCGCAATCGCGCTTGACCTGCTTTCCGAGGAGAACGACATCCCAATCATCGGCACGGTCGAGCCTGCCTGTCGCCGCGCCATGACCATGACGCAGACCGGCAGAGTCGGCGTGATCGGCACGGCGGCCACCATCCGTTCGGGTGCATACGAGAAGTATCTGCACAAAAAGGACGGCACGCTCGACCTGTTCACGCAGGCGTGTCCGCTGTTCGTGCCGCTGGTCGAGAACGGCCGCGTGCACCGCGGCGATGTGGTCATCGAGACTGTGGTGAAGGAATATCTCACGCCGCTGAAGGACGCAGGTGTGGATACGCTGATTCTCGGCTGCACGCACTATCCGCTGCTTGAGGAGGTCATCGGCGACTTTATGGGTCCGGATGTGACGCTCATAGACTCGGGCGCCGAGGCGGCAAATCTTGCCTCCACGCAGTTTGACCCGAACGAGGGCACGGGTACAACGCAGTATTTCGTTTCGGACGATCCGCAGGGCTTTGACCAGCTCGCCGAGCTGTTCCTGCAGGAAAAAGTCGATGTCGGTGCGGAGCTTGTGGATATTTCCCGTTATTAAAGCTGTTTTACGGCTAAGGAGCATAGAAATATGAAGAAGGACGTTTGGCTGACGATTTCCTCCCAGCAGCAGTTTGCGGGCTGTGACGAGGAGAACATCGACCTGCAAACCGCTGCCACGCTGTACGAGCGCGGCGGAAAATATTATATCGCATACGAGGAAAGTGAGTTGACCGGACTCGAAGGCACCAAGACCACCGTCAAGCTGGACGGCAAAACGGTTGCCCTCATCCGCACGGGTACGTTTCCCTCGCATATGCTGTTCGCCGAGGACGAGCGCCATGTCGGTCTGTATCAGACGCCGGTCGGCAGCGAAATGGCTATCGCCACCCACACCTCGCGGGTGCACAACACCATCGGCGAGGACGGCGGACACCTTATCATCGACTACACGGTCGAGGTGGACAACTCTCTCATGGGAGAACACCACTTTGAGATGACGGTATCGACCAAACCGAACATTCAGGTCGTTTAACAAAGTAAAAATAAGAGATTTTAGATATAGGAGTGTACACATGAACGCATATGAGATCGCACGCGCCGAAGCAACCCGCGTTGTAGAAGCGGCGTACCGCAAGGCTGTAGCCGCAGGCGAGCTGCCTGAGGGCACCATTCCTCCGGTTGCGGTAGAGACCCCGAAGGATTCCTCCAACGGCGACTGGGCATCCACCTTTGCCATGCAGTGCGCAAAGCCGCTGCATATGGCGCCGCGCAAGATCGCGGAGAGCATCGTAGCCAACCTCGACCTCGAGGGCAGCTGCTTTGACACCGTGACCATCGCAGGCCCCGGCTTTATGAATTTCACGCTGAATCAGGGCTGGTACGAGCAGGCTGTCCGCGGTGTATTCGCCATGGGTGAGAATTACGGCCGTACCGAGAGCAAAAAGCCGGAAAAGGTCATGGTAGAGTTCGTTTCCGCCAACCCGACCGGCCCGATGCACATGGGCAACGCGCGCGGCGGCGTTCTGGGCGACTGCCTGTCCTCGGTTTTGGACTGGTCCGGCAACGACGTTACCCGTGAGTTCTACATCAACGATGCAGGCAATCAGGTAGACAAGTTCGCGCACTCGGTTGAGGGCCGCTATATCCAGGAGATCCGCGGCGAGGACGCCATCGAGTTTGACGCTTCCTGGTATCAGGGCGATGACATTAAGGCACTGGCGCATGATCTGGTAGAGCAGTACGGCGACAGCCTGCTCGAAAAGACCCCGGAGGAGCGCTTTGCCATTATTGAGGGCTACGGTCTGCCGACCAACATTGCCCGCATGGAGCGCGACCTCAAGCGTTACAAGATCAACTACGACGTATGGTTCCGTGAGTCCACTCTGCACGAGAGCGGCTACGTCAAGGAGACCATCGACATGCTGACCGCCAAGGGCGCAACCTACGAGACCGAGGACGGCGCACTGTGGCTCCGTTCGACCGACTTCGGCTGCGACAAGGACGACGTTCTGCGCCGTGCAAACGGTTTCTATACCTACTTTGCGGCCGATATCGCTTACCATCGCAACAAGTTTGAGAAGCGCGGTTTCGACCGTGTTATCAACATCTGGGGCGCTGACCATCACGGCCATGTAAAGCGTCTGCAGTGCGCTCTGGATGCACTCGGTCTGGACGGCTCGCACCGTCTGGAGATCGTGCTCATGCAGCTTGTCCGCATGATGCAGGGCGGCGAGGTTGTCCGCATGTCCAAGCGTACCGGCAAGAGCCTGACGCTGACCGACCTGCTCGACGAGATTCCGGTCGATGCAGCGCGTTTCTTCTTCAACAGCCGCGCCGCTGAGACCCAGATGGAGTTCGACCTTGACCTTGCTATCAAGCAGGATTCCGATAACCCGCTGTACTATGTGCAGTACGCGCACGCGCGTATCTGCTCTGTGCTCAAGAACGCACAGGAGAGCGGCATCGCGCTGCCGGATACCGGCAAGACCGACCTGTCCGTGCTGACCGGCACAGATGAGCGTCAGCTCATCAAGCAGGTTGCTCTGCTGCCCGAGGAGATCGTGCAGTCCGCTGTCAGCCGCGATCCGTCGCGTCTCAACAAGTACGCCGTTGCACTGGCGCAGCAGTTCCATCACTTCTACAACGCCTGCCGCATCAAGGATGCCGAGCCGGCTGTCCGCGATGCGCGTCTGACCCTGTGTCTGGCGGCAAAGCAGACCATTGAGAACGTGCTGAAGCTCATCGGCGTAGACGCACCGGAATCCATGTAATTCGCATACCCTCAATCGAACCGCGTTATTCACGCGAGGAGACCCACATGAAAAAATTAGCGAAAAGAATAGCGGCACTGGCGATGACGGCGGCAATGATGACCTCCTCCGCCGGTGCGATCACGCAGGACGGACAGAGCGAAACGTGGTTTGACGGCGTTTGGGCGCTCATTGATGCATTCGGCCTAAAGGCGGAGCATGATCCGTACGTTCTGCAGAACTATATCAATAAATATCTGGAAAAGCATCCGGATGAGATGTATGACGTGCTCAACGACATTCTCTCGCTGCTCGATACGCATTCCATGTATCTGTCGAGCGAGGAGTATTCGCAGGGCTTTTCGACGCTTGAGGGCTTTGTCGGCATCGGTGTCGGCCTGCAGGAGACAGAAAACGGCGTACAGATTGCTGAGGTCATGCGCTATTCAGCGGCGGAGGAAGCCGGTCTGCAGATTGGCGATCTTATCGTGAAAATCAACGGTGAGGACGCAACCGGGCTGAAAAATGCCGATGTAGCATCTAAGCTGCGCGGCGAGGAAGGCACGTCGGTCAAGCTGACCGTGCGCCGCTACGGACGGGACATTACCGTTACCTGTGAGCGCCGTCAGGTCAACCGCGTGTACGTTTCCAACAAGACGATGGCGGACGGTGTGGAGTACATCAAGGTCAGCGCCATCGGCTCGCAGAATGACTGGTCGGCGTTTTCGGAGATTTGGGACAGCCTGCCGTCCAAGAACACCCGTGCGGTCATTCTCGACCTGCGCGGCAACGGCGGCGGCCTGATCGACGCGGCGCTCAAAATGGCCAATGTTATGACACCGGTCAAGGATGCAGAGCTTGCCGGCGTGCGCTACCGCGATGATATGGGCGGTCTGGAGCAGACCTATTCGACCGGCAATGCGCTGCCGCTCAACAAGATTGTCGTTCTGGTGGACGGCGGCACGGCTTCCGCGGCGGAGCTGTTGGCAGGCAGCTTGCAGGATACCGGCTCGGCGACGCTCATCGGCAGCAAGACCTACGGCAAGGGACAGGGGCAGTTCCACATTGATCTGGTAAACGGCGACAAGCTGGTCATCACTACGCTGGAGCTCGAGCTGCCCAAGCAGGGCTGCTGGGAAGGTGTCGGCCTGACGCCGGATATCCAGCTGGAAAACCGCAAGGTTACGGTCAATACCAAGGATCTCAAACCGCTCGATACGAGCACAACCCTGCGTTTTGGCGACAGCTCGGACGCGGTTTACACCATGACCGAGCGCCTGTCGCTGCTGGGACTGCTCACCGAAGCAACCGGCAGGTATGACGGCGACGTAGCGGACGCGGTAGCGTCCTTCCGGGCGGCTTACGATCTGCCTGCGGCGCTGTATGCGTCTCCGGAGATGCTGAGCGCACTGGACGAAGCGGTTACTGCGCTGAACGGCCAGACCTATCTGGTGGACGATCAGCTGCAGAGCGCACTTGAAATGTGCAGGCTGGCGGCGGCAAAACCGCAGCAGTATACCGTTAAGAGTGACGGCAGCTGGACGAAAAAGTAAACTTTATCAACTGAAATATGAATATTTTTCATCTTCTTAGGAGGAAGAACAACCTTGGATATTCCTTTATGTCAATCCGAGCATAAACCGCAGCTTTTGCTGAACGATCCGGCGGCAATTTCGCTGTATCATACCGCGCCCGAGCGGTTTGCTGGCGCGCTTGCACCGAATGCTGAACTGTGCGATGCATGGGCTGAAGAGCTGGCGCCGCTGCCGGTCGGCCTGGTGCTCGAGTGTCCGCCCGAACCCGATGCGGAACACTGCGAACGCCCGATCACCATGCACTACATTGAGCAGTGCAAGGAGGTCTTCCGTCCTCTGCTGCACGATGACGCGGCGTTCTATTATCTGCATGGTGCGCCGACGTTTCCGGCGCTGCGTGCCGCTGTGCTGGCTCTGGGCGATCTGTGCGGCCGAACGGTAATTGCGGAGCTGCATGTGGAGGACGATGAAGGCCATCTGCCGGACGGCACGGATGTGCGGGCGGCTATCGGTGTGCTGCAGCGCATTGGCGTTACGACTGTGCTGATCAGCGCACACGATCCCGAATCGCTGACGCAGGCGCTCGAAATCGCGGCGCCGTATGCGCGGCTGTCGATCGGCGTGTGCATGCACGCGGACTGGCTGTCTCAAACCACACTGTACAACACTGAGGTCATTATGCCCGACATTACGGAAGCATTCGTCGCAGCGCTGCGCGGCAATCAGGTGGCGTGCAAAACGCTGCCGCGCGATCACGATGATTTTATCTGTGCGCCGGACGGCAAGCACGCGCATTTTATCGCTCCGACCATCGACATTTCGGATGAGATCGAGTGCGGTCCGCATCTGGATGAGGATCTCATCGAAGCCGAGGATGATTCGGGTGCGTTCAAGCTGCTGCTCGAAACCGAAGAGGATGTTGTCACACTGGAGGAATCCCGCTATATGATCTCGCGTCCGCTGTGCCTGTGCGCGGAATCTGCCGACCTGCTGGAGCAGGGTCTGCGGGTATTTCCGGGACTTGCACTGTATGACGGCACATGGGAGCAGGAAGACGCGGTCATTTCGTACTTCGAGACGAAATACGGCATGATTCGCTTATAGGGGACTTCAAAAGTCCCCTATATACGAAAGACGGTTCCGGAGAAACCGCCTTTCGATACCCGAATGACGTGCCCCAGGGGCACTGGGGCGGGGAAACAAAACCCACGCACATGTCGCGGGTTTTGTTGCGGCGCAATGCGCCGTGGATTGAATGCTGCCGCAGAGCGGCAGTCGCCTGCGGGCGGGACCAAAGACTCGGTTTTCTGGACGAAAACCGGTCTTGTAGTTGCAATTATGCAAGCAAATTGTTATTGAATACCGCGCGGAGCGCGGTTATCTGGATAGGAAAGGCAGGGTGGAACCTATGGACTGGAGAGAAGTTACGATCTACACGACGACCGAGGGCATCGGTCCGGTCGAGGCACTGCTCGAGGACAACGGCGTAGAAGGCTATGTGCTTGAGGATGCGGCGGATTTTGAAGAATTTCTCAAGGACACCGAAATATACTGGGACTATGTAGACGAGGATCTGGTGCGCGAGAAGCGTGCACAGGAGACCTGTCTCAAAATCTATCTGCCGGACAGCGACGAGGGTGCAAAGCAGTACGCGGATATCCGTGCCGCGCTGGAAAACCTCAAGGCGCGCGATGAGGAGCACGCCTGGGGCCGACTGTGTACCGAAACCGCGCTGACCCGTCAGGAGGACTGGGAGTGGGGATGGAAGCAGTATTTCAAGCCGTTCCCGGTGGGACGCGGCTTTATGATCAAACCCTCGTGGGAGACGGTTGAGGACCCGCAGGGCCGCCGTATTCTTGAAATCGACCCGGCGTCCTCCTTCGGCACCGGCAGCCACGACACGACCCAGCTGTGCATGATGGCGCTCGAGGATGCGGTAAAGCCGGGCGACAAGCTGCTCGATATGGGCACTGGCTCGGGTATTCTGGCCATTGCGGCGGCTATGCTCGGCGCGGATGTGCAGACCATCGTCGATATCGACGAGAACTGCCTGAAAACTGCACATGAAAATGCGGAAAAGAACCATGTCGAGATCGGCAGAGGTCTGTGCGGCGATGCGCTGCGCGACCCGAAGCTCGTCGAGGACATCGGCGGCGGCTACGACGTGATCGTGGCGAATATCGTGGCTGATGTCATCATCGGCATGTCGCCCATGTTTGCGGATAAGCTGGTCAAGGGCGGCACGCTGATCTGCTCCGGCATCCTCAACGAGCGTGCCGAGGAGGTGCGCGCGGCGCTGGAAAAGAGCGGATTTACGATTCTTTCGCACGAGAAGAGCGATGACTGGAGCGCTTTTGCTGCGAAAAAGTGATTTGTTTCAGGATTCACGGAATGTTCACTTGCCAAACGGCTGTTTTTTTGCTAAAATAGGAAAGGTTATTTGATTATTATGCCTCGATTTTTTGTCGATCAGCAGCCGCAGGACGGCGTGCTGACCCTTACCGGAGAAAACGCGCATCACGCGGGACGTGTTCTGCGTCTGCGTGTCGGCGAAGGTGTTACCCTGTGTGACGGTGCCGGAATGGATTTTGACTGCACGGTGGAAGCCGTGGAGAAGGAAGCCGTGACCTGCCGGGTCGTAAGCTGCCACGCGGCGGATACCGAACCGAAGCAGTCTATCACGCTGTTTATGGCGCTGCCCAAGGGCGACAAAATGGAATTTATCGTGCAGAAGGCGGTGGAGCTCGGCGTCAGCCGTATCGTGCCGTATCTGTCCAAGAATTGCGTTTCCCGACCGGATAAGACCGAAAAGAAGGTGGAACGCTGGCGTAAGATTGCTGCCGAGGCAGCAAAGCAGTGCGGCAGAGGACGTCTGCCGGAGGTGGCAGCTGTTGTACCGGTCGCTCAGGCAATCGCGCAGGCGGCGGAAAGCGAAACGGCACTGTTTTTCTACGAAAACGAGAAGCGGACCGGTCTGCGCGATGCGCTTGCAGGCGGTGTCAGGGACACGGTTTCGCTGATGGTCGGGCCGGAGGGCGGCTTCGATCAGGCTGAAGCAAAGGCAGCCGTGGACGCGGGACTGCAGAGCGTTTCGCTCGGTACACGCATCCTGCGGTGTGAGACTGCGCCGATTGCGGCGCTTGCGGTCGTGCTCTATGCCGGCGGCAACATGTGAGAAGAAATAAAGGGAGTGTTAAACATTGGCAAAAAACAATGTGGGTAAAAAGCCAATTTCTCAGGAAGAGTATACCACCAACAAGGTGCTCGCAGTATTCAGTGTGTGCCTGCTCGGCGTGCTGGTACTGATGATCCTCGAGCGCCTGCTGGGCTACAGCAACACCTGGAAGACCGGCGTGCTGGTAACGCGGGTGCTGCTCGGTGTGGGCATTGTCGGCGCGGTAGCCGGCATCATCATGCTGGGACAGGAGCATGCAGGCAAGCGCAGCAGCGTGCGCCGCATCGTGTGCGGACGCAATATGCTGATTGCAAGCATCGTTGCCATCGTATTCCTGACCGCGATCAACTACTACGGCACCATGCCAATCAAGGCGATGTATGTTGTTCTGCCGGTTCTGGCAGTGTATTATCTGGTGTATCATTCTTATGCGCCGGAATTTTTCCTGATTGCAGTAGATACCGGTGTGGGTGTTGCGGCAATGCTGGTGATTCACCGCGCGCTGGTTTCGGCTAACCATACATGGATGTCCACCGTGGCGGCAGCAGGTACCGCGGTGCTGGCGCTGATCCAGATCGTCGTTACGGCTTCTCTGCGCCGCAAGAAGGGCAAGTTTACCTTCCGCGGCCGCAAGATCGACACCCAGTTCAGCAAGAACGCGTACCTGATGCTCACCATTACGCCGATCGTGATGGTAGCGCTGACGGCAGTCGTTGTACTTGCGGCAAGCCATGTCATGATCGCACTGGGTGCGGCAGCGGCATATCTGTTCATCACTGCGGTATACTACACCGTGAAGTTGATGTGATAATTGCATTTTTCCTGTCGAAGCGCGGCGCGTTTTGACGGTTAGACAGCGGGCGGCGCAGCCGCCCGCTTTGTCATACCCGAAGGAGGGGACATATGAGACGGTTTTTCGGCTTTCTGCTGACCATGGCTCTGCTTGGCGGCGGTGTATTCTGGCTGCCGTATCTGCAGGCGGAGCCGGTGGATAACGTCTATCAGGCGGCAGATCTGCTCCGGCAGGACGCGGAGAACGGCGGAAACGGCGTTGCCTTCCGCGAGGACAACGTGGATGCGGACGAGGTGTACCGGGCGCTGGAGGCGCAGTATCCATACGCATTCGCGCTGCACGCGGTAACACGGCCGAACAAGACCATCGAGCTGAACGCCGAGGTTTCCCGGCAGGCGCGGCAGGAGCAGGCGTGGGAGTATGCCAAGGTGCTGGCAGCTGGTTCGATCTCACAGACCATGACGGCCGAGGAGAAACTGCGTGCGCTGCACGATACCCTCATCCGCCAGTGCGAGTACGATGTGGATACGGCAGAGGAGGACGCTCCGGACGGCTCGGCACCCGCTTTTGCGGCAGACGGCGCGCTGCTCGATCATAAGGCCGTGTGCGCCGGTTACGGCCGCGCGTATGAGATGCTGTGCAAGGCGGCAGGCATTCAGGTCATCTATGTCGCATCCGAGGAAATGAACCACGGCTGGAATGCCGTGCGGCTGGGCGGCACAACATATTACATCGACTGCACGTTTGACGACCCGATTCCGGACAGAGGCGAATATGTATCCGATCAGTATTTTATGCTCACCGGAGATGAGCTGGCGCAGACGCATACCTGGAATGAGGCATTCTACGAGCAGCTTCTGGACAGTCTGGAGCAGGGCGGAAAATAGCGGGAAAATCGGTTCCGAAACTTTTTCAAAAATTTTTGAAAAAGGTGTTGACATTTGCTCAATTATGGACTATACTAAACAAGTCGTCAGCGAGCGGGCGATAACAACGGAAAAGGATATGGCGGTATAGCTTAGTTGGCTAGAGCGTCCGGTTCATACCCGGAAGGTCATTGGTTCAAGTCCAATTACCGCTACCATTTTCCCTTGGCCCGTTGGTCAAGCGGTCAAGACACCGCCCTTTCACGGCGGTAACGGGGGTTCGATTCCCCCACGGGTCACCACTTGGAAGTTTAGCTCAGCTGGGAGAGCATCTGCCTTACAAGCAGAGGGTCAGCGGTTCGATCCCGTTAACTCCCATAGGTCCCGTGGTGTAGCGGTTATCACGTCGCCCTGTCACGGCGAAGATCGCGGGTTCGATTCCCGTCGGGACCGTTCAAGTAGAAATATTTGAGACTCGTTAGCTCAGTTGGTAGAGCAATTGACTTTTAATCAATGGGTCACTGGTTCGAGCCCAGTACGGGTCATATATGCGGGTGTGGCGGAATTGGCAGACGCACCAGATTTAGGATCTGGCGCTTAACGGCGTGGGGGTTCAAGTCCCTTCACCCGCATTAGAAAAAAGTTAGCCGGCTTAGCTCAGTTGGTAGAGCATCTGATTTGTAATCAGAGGGTCGCGTGTTCAAGTCATGTAGCCGGCATAAAATGCGAACGTAGTTCAGTGGTAGAACACCACCTTGCCAAGGTGGGGGTCGCGGGTTCGAATCCCGTCGTTCGCTTGAGGAGCCGGGGTGGCGGAACTGGCAGACGCACAGGACTTAAAATCCTGCGAAAGGAAACTTTCGTACCGGTTCGATTCCGGTCCTCGGCATAACTTAATAATAAGCACCCTTAGCTCAACTGGATAGAGTACCTGACTACGAATCAGGCGGTTAGAGGTTCGACTCCTCTAGGGTGCATTTTTATCGGGAAGTAGCTCAGCTTGGTAGAGCACTTGGTTTGGGACCAAGGGGTCGCAGGTTCGAATCCTGTCTTCCCGATTAAGACCTTTGAGAACTGAATAAGAAACCAAGTGCAGGGTTATGATAGAAGAATTATAACCTGTCAATTTACAAGAATAAATCGTCAGACGACGGTAATGAGTTAACGCTCGAACAATTATTAAAGTATTAATGAGAGTTTGATCCTGGCTCAGGACGAACGCTGGCGGCGTGCCTAATACATGCAAGTAGAACGCTGAAGAGAGGAGCTTGCTCTTCTTGGATGAGTTGCGAACGGGTGAGTAACGCGTAGGTAACCTGCCTTGTAGCGGGGGATAACTATTGGAAACGATAGCTAATACCGCATAACAATGGATGACACATGTCATTTATTTGAAAGGGGCAATTGCTCCACTACAAGATGGACCTGCGTTGTATTAGCTAGTAGGTGAGGTAATGGCTCACCTAGGCGACGATACATAGCCGACCTGAGAGGGTGATCGGCCACACTGGGACTGAGACACGGCCCAGACTCCTACGGGAGGCAGCAGTAGGGAATCTTCGGCAATGGGGGCAACCCTGACCGAGCAACGCCGCGTGAGTGAAGAAGGTTTTCGGATCGTAAAGCTCTGTTGTAAGTCAAGAACGGGTGTGAGAGTGGAAAGTTCACACTGTGACGGTAGCTTACCAGAAAGGGACGGCTAACTACGTGCCAGCAGCCGCGGTAATACGTAGGTCCCGAGCGTTGTCCGGATTTATTGGGCGTAAAGCGAGCGCAGGCGGTTTGATAAGTCTGAAGTTAAAGGCTGTGGCTCAACCATAGTTCGCTTTGGAAACTGTCAAACTTGAGTGCAGAAGGGGAGAGTGGAATTCCATGTGTAGCGGTGAAATGCGTAGATATATGGAGGAACACCGGTGGCGAAAGCGGCTCTCTGGTCTGTAACTGACGCTGAGGCTCGAAAGCGTGGGGAGCGAACAGGATTAGATACCCTGGTAGTCCACGCCGTAAACG